>Ga0316189_10005049_pt1 | contig 12648 bp, 4 predicted proteins | sample LowCovwburrow_MG_FD_204930 | JGI IMG/M metagenome (GOLD analysis project Ga0316189, IMG submission 204930) | Coastal sediment microbial communities from Maine, United States - Lowes Cove worm burrow | ecosystem: Environmental > Aquatic > Marine > Coastal > Sediment | place: USA: Maine... | reverse complement strand
GATCACCCCATCCTGACCGCTTTTGGAAGGGAGGTACTTGTTGATTGTGAATTTGTTCACTGTAGCAGGGTTTTGTTTTTTAGGTCTCTATGGCTTAACCAGTTAAGTGCCGATTCAACTAGAGCGGAGGAAATCGCACGTCAGATAAGACTCTGCACATTGGAGAATAATAGTAGAGCCGAATACGTTCGTAAATTGAAGTTCACTGATAAAGGCCAGTTTGGAAACTACTTAACGGCTGTTGCTAGTCACCTGAAGAAGGAATTTGACACTGGCGAACTGTCAACAAGCGAGGAGCTGTTGGTGAAGGCGTTATCACATCTTTTCGACTTTCAGATTGATATGAATGACCGAAATACTACTTCAGACCGACCTCGCACAATCAAACCGATAAACCGTAAAGACTCATCTCATAACGGTGTCGATTTTGGCTTCACAAGTTCGCACACTCAAAAGCCAATTCACGGAATCATTACGTCGACTTCTTCGCTGTCGGAATCAGAGAACAAATTTGATATTCAAGAGTCTACTTTCACCGCATCTATAGAATCAAATGACGAACCATTTGAAGCGAACGATATTGCAAACTTGAACCGATCACTTCGTTGGTTACATAATACTCGATCGCTCAGCCCAAGCTCACCTAGAAGGTATAACAGAATCGAAAGAGCAAATTTCTTACAGCTATTGCGGAATCTCTCCAGCGAGCAACTCGAGACCTCTATTACCTTCTATCTTCTCTATTTGCTAGGCCTCAATATTGATGAAATTTGGAAGCTTAAGCTTGGTAATCAGTTCGATATCAGTACCCGTGGAATTTTTTTTAAGAGCCTTGCGGCACTCGACTACAGCTATGTGCCGCCTGAACAATTTAAACATATCTTTGAAAAGAAACTGGAACGTCTTGAGCTTCCCCTACCAGACGAGCTTTCAGAGCTAATACAAAAATTACCCGACAAAGATGGCGAGCTATTAGTAAGTTCATTCTCCGTAGACCGCCATGAAATGAAGAACCGAATTCAACTACTAATAGATGGCTGGCGTAAATTAGGGAATGCACGGTTTCATTACAACCGAGTTGGTGCAGCGCTTAGTACTGAGTTAATGATAACCACCAATGACCCATTGATAACTTACCTACTTTCCGGTGAATTCATTCACCTGTCTCCCACTCTGCGGTTTTACCGTCCTACGTCAGAAGTTCAACTCCAATCTTGCTGGAACACTGTTATGTCAAAACTCCTACTATTACCAATTTAGACGCTGTGTTTGACGGTTATAGAATTCGACATGAGAAACTCATTGAACTTTTCGATGATACGCGGTGCGATATAGAGAATACTCTCAGATCATCTGAACCACTTGCGGCAAAGCACAATCGGTTCTGCCTCTATAACTTACTCGTACTGATGTATGCGACGGGTGCAAGGCCGGTAAATGACACATTGCAGGATTTGGGGCTAATGAATTTCCAACATGGAATCGCAAGCTTGCAAGATAAGGAGACTGCAGAATATGCGTCTCTTCACTTTGTTGGCCTAGCTGAGCTTGCAAGGCAACAGGGAATTTATTATATAGATCACCTCGTTGGACTCGCATCCCAGTACATGACTCACTATGGAGATACATACAATCTAGTGAGAGGCATCGCTCGAAGGGCACAAGGAGCCCAAAATAGCACTCTTCCTTTCTTTTTTCTCATTGAAGGCGAGAGAACCGACTCAATTTCTCCGACTCATCTTGCAGACTACTTAGCCAACTTTACCCCCCTCCCCCCTAATTTCAACCGCCATGCCGTTACAGCAGAAACTTCAATTGCCAGCGGCTCGATGGGAACATTAGGTTTCAGTGAAATATCTGCTTTTCTTGGACATCAACCCATTGGCACGCATCTTTTTGGTCCCGAATCTGAACTTTGTCAGCGGGAGGTTCTTGATCTTCAAGCAAAACAGATCAATCTATTTTTGGAATCTATCCAATTTTCTCCACTCAAAGGATTGAAACCACATCAAAAAACATTGGTAATAGACGGCACCTTCAAGAAGGAGACTGCCTTACATCTTGTGGATGAACTTGGTATCGAAAACAGGGCGCGTAAAAGGAGAGAAAAACTTGAGTCTGACGTTTTTCTGGCATTCAACGTGGAGAAGTTACTCGAATCTGCAGAATTGAAGAAGCGAATAGACATGAAAGCGGCATCTAACCTCCGAGAAGAAGTTGAGTACTCCAACTACCCAGTTGGCAATCACTGGCAATCGCTGATCACTGGACATGGCGACACAAAAGACTTCCTCCACGTATTTCCTCCAAGCAAACGGAAATTAAACTTGGCGTTGGATACAACACCCTTTAGCACGACTACATTACCCGATCTCCTTCGCTTGGAAAACGCAAGGGATGCTTGGCGGGCACTACTAAAGAAATATCACACCCATAGAGAATTTCACGATGTGATATCTAGGGCAGCAATGATTTTGGTCACGGCAGCACTGTTCGGGGGCTTAGTAACAGTGCGAAGACTTAGAGCTTTGATTCGAGGACTCAAACAGGATATTTACAAAACCAATCAAGGTTTGATCTACTTTGAATTGTGGGCTGGAGAGATGGGCAATCCAACACACTTAGGACGTTGGGTTCCTGACCGCCTGACAGAATCCTTAATTTTGGGTCTAAGAAGAACACAGAAAAAAACCAAAGCAAGCTTCCCTGACGAACAGACAGCATTGTCAAGGCTTGCCGAAATACTTGCTTTAGTAGACATTTCAACAACGCAGAGTCGCTGTTTGGTGCGATTAGCAAGACTAGCTCGTGTCTCCGCCTACATCGACTATCCATCTTACCTAACAGGATTCGTTTTGGAGAAAACAGGCACGCAAATCAAACCTCCTGCTTGGGTTCGCCTAACTACCGGATTGATTCCCAAATGGGAAAAGGAAAGTCTCTACGAAGTTGAAGTTGGTGACTGGTTACCCTTGCTCTCGCCCAACACAGTCAATTTGGCTCAACTCAAACCGATTAAACGCTCGGTGACCGAGTTGTTTAGCAATCAAACTGTAGATACTTCCAATGCTAAGGCAGCACTTGCTCTTGATTTAAAGGATCTTTCCAGAAAATATAATGATGCGCCTGTTATATGCCATTTGGCACTCGGTTGGGCAGTCTCTATTTGTCTCACTGGCACCATCCGGGCAGGTACAGACGTCAAATTAAGCACGATCGGGAATTATGTGATGCTGGTGATAAACGCTTTGTTTGCATCAGAAGCCGCAAAAGACTTTCTAGATCTGAACGATTTGGAGTATGAAGACCTCTACACCAGCGCTGTCGACAACGCGACTCAAAAAGATCAGTCAACACTGGTGGCACAACTCCAATTGTTCCACGGTTGGGTCGTTGAAAACTATGATGATATAGAACACTGCTCATTCTCTCCGGTCTGGGATGTCGCCAGCAAGCACAAAGCGAACGTTAGTGCGAACACGATCTCAGAGGCTGAGTACGAAAGAGCGATACAATTGATCAACTCAGACAACAACCTAAGTGACCGATATCATGTTCAATACAAAGCTATTCTCATTCTATTGAGAAGATTTGGTCTGAGGCTCGGCGAGGCCTACCAGTTGCGAAAAGTGGACATAGAGCATGTTGATGATTGGTCGTATGTAGTAGTTCAGGTGAATAGAATAGGCGGAAGGAGAGTAAAGAGTGAACACGGTATCAGACAGGTGGCCATTGTAGAGGATTTAAAAACAGACGAAATTGAAATTCTTAAAACACTTACATCTACTCATTTTTTAGAAGATTTCAACACACCCATTTCTTCGATTAGCGGGAATTCCATGGAACGCATATCAAAGAATGAAATCTCGGCCTATTTGAATTCGATTATCAAGCTGGTCACGCACGATAGAACGGCTAGCTTAAAACATCTAAGGCATGCTCATTGCTCACATGTACACGCAAAAATCATCGCCGACCGCTATGGCGAGCTTGCCTCTAATAAAACAGCCCCTTGGCTAGATAGAGCATTCGATCTATTCAATCTAACTGAGGGCAGCTATGACAAGCCTGTAAAAGCCTTGTCTCTGTTACTCGGTCATTCAGCGCTCCCTACCAGTGTTTATAGCTACCTGCACGCACTAGATGTATGCCCGCACCCTGGGGATCGGGTTCAACTCGAAAAACAATTCACCGCTAAAGCTCTTGCTCAAATACTAGGAGAATCTTTTGATTCCTATAGAAAACGAAAGATTTCTGCCAGAGAAGCGATCCGCTATGCGGCCGACACTTCAGGACTTCTCGCTTTTGATCAGGAAGTCGACTATACAGAATACGATCACGATGCCGCTGCCCTCCAACTTCAATCGATTAATAATAAAGCGATCTCACCAGGAGTTATCGCGGAAATTTTCTTTTACATCCTCTCTAGAAATCCTAATCAAAATTTTACCCATGAAGCGTTTAACGTTTCAAAATCTCAGTTTTGGACTATCTGTAATATTGGCGACAGACTGGAAAATGACACTGATTTTGACGACTACATTTTAGCGAACATTCACGATTCCACGATTGACAGGATCACACCTCTCACTCATCCTAATGTTGCACAGCATGCGCGTGTACGAGCTTTCTTTAGAGATTTTGATGAGGCCATCATAGAGTTATATCAAACTAACAAAGATCTTCTTACTGAGGTAGACCGAATTTGGTGTCAGGCGATACAACCAAAGAAATATTCACTTCAAATAAATTTAGAGGATCGATTTGACTTACTTTCTGAGTTATTTTCAAGAATTTTCGTCAGTTTTAAGGTGTCTAACTTTACGAAATCAAGCTCACGTGCTGTAGTAAAACGAGATTCGATTCGACGTCGAAGGAAGCAGGTCAGACCTCCTCTTCGATATAAATTAGATTTTGAGAAACTCTTAAAATCCAATGAGGCGTCAATCAATTGCGAACAAGACCTCCATAAGGTTTTGTTCATTATAACCACATGGTACCGGCTTCAAGAATTCAACGATGCAAACAACAATAAATCTATTCAATCTGATCGAACGTAATACACTCCCTGAACATGTGGTTTCATCTATTGCTCCAAAACCCGATAATCTTGATAAAGACGTTGAAAAAATATTAAAGGCGATATGCTCAGCTTTTAAAAGAGCGCTACAACCAGCCGCTGATTTCAAAGTTCGATGTAACTTTGAATCAAACTATTCACCGGACGAAAAATCATTGCGATATGGCGGAAGTATCGTGATTCCTGACTCCCGTAATATCACAGGTTCAGAACTTCAAGAGTATAGGCGCATCTGTGAAGATCAGGCACTGCACTTAGAATTACTATCAGGTTACCTAGCTGAATTAAGAAACAAAGACGGCGATTTACCCGGATCCATTTGTTCGGCTAGCTGGTTTGAGTCTGAATTGGATGACAATAGAGAATTTGCTAAAAAAATGGACATCGAGCTCATAAAGGCTATTAGGAGAACCCCCATTTTAGAAGACATTGAGATCGAATTGGAGCTCTTTGACAAAAGCCAGATCGTAGTTGAAATTCCAAGTAACACCACTCAACCCACGAAACACCGAGAAGAGAAAAGTTCCACCATTGATATTAGATCTGCCACGCGACAAGCCAATAATTGCGAGGCTTTCGTCGATGGCGAAAAGACGCTTATGGAAGTCGAATTTCCAGCTGAATATGCAAAGACTATCGTGCAGGCTTTTCTGGATATTCGATGGCTTGAGGCGACTGTCATCTCAGTCTACTCGTTGCTAGATGGTATAAAGAAGATAAGCAGATTTGAGATAGTAGAAATAATCGGGCCTGCAAAAAATCAATCTAAAAATTTGTTTTGACCGCACTTTAAAAACGGTTAACCGAATAGCAAAGAACGGGGTACTAATGTAATGAACCACCCCATCTTCACCGCTGGTCGGTGAGTGGACTATTGGCAAATTTGAAATCTGAGTTTTCACACAGTCTGAGTATGATTCTGCCAAATTGAAAAGTAAAGCCTAGAGTCCCCCCCAATCGACGGACACTCAGCCGGTGTTCATTCCTTTCTCCTTTTCGTGACGTATTTAATGGTCAAATTCTGACCGTCATCAAATAAAGTTTATGCCTGCTAATTGACCAATGCAAATTTAAAGCGTAATTCATCACAACACAATAAAATGGCGCTAGCTTCAATTTATTGTGAATTACTGCTTTGAGTCTATTTTTGACTAATGCTGGCATCGACTTAAATCGATGCCAGCATTAGAAAATCATTATGCTCTTTTTCGCAACATCATGATAAAAAGAAAAATAAGCAGCAAGACTAGAAGAATACAAATAATCCAGATGTAAAATGGTTTATCGTTTTCTTGACCGTCTGGTGGTACCGCCGGACCAACGTCACTGCCTTTCACTATTTCAAAAGCAGGGCTTTCGCTAGGTATATAGTTAGATTCCGCATCAGGAATGTAACTGGCAGTGATAACTGCACCCTCACCAGTACCCTCTATTTCAGTTCCTTCCAGAAAGGCCAGCCCAGAACTATCAACAGGTCTATCCGTACCAACGACTTCGCCATCCACATTAACTTCGACTGATCCTGTAGGTTGACGAGTCAATCCGGGCCACCGAGGAACCACGCTAATCACGTAGACACGATTCTTGATAGGCCTAGCTTTACCAGAAACAACCGACACTTCTGTCTTCGTACCCCAGCGTCGCAAGGTTTGTTCGCGCTTATAGATATCAACAAAAATATCTGCACCAGTGAGTTCAAAATCAAACTCGCAATTGGTTCGATCGTCACGATCTTCAATACTTGAACACGCGAGTCTAGCGGCGTCTTGAGTGGCTGGGGGAGTTGCCGTTCTGTCGGGCACAACACATTCAGGTGTGGATTTCGGCCAGCCGGGCAATTCATAAGAACTTGGACTCAAACCAGCCGCATAATCGAACAAGCTTGTAGCGTCCGTAACCCGCCATGAATCAGCAAATAGATTGTTCAAAGTATTATAACGCTGTCCTGAGTTGGCTGGTCGTGCTCCTACAGTTGAACCATTACTCAGACGCGGCAACCAACTGCCTCTAGGTATGGCTCCCATGATTCCACGATTGGCTTCCGCGCCAGATATTGAAATATTCAAAACCCACTGGTCTTGACCGCTCCAATAACCTGGCACAGCACTCAAATACTCACCGTTTGGAAACTCTATCTCAAGTCCACTTGCTGATGATTTGATAAGGCGACCACCTGCCGCAAGAGAGATTGGGGTACTTGTCAGATTCGTCAAAATGCCATCCACCCGAAGTTCCATTGCAGTAGGGTTAGGATTACCGTCAATATCTGATTGATAGGTTATGCGTTGGTCACCTATTTTAGTAGCAACACCCGTGTTTATGCTGACACAACTGGCAACCCCTGTATGGTTGTTTTCCCTTGGAAAAAAAGTCGTTGGAATAGCCGCTTGTCTTGTTTGAACTTCAAAATCATCCGTACCTTTCAAGAGAGTGAACTCGCCTGCGGCATGAAAATCATAGTTCACACCATTGCTTGTTTTTATGTGAGGATCGCCTGTATCTTTTCCTGGATCCGTACCATTATCGCAAAAATCGTCAATTGTGTTAACCAGTGCAGTGTGTTCTGTTTCAGTCAACACGCCCCCTAGAGGCATCGTATTGACGGGGTTTCCCGTATTGATGGGATCTCCCGTATCATCGAGGCCTTGCTGGACTCCTGTAGCGATGTTAATTGCGTTTTTGATCACAGCGCTGCAATAGTCATTCCTGAGAGCCTGTGACAATTGTGGGAGTCTCCCACCATTGGCGCTGCCAAGGACCCCTGTAGGCTGTACTGCGTGGCAGCTTGCACACCGGCTTGCCTCTGGCAGATCAGTTAATGTCGAAGATCGTTCATTTTGGTACCACAGTGGATGAACAATAGGATCATGAAATCTATCCGGCATGGTTTGCGTGGTGACGCCGCCAACATCCAGACCTGGATGTCCTAAGGCTGTGCCCGGATGAATAACAAAAGGGTTTTCACCAGCATGGCAGGCTGTACATTGCCCTCCTTGCCCTCCAAGAAGATCGGCTCCGCCTAGAAACGAGGAGCTTATCTCAAGCAGTGGGGAAGGTGTAATATCAATATTATAAGATTCCGGACATGGCGTCATTGGATCACTATCACAGGTTGTTGTCTGATTGTCCCAAAAACACGAATTGCCACTCTCCTTACCAACGCAAATAATACCCAAGAGCGTTGCAACATCTGAATTTCCAATGGCTCTGGGCAGCGCAATACAGGCACCCACTGGCGAGCTACTTTGATAGACATAGGGACGTGCTTTGCTACTTCTTGAAATGAATTCGTTTTCATTAATCAAAGCACCAGTAGGTTGCCAAGCAGCGTCTCCCCATGCCGGCGGCCTGGGCACGCCGTTGTCAATACATTCATTTATGTAAGCAACGCCTCCAGCCATAGTAGAGAGAAATAAGATACCTGTCCCACCTACTTTAGGTTCTCTATATTGGCCGTATAGTTGCAAGAACGGCGAAGACTCTACTAAGCTAGCCCATTTAACTTCATCCAAACCAATGAAAGGTTCAAGAGCGACTTGTTGGATAAGATTGTTGATGCCCTTTAAACGCCCTACATCAGCCGGATTGAACAATTCAAGCTGCTTATCAAAAAGGATGGTATTAACAATAAGTTGCTGGCGATCCTGATCAATTGGATCATTACCATTTTGAATTTCTTGCCATTGTGAATTTAATTGGGATCGGTATACATTGTAGGTTTGCCGCTCTGCGGTCGTCAGCAAGGCACTTAATTGTGAGCGATAATAGGCCTGGATAGAGAGCATGTTATCCAACGAGGTGGATACTTCGCCTCCGGATCGATCAAAAAAAGTCCCATGGCCAATAAAGTCAATCGGTTCGTTCTCAAGCGGCAATCCTGTTGGAATACCTTGCGCCTGAGTTCCGTTGAAATACGAGAACTGCAGCACACTTATAAATAAAATAACATTCAATTTGACAAATAACTTCATGATGATCTCCTTATATTTATGGTTGGTAATTTAATGTCCTTCTCTGGTTGAACTCAGTTTTCATTGTTTTAAAAAGAGCTTGGTAAGGTGTTCTTTCTAAAAATTGTTTTTGGTCAATAATTCATGTCTCTCGATTGAAATATCATGAGGGCCAGCCACATCTAATTTTATTCATTTACTACTCATTGTGTCCTCCTAAACTGTCCTTAGCGTAAGTCAAAATCCCCTCAACGCAGCTAAACGTTAAGGGGGAATGACCAATAAGGCGACTGAGGCTTATTCTCCTCGTTTATAAACTGGAGTACGCTTCTTTTCAGCATCTATTTCGTCTTTTGATTTTCTTTTTTTACTACCCTTACTTTTACTTTTTTTAAGGTCATCACGAAAATCATATATAACGCCACCGAGATCAATTTCGGTCGCCTCTGATACGTGCGTCAAATCCATGCCGCGCGTTAATACAGATTGTCGAATCTCAACCGTACCAACAGCGCCTGGTTTTGGGCCAAAGAATTCAGCAATGATCTGTTTTTCAGCATCAGCCTCCAGTTCGAACACCTGTCCAAGATTGACGCCTTCTAGTTGGACTTTCCATCCTTTGGGAGCAACTAGCGAGAGTCGCGTTCTGATGGAACGTTTGAACGGATTACGTACAAAGAACGCAGCTCGAAAACGACCATCTCGCGACAACGAGTTTTGTACAGATACATTCTTATGGGTCACGTTGTTATCTCGCGGCGTAATGATGTCTGGCGCGAACTGCGACATTGACGCAGCCAAAACTGGATCCTGAGGAGAAGAGATCACAGCAAGAAGACAATGATGTCTAAACGCGTCTAGCGTCGAGTCAATTTCCGGCCCTACAAAATCAAAAGCAACTATCTGATAAGCGTCTGCGGCAACACCGGCCACACTTGCACCTGAGTATTGCAGGTTTGAGATCGACTGAGTGCCTAGAGGGTTCCACGCACTACTTGGTAGGCTCGAGTCCGCAGGAAACGCAGACCAATAATCAGAAGGTAACGCTGGTAGCGCTGTGCCAGCAAATGCCCATTGCAGTTTGACAGTAACTTCCTCCGCTGTGGTGGCTCCACGATTATGTACCCGCACATAGACTCGATTTAGTTCCTCAGAAACAGGCTCCTCATCCACAAACGCATCAAATTGTGCTGATGTGGTTGGTGGAGAAGATTCGAAGTCAGGGCCTGCATCAATCTTTATATCGACACTTTGATAGTGCGGAATATAGCCACGCGTGGGCTCCATGAGAACATTGCTTAGTTGCTCAGTATTACCCCAGTCCAAACGGTTATCGCGAATAAATATATCTACATTGTTACGGCCTCCTGCAGCGTTTGGCGCAACCAGTCGCACGGCTTCAAACGCATTAACTCGTCCAAATCCATGCGTTGCTGCACCGACTGGAGCACTAAATCCAGTATTTGTACTATATGCTCCTGTAGAGTCTTGAATTTTATCAGCCGTATCTTGCAATGACCGCTGTACCTGCTGGCGGGTGAGGCCTGGTGCTGCACTGAGCATTAAACCTGCAATACCGGCGGTATAAGGCGTTGCGGACGATGTGCCACCAAAACAAAAGGTATAGTTGTTGTCGCCAGATTCTCCGGGACATGGTGGTAATGATCCAGCAGATGCACTGTTGTAGCCTGCACTACCCGTACGATCGACCGTTGCGATATTTAACGTCCCTGAAAAAGGCGTTCCGCCACCGTACCCACGATGTGTCGGTGCTAATAACTCCATACAGTTTCCAAACGCGCTCTCAGTAACTTTACGATCTTGATTACTAGACGCACTAATCGCAATAGCATTGGTATTAGCTGAAATATCCGCCGTGCCGATACAATCATCAATATTGCCATTATTCATGGCCCAAAAAATCACTGTTCCAGTCGCCGCAGTATTGTTAATTGCAGTTGTTACGTTTGCTGGAACTGGAGTGCCAGCACTATAACCCCAACTATTGCTGAAGACGTCGGCACCAATTGCTCCTGCGTAACCAATTGAAAGTCCAGTATTGAACGATCCGCTACCCTGCTGGATTGGAATGATCGTACAGTTCTGGCACGCACCACTCACACCTAAAGTATTATTCCCTTGTGCTGCGGCAACACCGGCAACCGATGTCCCGTGGTTTGCGGCCGTTATCCCTCCTGTTCCACAAGTTAACGCGCCACCTGCTCCGCATGACGAAGTTGAGACAAACGTGCAACCATTCACATCATCGATACAGCCATTACCATCGTCATCAATATTATTACCTGCGATCTCACCTCCGTTCGCCCATAAGTTTGGTGTAAGATCTTCATGATTGATATCAAAACCACTATCAAGAATTGCAATGGTCGTCGCTGCTGCACCACGCGTGATCGTCCATGCAAAATCGGTGTCTCCATCCGCGTCGGCTGTGCCTCCGCTTGCGCCCGTATTATTATGGTGCCATTGATTTACATAGAGAGTGTCATTGGGGGTGAACTGCCGATAATCAATAATTGACACAATATCTGGATGGCTAAACGTCACACTCGGAAGACTGTTAACTTTATCGGTCACTGAAATTGCATCACGACTCTGTGAAGGCTTGACACGCGCCAATACTTGACGACCTTTGGTGTATGGATTCTCACCAACCAGCTCTACCTCTTCTCGATTTAAGTGTTCAGCCACCTCTGCATCTGACGTGCCCGCATCAAACTGGATAATAATCGAGTTAGTTATGATGATCGGTTTCGAGCCCTTTTCAGGGTATATTACTACGCCAGCATTATTGATAGCTGGGTCCTCTACCTCGAGCGAATACGCTAACTCAAATAGCTTCTGGCGGTCAATTCGAGATTTAAGCCTGACGATATAGACACCGCGATCGTAATTTTTGACATCTTTGATATCAACTTTATCGGAAAGCAATGACTTTATTGAGCTCTTGAATCCTGAATCAACGACAATACCAATCTCATCCGATGTAAATTGATATTCCGTGAGCTTCCCGCTGGCACTTATATCAAGTCGAACAGTTTGTTTATCTTTCCCATAGCCCAATTCAGTGCTCTGATTGATTTCTGCACTTCCAGCAATTAGTGGAAAAAAAACAGCCACTATTAACAAGAAGTTTTGTTTTGCAATATTCATAATATCCTCCTGGATTAATTCCCTATGTATGAGCATGCATCAAGCTTTTGGGAACCACTCCCTTGCTGATATAAATAAATCTGCACTACTCATCATGAGTATTATTTACGTTAGCACCTATTCATTTTAGTTCAATCACCCAACTGGGTGATATTTGTCATTTGTTGGGGTTTTGTCAGGTTAATTTCGGAGAATTTACTTTTCGATGCATAATTCCCAGATGAATATTTATAAAAGACATCGATTCCCGCCAGAAATCATAAGTTGTGCCGTCTGGCTTTACTATCGCTTCGATCTTAGTTATCGAGACATCGAAGATTTGTTGGCACATCGCAGGATTGGGTACTGTCAAGTTAACCCAATTCAAGCTCTTTTCGGAAAATTTCTGTGTTCTAAGTTGTTGATTTATATAGAGCAGGATCTTCAAGAATCATCAAAATTGATGCT
>Ga0316189_10005047_pt1 | contig 12649 bp, 8 predicted proteins | sample LowCovwburrow_MG_FD_204930 | JGI IMG/M metagenome (GOLD analysis project Ga0316189, IMG submission 204930) | Coastal sediment microbial communities from Maine, United States - Lowes Cove worm burrow | ecosystem: Environmental > Aquatic > Marine > Coastal > Sediment | place: USA: Maine... | reverse complement strand
ATACTGAGGCTGTTTTCAGTTTTTGCAATGTTACGCTGGTAAAGGGGGATCGCCGCAGCGGCTATTTCTAGTTCTATCTGTGCCCAGTTAACATCGAGTTCGGCGATAATGCCCTTATCAAACCGCTGCTGGATTATATAGAGACTATCTTTGCGTGACTTGAATGTCTCCTTCGAAATATTCAGGCGCCGATGAAAGTCCAGCAGTTGGGTATAGCTGGTCACCACTTCGGAAACCAGGGTCAGCTGCACTGTCTTTAACCCGTATTCGGATGCAATCAAATCTGCCCGTGCCGCTTCGGTAGCGCGACTGAACTTTCCCCAGAAGTCGATTTCCCAGCTCAAGGGTGCGCTAATGTACGAGCTGGTGTCTGTATTCGGTGATTTACCTGTGCCGGTGAAATTACCCCGGTTTATGCCGCCATCGAGATCGAGTCGCGGGTACTCATCCGCCTCGGTAAATCCGAGAGCCGCCCTCGATTGAGCGATTCGACTGACTGCAATTCGGATGTCACGATTGCGCTCAAGTGCCATCGATACCAGGGAAACGAGGTACGGGTCATGGAATAACTTCCACCACTGGAGATCATCGGCCAACTCGGTCAGCTCGGCCTCGGTTCTATATGATTCGGGAGTCTCTACCAGCGGTTCTTCGAAGTCCGGTCCCAGCCTCGTACAGCCCGACACCAGCAAGGACAGCAGAATGAATGGCAGCCAACTTTTAATTTTAAGTATCCTGGTGTGCATTACTCGCCCGCACCTGCCGCCTTGATCTGCGCATCGCGTTTTTTCTCATAACCGGCCAGTTTGCCGATGAAAATAAACAACATCGGGTAGAGAAGTACGCCGAGGACGGTCGCCACCGACATCCCGCCTAACAGGGCCACACCCATGACAATCCGCGCTTCAGCACCTGCGCCCGAGGCCAACACCAGGGGTAAGACACCGAGAATGAATGAAAACGCCGTCATCAATATCGGTCGGAAACGCAATTCGGCCCCCTTCATGGCGGCATCGAACAGTGACAGGCCCTTGTTAAACTCGATATTGGCAAACTCGATGATCAAAATGGCGTTTTTAGCGGCCATGCCGACGAGCATCACCAGCGCAATCTGCCCAAACACATTCATCTCATAACTGTCACTGGTCATTCGAGCCAGGTAAAGTGCCACAATGGCGCCAAAAATGGCAAACGGTGTGCCCAGCAAAATGCTTAACGGCAGGGACCAGCTTTCGTATTGCGCCGCAAGGATCAGAAAAACAAATAACAGCGAGAAGATCAGCACGACCCCCGCCGAGCCTTGCGATTTCTTTTCCTGAAACGACATATTGCTCCAGGCGTAACCAATGTTTCCGGGTAGCGATTCACTGGCTACTGCTTCGAGTGCAGTCAACGCCTGCTCCGAGGTATAACCCGGCGCAGGGCCGCCAGTTAGTTCGACTGAACGAAACAGGTTAAAGCGATTGGTGAAGTCGGGTCCGGCGATATCCCTGATAGTGACAAAGGCGCTTAGCGGAACCTGTTCGCCGTCGCCATTTGCAACGAAGAACAGACCGACCTTGTCTTCACTGATCCGATACTCGGGTTCCGCCTGGATGTAAGCCTTGTAGAGTCGGCCGAAGCGGTTGAAGTCATTGACGTAAGTGCCACCCAGAAAAGCGCCCACCGTGGTGTAAACATCATCTAATTCAATTCCGGCTTTAAGTAACTTGTCACGATTGATCTCCATGTATCGTTGGGGGACGTTAGCCCGAAAGGTGGTGAATATGGACCCGATCTCGGGTCGTTGTCGGGCAGCTGCCATGAAGCTAGCTGCCTGCTCGGCCAGGTACTGCGGGGTATTACCGCTGCGATCCTGGATCATCATGGTAAAACCGGAACCACTGCCCAATCCAGGGATCGGCGGTGGGGTAAATGCAAACACCTGGGCCTCATTGATTTCCCCGAAAAATTCCCGGTTTAACGCCGCCGCAACCTGGTTAGCCGTTTTTTCTCGTTCGCCCCAGTCGTGCAGGCCAACGAAGATGAATCCTGAATTGGAAGCGTTACTGCCAGAAATCAGGCTATAACCCGTAATAGTGGTGATGTACTGGGCCTCGCTATGCCGGCGGATAATTTCTTCCACCTTTTTAGTCACCGCGTTAGATCGTTGCAGCGAGGCGGCGTCCGGCAACTGCACGTTTACCAGCAGGTAACCCATATCTTCACTGGGCATGAAGCCGCCGGGCAACAATTTCCCGAAGACGCCTATGCTGGCGGTTAGCACCAGCATAAATACCAGGCCAATGGCGATTTTTCGAGCAACGACCCGGGTAAAACTGGTGTAACCCGCGGTCGTTTTATCGAACACCTTGTTGAAGCCCTTAAAAAACAGCCCCAGCGGCCCGCCCACTGGTTCCTGCTTACGCAACAACAGTCCGCACAGCGCCGGGCTCAGGCTCAACGCGTTGATCGAGGAAAATACTACCGACACCACTATGGTAATGGCGAATTGCTGGTAAAGGCTGCCGGTAATGCCTTCCATCACGGCCACCGGGACAAAAACCGCAACCAGCACCAGTGTGGTCGCGATAATCGGCGCCGTCACTTCCTGCATGGCAGCTCGCGTCGCGTCTTTGGGCGACATACCTTTTTCAATATTCACCTGCACCGCTTCTACCACGACTATGGCATCGTCGACGACGATACCGATGGCCAGCACCAGTCCCAGCAGGGAAAGCACGTTCACGGTAAAACCGATCAGGGGGAAGGCGATGAAAGCACCGAGTAGCGATACCGGTATGGCAATGGTCGGAATTAGCGCTGCGCGCCAGTCCTGGATAAAAATATAGACCACCAGGATGACCAGTATCAACGCGATAATCAGGGTTTCGATAATTTCATCGATACCCGCGGTAATCGCGAGAGTGGTGTCGAGCGAAATATCGTAACGCATACTCTTGGGGAAATTGTCAGACAGTTCTGCCATCGTGGTTTTAACCGTTTGGGCAAGTTCGACGGCATTCGAACCCGGAGCCTGATACAACGCTATTATCACACCGGACTTGCCATCGAGCCGCGTAATAAGATCGTAGTTTTCCACGCCCAGCTCAACCCGTGCGATATGCTTTATTTTTACCTGGGAACCATCCGGCGTAGTGCGCACGACAATTTCACCAAACTCCTTCTCGTCCTGCAGACGATCGGGAAGGCGCACCGTGTAAGTGAACTCATTACCGGGGGGTGCCGGTTCTGCGCCAAACTTACCGCCCGGCACAACCACGCTCTGGGAACTGATGGCATTGACAATCTCCGGCACCGAGATACCCAGGTAGGCGAGGCGGTCGGGCTTGATCCAGATGCGCATCGAATAGTCACTGGCGCCGAAGACGTTTACTCGTCCGATGCCCTTGATGCGGGCCAGTCTATCCTGGATGTTAATTAGTGAATAGTTACCCAGGAAATTCTGATCGAAGCGTGGATCCTCTGCGGTGAGCGAAACCAGCATGAGGATGTTGGGCAGTGACTTTTGAGTGGTCACGCCGAGGCGGGTAACTTCCGCGGGGAGTTTGGCGGTGGCCGCAGCAACACGATTCTGGGTAAATACCGTGTTGAGATCCGGGTCGGTACCCGGTTCGAAGGAAACCTGGATAGTCATGGTGCCATCGTTGGAGTTAATGGACTTCATGTAGATCATGTTGTCGACGCCGTTGATTTCCTGCTCCAGCGGCGTCGCTACCGATTGTTCGACACTCACCGCGTTGGCACCGGTGTAGGAAGCTCGAACCTCGACAATGGGAGGCGTAATATCCGGATACTGTTCGGTGGGCAGGCCACTGAGAAAAACCACACCCAGGATGACCATGAAAATCGCCATAACCATGGCGACGATGGGTCTTCTGACGAAAAAGTCACCCATATCGAGCTACTTTTTATCCTGTTCGGTTGGCTCGATTTGTGCGGCAGTAGCCTTGACGATGGCACCGTCCTTGACTCTCTGCAGGCCCTCATAGACCACTTTCTCACCAGGCTTGAGACCCTCGGTTATCATCCATGAGGATCCAACTTTATTGCCGACCTGGACGTCCCGAGTTTGAATCGTGTTATTCGAATCCACCACGAAGACGCTATGCAGTCCCTGGATTTCCATGACGCAGCGCTGGGGAATCATTATGGCGTCTTTTACTACGCGTACCTGGATCCGCACCTTGGTGAACTGCCCGGGGCGCAGCAGTTTCTCGGGGTTTGGAAAAGAAGCTTGAACCAGCATGGCACCGGTTGTCGTATCGACTTCACGGTCGACGAAGTCGAGCCTGCCCTTGTGGCCATAAAGGGAGTCATCGACCAGGATCAATTCAAACTTGGCGTCCCCGTCATCAGCTTGCTCCACCGGGTCGTTTTTGGCCTTATAGCGGGTAAACTCCAGGTACTGGGTTTCGGTGATGTGAAAAGTAACCAGGATCGTGTCGACCTGGGATACGGTATTCAAAATCACCGGGCTCGGATCTTTACCGACAAAATCACCAACCTTGGCCTGGGTTTTACCGATAATGCCGTCGATCGGGGAATGAATTTTAGTGTAACTAAGCTCGATTTTAGCCGCTCTCAAGTTGGCGTTCGCGGCCTCCAGAGAAGACAGTGACGCGTCATAGGCTGCCTGGGCAGCGTCGAGGTCGCTCTTGCTGACCGCATTGATCTTGGCAAGCGGTTCGTAACGATCCAGTTCTCCCTTGTTTTTTGCCAGGTTCGTTTTAACTTCTGCAACACTGCTCATCCGGGTGGCCACCTTTTCTTCGAAAGGCTGGCTTTCCAGTGTGTATAGCAAATCATCTTTTTTTACGATGGATCCTTCCTGAAAATGCAGGCCTTCGAGAAATCCTTCCACGCGTGCGCGGATGGTGATGTCCTTCACCCCAGATGTCACTCCAACGAACTCCAGAAAAAGCGGGACATCTTCGGCTTTGGTTTCAACCACAGAAATTTCGGGTGGCGGGGCTTTCGGCGCCTCTTTCTGTTCGCCACAGGCGAACATGAGAAGGCAGAGGCCAGTAGTCAGAAAAATGGTACTGAATTTCATAGTGCCTTCCCGGCAAAGTGAGTAGCTTTTCGGATGATAAATTCCCTGCCACTGGCCAAAAAAAATAATGTAGCAGTATTCTATTCGGGCGGGATCGATGCGGCTACAAGCTGTTGGGGGATTCGAGTTTAATGTCGATTCCAGGGGGCAGTATACCTGTTTACCCGATTCCGGGAATAGTATACATGTCTACTGATGACTGGATTTGCCAATTAATGATCGCTGATCCCTTTATTCGCTAGCTTGTCAGTAGCCATGCAGACAAGTAATAATCGCGGAATGAAGGTAACAGAATAATGGATGACCCTGTGTGGATGATGCTGGCTTATTTCGGTGCAGGCATGATCTGGCTGACGGTGATTGTGCGGGTGATTCTACGCCCCCATCGGGAGCCGGCATCGCGGGCCGCCTGGATTATGCTGGTCCTGGGCCTGCCTGTCGTTGGTATCCTGGCCTATATCCTCCTGGGAGAGACCAGTATCGGCCGCCGCCGAATAGCCAGGTCGCGCAAGGTGTTGGCCCAGTTGCCGCCGATGGCCTCCGCTACGTCCGGGAACGAGGCGGATCTCGAAGCGGAATTTCCCGCACGCTTCGAACCGCTATTCCGTTTGGGCGAGACGATCAACGGGTTCGTACCGGTCGGCGGAAATAAAGGTTTACTGATGGCAGACTCCAACGCCGCGATCGACAACATGGTGGCGGATATGGATGCGGCCCGCGAGCACATCCACCTGATTTTCTATATCTGGCTGGCGGACAACAACGGCCTCAAGGTCGTCGAGGCGCTCAAGCGCGCCGCGGCCCGCGGGGTGGTCTGTCGGGCGATGGCTGACGGACTGGGATCGCGCAGCATGATTGGCTCGAAATACTGGAAGGATATGCGCGCAACCGGGGTCAAGGTCGCCGTCGCACTGCCCATCGGAAATCCGTTACTACGCCCCTTTCACGGGCGCATCGATCTGCGCAACCACCGCAAGATCGTCGTCATCGACGATTCGATCACTTACTGTGGCAGTCAAAATTGTGCCGATCCGGAGTTTCGCGTGAAACCGAAGTACGCCCCCTGGGTGGATGCCCTGATACGTTTCGAGGGTCCGATCGCCCGCCAGAACCAGCATCTCTTTGCCGCCGACTGGATGAGTTACGTCGACGAGGACATCAACAGCCTGCTGGAGGCGCCCATCTGTGAATCCGGCGCTGGCTTCCCCGCCCAGGTTATCGCCACCGGCCCCACGGGCCGCAACTCCGCGATGCCCGAGGTGTTTTCAACCCTGATGTATGCCGCCCATCACAGCCTGCTTATCACTACTCCCTACTATGTACCCAATGAATCCATGCAGGATGCGCTTTGCTCTGCCGCCCACCGGGGCATCGAGACGACGATCGTGTTCCCGGCGCGGAATGACTCCTGGCAGGTTGCCGCAGCAAGCCACAGTTACTATCGCGAGTTGCTCGCAGCCGGGGTCAATATCCATGAATACGTGGGTGGCCTGCTGCACACCAAATCGATGACCATCGACGGGGAAGTGACCTTGATTGGTTCGGCCAACATGGATCGCCGCAGCTTCGAGTTGAACTACGAGAACAATATCCTGTTTTACGATCCGCTCCTGACCGCCGCCATGCGTCAACGCCAGGATACCTACCTGGCCCAGTCACAGCCCGTCACGGTCCACATGGTGGAGCAATGGTCGATGGCGCGCCGGTTTTTGAACAACAGCATCGCGATGCTCGCGCCAGTACTGTGAATTACGGTGATAGTTACTTAAACCGGTCATACTGATATGTCGAACCGCCGCGAAAGCGGGTATCTTTTTGTGGCGATAAGTAACATTTAAGAGATTCCCGCTTACGCGGGAATGACATAAATTTTGTTAAGTAAGCGACATCGCTAACTGCCCCCGTAATTCAAAAAAAAGGCCGCAATCGCGGCCCTTTGTGACTTCTGATGTAACCGGGTTTAGAAGGCGTAGGCGGCACCGATAGACACTACCGTGTAGGTATCGTCCTGTCCGATTGGGCTGTCTTCGATTTCATCATCCAGCGATGTGGCCTTTACGCCGTAAAGAAGTTTCCAGCTCGGATTAAGCGTTTGGACGGCCGATAACCCAATGGTGACATTGGTTGCCGAATCATTATCCAGGGAACCCTTATCGCCATACCACTGGTAATTAACTTCATCTTCACTCAGGAATTCGACACCAAGCGAGGCTGACACGACAAATTGATCTGTCTGCATCAGGTTGTATTTCGCTTCAACCAACGCGTTGACGTCTTCACCGGCGGTAACCTGAGCTTCTGCGGTAAACCGGTCCATTTTGAAACGGGCATTGATACCCGGTTCTACTCCCGTGTCAGGATCGTCAAAACCAGACGGAAGCGGTTTCACATCGTTGAGATGACCGTTATCTTTATCCCATGCCTGGGTACGCATCTGCAGCACTGCACCGACACGCCAGGCCTCGTTCGGCTTCCAGAACCACCAGCCCGCCTTGTCGATATTGAAATAGGCGGTATCCTTGTAATCTACAATAATGATAGGCGCCGCGCTACCTTGCACATCATCGTCACCCACATACTGCGGTTTGGACAAAAGCGCCAGGCCAACCATGCCAGACCAGTCACTATTGTCCGACGCCGCGATTCCTGACGTCGAATATGCCAAACTGCTCGCGCCCCCCAAAAGTGCAACAGCTAAAATTTTAGGTAAAGCCTTCATTTAAAACATCCTCGTGTTTGGAGCCGCTAATCCAGTGTGCGCAATCAGCCGGCCTGTTAGATAATTTCAGAGCCGCATCTTAATATAATTTACTGCTTTTAAATATCGTTTTATCTCTCACAAATCTGGTCAGGTATTTGGCAGACCTTGCCATCGATTGGCGCCAGGATGCCTTAAGTTGTGCCCATCCCTATGCACAGAGCCCAGAATACCCTGTTCCCGCGCGGCTCAAATACTGCCGTTAAATACCAACAGGTAAAAAAATTAAGTTTCCGGCAGCAGAGTTCGTATAATAAAATGTATTTGATTTTTTAATAGCATTGTCTTTTATTAAGTATTCCTTAAGGCTTGCAACCTAAGATTCGCTTCGCCCAGATCTAGAGCGGTAAACGTGGAAGTTTCTATTGTCATCCCTGCCAAAAATGAAGAGGATAACGTCGAACCGTTGATCTCGGAAATCATGACTGCACTCGATGGTGTGGCAGAATTCGAAATTGTTTACGTCGATGACGGCAGTACCGACAAAACCCATGCCGAATTACTGCGCTTGATGGCCGCCGGAAACACGCATATAAAGCCTGTCAGGCACCGGTATTCGGTGGGCCAAAGCACGGCGATCATGACCGGCATCCAGGCCGCCCGGGGTGAGCTTATCGTCACCATGGATGCCGACGGTCAAAATGATCCCGCTGATATTCCCGAACTACTGGCAGCGGCCAGAAGATTCCCTGCTGCGACCGATTTCTGCATTGCGGGCTATCGCAAGAACAGGAAGGATACAGCCTGGAAGCGTTTCCAGTCGAAAGTTGCGAACAACATCCGGCGCCGAATACTCAACGATGGTACGCCGGATACCGGCTGCGGACTAAAAGTCGTACCTAAAACGACTTTTCTGAAATTGCCTTATTTTGACCATATCCATCGCTTCATTCCCGCGCTTGTACGCCGCATAAACGGGGAGATCGTCGTCGTTGAAGTGAATCATCGTGATCGCCAGGCTGGAGAGTCCAAGTACAATATGCTGGGACGTTTAGGCGTAGGCATTGTCGACATGTTTGGCGTCATGTGGCTGCAACGCAGGGTTAAAATCGCCGAACGAATTGACGACGAATGAAAAGACAACTGTTGTCATTCATCTACTCCGGTTTTTTCAGGAAAGGGCTATTGTTCCTGATCCTGTCCGGATTGGTCGGGCTGGTGTTGAGTTCAAGTTCCATGTTCGAGACGTTTAACCAGCAATGGATTGACTTGCACATTCGTAATAACGGCCTGCAGGGCGTGCTCTACTTTACGCTAATCGGTGGGCTGGTAACTGCAATCGGCTGTCCTCGACAACTGGTTGCGTTCCTGGGTGGTTATGCTTTCGGGGCTGTCAATGGCGCGCTACTGTCAACCCTGGGGGTCGGGATGGGTTGCGTGCTCAGCCTGTTTTTTGCCCGCATCGTGATCAGGCCTTTCGTTAACAGGCGCTTCCCGCAAAGAGTTATCAAATTCAATAATTTTCTATCCATTCGCCCGGTGATCAAAACAATTGTCATCCGCTTATTGCCGATGGGCAATAACCTGGTGACTAACCTGATAGCAGGCGTCACCGCGGTAAAAGCACGTCATTTTGTACTGGGTTCACTGGTAGGTTATATCCCGCAAATGGCTATTTTTGCACTGATGGGCAAGGGTGTGGTGGTATTGTCGGTGTGGAAAATCGGTTTGAGCATCGTATTGTTTTTTATCTCGAGTGCACTCAGCGTGTGGCTTTACCGGGAGTATCGGGCAGCACAGTTACTGGGCCGCGGCCAGGTCGAAGATAGCGCCCTGGCCGCTGAAACAATTTCACAATGAACCTTGATTTTATCTTCGTGACGAGATGACTTAAGCATCGCCTGAATTAAGAGCGCGGTTAATCTTTGCTTCAATACCCCGGCTGTTTTGAGTACCCTTGTAACCACCTCCACATTTGCAAGGAACTGATCATGCCCCCTGAGAATAAAACGACTCCAAAGAAAAGCGTTAGCGTCAAGAAAAAAGCATCCAAACCAGCTGCCACCAGGAAAAAAGCGGCTGCTAAACCCAAACTGGCAGCGAGTAAAAAAGCGCCCGCTAAAAAGACAACCGGTAAAAAGAAAAGAGCAGTTTCCAAACACAAGATTGCTGCCAACTCGCGCCAGGCATTACTCAAAAAGTTACGCGAAGATTTAAAAGCAACCCGGGCCGCGCTGCGCGGCGCCAGGACGGCGGCTAAACAGGAAATAAGGCTTGCCAAAGAGGCGGCCAGGGCGGAGATCGATGTATTGAACGAAAATCTGAAGGCGGCCCTGAAACGCGAACAGGCCTTACTCAAACTAGGTGAGCAGAAAGCGAAGATGATGCTCGCGGCGGGTCAGCGCTGGGAAAAGCAGCAGATTGCCAAAATCAAGAAACTCGCAGCAAAAAGCACCCGCAAAACCAGGTAAAACGGCCAGAGCAAAAGTCGCATAGTTAGTTTCTTACGGGGTTCAGATCACAAGTTTCTGCGGACAGGGAATAACGTGATCTGACCCGAATAACACTTACTTAATAAAAATTTCAAGTCATTCCCGCGCAAGCGGGAATGACTTAAACATGACGTTATCGTCGCAAAAGATAGCCACTTACGCGGTTGTTCGATTTATTGCTATGACCGGCTTAAGTAAGGCCAATTCTGATCTGACCCCGGCTCACCTGCTTCGACCGCTTTGCAGGAAATCTAATTTCTCGAAATTTTCACCGCTGACGCCTTGCCCTGCCGATTCTCAGGTGTATCATCGTCGGTCATCAAGATAAAGGCTTTCCAAGCGCTGCCTTGGTACTAGACAGATTGTTGTTGGTGATGAACAACAATCTATTTATATCCATAAGGCTTTGGGAGCTTTTAATGATTAATAAATCTTCAGCAGGACAATCCACACTCAGCATCTGGGGTGGAGAACAGGAACACGAACTCTACGAACGCTCGACACAGGTACCTGTCGTGCACAGCGTTTCGTTTACCTACAAAGATATCGATACCTGGCATGATGTCGCGTTGGACAAAACACCGGGGCATATCTATTCGCGTAATACCAATCCAACAGTCCGGGCATTTGAAGACAAGGTTAAAGAACTGGAATATGCCGAGGCCGCGACCAGCTTTGCCTCCGGCATGGCTGCGATCAGCAATGTACTGGGCACCTTTTTAAAACCCGGCGATCGGATCGTATCAATCAAGGACAGCTACGGCGGCACGAACAAGATATTCAATAATTTTCTGCCCCCGCTTAATATCGAGGTTTGTCTTTGCGAAACCAGCGATTATGAGCAGATAGAAGCGGAGGTTGCCAAAGGCTGTCAGGTGCTTTACCTGGAAACTCCCACCAACCCGACCATTAAAATTATCGATATAAAAAGGTTAGCCGCCGCCGCAAAAAAAGTCGGTGCACTGGTCGTGGTCGATAACACCTTCGCCACGCCGATAAATCAGAATCCATTGCAGCTTGGCGCGGATATCGTTTTGCATTCAGCTTCCAAGTACCTGGGCGGGCATGCTGATGCATTGGGCGGTGTCATTTGCGGCCGCCTTGAACTGGTAAAACAGGTTTATCATTATCGTGAAATCAATGGCGCCACCCTGTCGCCGATGGATGCCTACAGTTTTATCCGTGGCATGAAGACACTGAAACTGAGGGTTGAGCGCCAGAATGAAAACGCCATGGCAATTGCGAACTGGTTACAAAAGCACCCAATGATCGATCAGGTCAACTATCCGGGGCTCGAATCTCACCCCAATCACGACATTGCCCGACAACAAATGCGTGGATTTGGTGGCATGCTGAGCTTTTCGGTAACAGGTGGGCTCGACGCGATAAAGATATTTCTGCCTAAACTGAAGTATGCACACATGGCGGCCAACCTGGGCTGTGTCGAAACCGTTGTCGGCCCACCCCTTACCACCAGTCATGTCGAATGCAGTGCGGAGGAGCGCGCGGCGGCGGGCATTCCGGAAGGCCTGGTGCGATACTCTGCCGGCATTGAAGATATCGAAGACCTGATAGCCGATCTCGATCAGGCGTTGAGTTATCTATAGGTCCTGCGAGGAAAATGGGAAAATAGGGTCGCACCAAAATGGGGTCAGATCCCAATATTCACTAATATTAGAAACAATTGAGATCTGACCCTGATTCCTAACCCTGATTCCGTCTGATTTTCCTGGGTTATCTTCAAGATGCCAATGGCTTTTCGACAGGATGCTGTTAGACTGCGCAGCTCGAAAATTCCCTGTCCCTGATTAAGAAGAAGTCTCATCCATGTGGTTCAAAAACTTACAGCTTTACCGCTTCACCAAACCGTTCGAATTAGACGCAGCAACACTTGGCCAGCAGCTGGCGCAACATAGTTTTACGCCCTGTGGCAGCCAGGACTCGAGCCGCTCGGGCTGGGTGCCGCCGCTGGGTCGGCACGGTAGTGAATTTGTGCATGCGAGCAATGGATTCCTGATGATTTGCGCCAAACGCCAGGACAAACTTTTACCGGCCGCGGTCATCAACGAGGCACTGGAAGAGAAGGTACTGCAAATCGAGGAACGCGAGGCGCGCAACCTGCCGCGCAAGGAGCGTAGCACGCTGAAGGACGAGATAGTCTTCAGTCTGCTACCCAAAGCCTTTGTGCGTTCTGCTTATCAATTTGCCTATATTTCACCGCGCGACAATATGCTGGTGATCGACGCTTCATCCGCGAAACGTGCCGAAGAATTGATTGACGATTTGCGCGCGGCCCTGGGTTCGTTCTCGGTGATTCCGCTGGCCTCGAAAAGCCAGCCGATTGACGTCATGACGCGATGGGTCGACAGTGGTCAACCAGCCCAGGGATTCGAACTGGGCGAA
>Ga0316189_10005045_pt1 | contig 12651 bp, 7 predicted proteins | sample LowCovwburrow_MG_FD_204930 | JGI IMG/M metagenome (GOLD analysis project Ga0316189, IMG submission 204930) | Coastal sediment microbial communities from Maine, United States - Lowes Cove worm burrow | ecosystem: Environmental > Aquatic > Marine > Coastal > Sediment | place: USA: Maine... | reverse complement strand
ATGTCGATTTCCATGGGGCAGAGGACTTCACATTTGGCGCACATCGTGCAAATCCAAGGCCAGCGGGCGGCAACCACTTCTTTTTCCAGCCCGAGCGCGACCATGCGGACGATCTTGCGCGGGTCGAAGCCGTCGATACCGGATGCCGGGCAGGCGCTGGCACACAGACCGCAGGTCAGGCAGACATCCTGTTCGTACGGCCAGGATTCGAAACGGCCGGGCGCGAGAGTTTTGGCATCGATCGTTGCTTTTGGCGCTGGTTTTGGCGTTGATGTCGGTTTTTCGGTCATGGGTTACCTCTGATTCACGCGTTGTTGAATCTTCTGGGAAAAGTGTCCGATCATATCGGCATACTCGGTCGGCATGTTGGCCGCCAGAGTGGCAATTTCGAGGCGATCACCGCCAAACCCCATCCGGTCGAGGTGATCGACCAGATAATCGACCCGCTGCCGGGCGTGCAGGTTGCCGGTTTCAGAATGACAGTTGTCAACATGGCAGGTCAGGACCATGATGCCGGCGGCACCTGCGGCAAACGCCGACAGGAAGTGTTGGACGGATACGGCTCCGGCGCAGGGAACCGTCACAACTTTTAGGTCGGCGGGCGATTTTTGCCCGTGGCCTTCGGTCAGTTCGCGGGCTTTGCCGGCTGAGCGGGCGCAGGCAAAGACGACCATGCGAGGATTGTTGGCGGGCGTTTCAGACGCACTGATTGCGGTGGTTTCCTTTTCGCTGACAGTGCGGATCGAACTCAGATGGATGGCGCCGCGCGGGCATTCTGCGACGCAAATGCCGCAACCCGCACAGGCGTCTGCCACCACCGCGATACGGCTGCCTTTGTTGACGGCACCATAAGGGCACAAACGGAAGCATGTCAAACAACGGATGCAGTGACCGGGGTCGATTTCGGCTGCATCCACATGCGGGCGTTCGTCCAGATTGGCGAGGCCGAGCACGGCCAGTGCGCCGCAGGCGGCTTCTCGTTCAGCGTCGGCCGGCGACAGGACGGCCCGGGCCGGCCCGACGGCCAGGATGCCGCGGCGGTTGGTAAAAACAGGCAGGCGATGGACGTTTTCGGTTTGCAGGAAGCCCGCCGGGCCGCGGCGAAGACCCAGAATGGCGGCGAGATGTTCCACATAAGCCGCGGGAACGATGTGCTCGTCGACGACGGTGATGTCTGGTGACAGGTAGTAGTCGTGGCCGGTCACCTCATCCCGGTATTCGATCGCCACTGGGCCGGTTTCTGATTGTTGAATCGTCGGCTGGGTATCGCTTAACTTGAAGAAAAGCGTGCCGGCGTTCTTGGCGTCGTGGTAAAGGGCTTCGAGACCATTGCCGGCCACCTTCAAATTGCCCGTCAGGACGTGCGCGAGGGCGCCTGAAACCGCCTGCAGTTCGAGGGCGCTGCGAAACACCTCTTCCGCCAGTACGGGTTCGCTCTCCAGCCGGAAACCGTGCAGGAAGACGACCCGGCGGTTTGCGAACGTCTCGGGTCTTATGGCAAACTCTTTTCTGAAGGCCGAAAGTGACTGCACGACCGAACCGGCCCGCAGTCGGTAAAGGTCAAAATTGGGAATCCGCCGGTTGTCTTCGGCGATGACGATGTGTGCAACCCGTCTCTGCAAGGTCGCGCCGTTTTGCGTGAACGTCGCATCGAATTGACCGATAAATCCGCGGCAAGCGCTGAGCCGAGCCCCGGTGAGGTTTTCGATCGAACCACTGCCGGGCGTGTCCGTCGCAAGATGCGGCCGCTCGCCGCTCGTCTCATTCGCAGCGGCGATGACGGTATGGCGGCCTTCGGACGTCAGATGGCGGGCCACATCGCGTGCGCAGGTTCCACTACCGATAATCAATGTCGGGCCTGTCAAGATGACACCTCCGCTCTGATGTTGCCGTGCAAGTAAGCCGCCGCTGCCTGAGCCGCGCGATCACCGGCGGCAACCGACTCGGCGATGCCCATTGGTCCGCACACCGTTCCGGCGGCAAAAACACCCGGCGTTTCCGGGTATCCGCCGTTTGCCGCGACCGGAATAAAACCGGAGGATGCGGTCGGCAGATTGACCTTGGCCGCCAGGTCACGGGCATCTGCCGCCGGGGTGATGCCGATAGAGAGCACCAGCATGTCGAACGGCTCTTCACGGCTCTGCTCGGATTTGAAATCGTAGTAAACAACTGTCAGGCGATCGCCCGGGGTCCGGTAGACGTCGCCTGGAATGGCGCGAATCATGTGAACTTCTTCCCGGACATCGTCGTAGAACCGCTGAAACTCTTGGCCGAAGGTCTGCACGTCGATGTAGAAAAAGGTTATCTCGGTTGCCGGCCGGCGCATCTTGATCAGCCGCGCCATGCGCAGTGCGGACGCGCAGCAAACCTTCGAACACCACAGGTGGCCGAGTTGGGTGTCCCGGCTGCCAACGCACTGAACAAAGGCCATGCGAGCGGGTGCGGCGCCGTCCGAGGGCCGCAGGGGGACACTCTTTTCTCGCAGCATCCTTTCCAGATCGAGGTTGGTGACGACATTTGCAAAGCGTTTGTAGCCGTAGGGCTTGTTTTCGGGATCGAACGGCTTGAATCCGCAGGCAAGAATTACGGCCCCGGTTTCACGGGTCTGGTGTCGTGTCCGGCCGTCGGAAGTCTCTTGTGTTATGACTGTCTTGAATCCCCCGGTCCTGGAAATTTGATCGACCCGGCTGCCGGTCAGCACGTCGATGTTCGGGTCTTCGACGGTCCGGCTGATCTTTTCCATCACCATACAGGCGCCGCACTTGACGCAGGCCGAAGTAGCCTTGCAGGCGTATTGGGCCGCATAGCCGCCCAGGGAGACTTGCTTTTCGACCAGAACCGATCGGATACCCACCTGCGAAAGGCCGAGTGCCGCCGAAAGACCGGCCACCCCGCCGCCGATGATCAACACCTCTTTTTTTGCCGCCATAAGGTTATCTCTCCTCATCAGGGGTAACCGTAATCGCTAAGATTGGCGGTTGTTTTTGTAGGCAGAAACGATAGACGCGATTCGCCGGGTCACATCCTCGGAGAGAGACTCGGCTCCGTCGGTCGAAATCGTACCGACGTCTTCAGCGAGTTTCTGAGTCGTTTCTTCATCGATACCGACGATTTTGTCGATCAGGAAAGTGTCGACTTCGCCCGCATCGAGCAGCAGGCCGCAGACGCCGACAGCCCCCAAAAACGTATCGTCCATGAAGATCGGGACTACGATCTTAACCAGACCGGCATCGCATTCTTCGATCGCAGGCCGGCGGGTCTGCATGGCCTGGGCGGCGATGTTCATGTGCGCCACCGCGCAGATGAAACTTTGTCCCTTGTCGGTGGCCTTGATGGCCGGGCACAACCTGTTGACCCACTCCTTGAAGTCCGAGATGCGCACTCCGCTGGTGTCAAAGACGTTGACGTCCAATCCATAGCGGTTGTGGAGGTCTTTTTCAAGCGCGATCCATTTTTCAATCGGCAAAATGTCGGTCAGTTTCATGAAAGCTCCTTAATGCATAAAATTGGTTGAGCCAGTTTAGCCCGTTAGCCGGTTTAGCCCGCTAAGCCCGGTGGCGCCGAGTTTCAGTCGCGTCTCGCAATCGCTCATCCGGTAACTCAAAAGATGAACGTCGACCATCGAACGCTTAACATCGAAAAGGACAGTTGAATTTATCAAATTGACATATTCATTATTCACCATCCGACGAAAATGACGACCGCGCTGTGAGCTACGAGTTTCTAGTTTCAAGTTTCGATCCCTTGTTTCTGGAGGTGTCCAGCCATCGCGCCAGGCGGCGGAGCCCTTCGGCGGTCGAAACCGTCGGCCGGTAGCCCAAGTCCCGGCGGGCGGCCCCGATGTCAAACCAGTGGGCCAGCGCCAATTCTTTCGCCACAAATCGGGTCATCGGCGGTTCGTTTTCGAGTCGTAAAAACCGGTAAAGAATCTCCATCACGGCGCCGAGCCGGTAGGCCGTCCGGAGGGAAATCGATTTACGCACCGGGGGGAGACCGGCGGCGTCAAGGATCGCGTTGATCATCTCCCAGAGAGGCATCGGCTCCCCCTGGCTGATAAAGTATATTCGGCCCGATAACTCCGGCCGGGTCTCCAGAAATTCGGCCGCCAGAATGTGGGCATCGGCGGCGTTGTCGATGTAGACCGTGTCGACAAGGTTGCGGCCGTTGCCGACCCGTCGCAGGTGCCGGGCACGCCCGATGATTCGCGGTACCAGATGATTGTCACCCGGACCCCAGATCAGGTGTGGCCGCAGGACAATGGTTTTCAAGCCGGTCCGAGCCGCCACAACCACTTCTCTTTCGGCCAGTGCCTTGGTTTGCGGATAGGGGGCCGGATAGCGATCCGGATACGGCACCGACTCGTCGACGCCTTCCATGTCCTTACCGTCGAAAACGACGCTGGGCGAGGAGGTGTAAACGAGGGCTTCGACAGATGCGGCCGTGCACGCGGCAATGACGTTGCGGGTCCCAACCACGTTGGTGCGGTGAAAGTCTGAAGCGCGCCCCCAGACACCGGCTTTGGCGGCGGCGTGAAACACCGTGTCGACGCCGTGGCAGGCAGCGGCAACGGCCTCCGGGTCGCCGATGTCGCCCTGAATCTGATCCACACCGGCGGCCGCGAGCAGCGGATATGAGCGGCGCGAGAAACTGCGCACCAGCGCTCCCTTTTTCAGCAGTCTTCGAACGACGGCCCATCCGAGAAAGCCGCCGCCGCCGGTGACGAGGACCCGCTTATTTTTTAACGAATTCGGTTGGTTCACAGACTCTTTCCGGCGATTTTTTTGGCGGCCCATAGGGCCAGCTTCTCTCGAAAAATTTTAGCGTTGTGACGGATGTCCACCGGAAATTCTTCCGGGTAGAGCACCGTATCGATCGCTCGTGTCAGCTCGTTGCTGCTTGCCAGATCCAAAAGCTCCCGGGTCAGCTTTATTCTGTTACCGCCACCCTGACCCGATTCGAGTTCGATGCAGATGACCGGCTTCTGGTGCGGGGCGGTGCCGACGCCCACCAGGGCGCTGCGGTAAACCAGCGGGTGGTTGTTGAAGATCGCTTCACAGGGAATGGTGAATAGCGTTCCGCCGGCAGTAACCACCCGGTGACTCTTGCGACCATAAAACCAAATACGGCCGTCTTCGTCCAAACGACCCAGATCGCCCATGCGGTGCCAGACACCGTCTGTGTCCCTGATTTTGGACAGAGCATCGGCCGCGGGGTTTTCGAAATAGTGCCGGGTGACCTGGTCGCCTTTGACGGTGATTTCACCGACCGCGCCGTTTCCGGCCGCCACTTCATTGGTCCAGGCGTCGATCGGACCGTCATCGATGACGATGATGCGCACCGCGACGCCGCTCAAGGGGCGGCCGACGCAGATTCCTCGTCCGCTTTCGCTCTGGGAGCGGGTCTCGTTGAGAATTTCCCGCCCTTCGATGGCGGCCACCGGCATGGCCTCGGTGGCACCGTAGCCGGTGTGAATGTCACCCTCTTCGTCCAGCAGGCCGGCAAACTGTTCGATATTGGCTGGCATGATCGGGGCACCGGCCGAAATCACCCGTTTCAGGGAGGGCAGTTTGACGTCGTTTTCCCGGCCGTAGCGTCCCACACGCTGCAGTAAGGCCGGAGAGGCGAACATGTTGGTGACGCCGTGGTCGTTGACGGCCGCGATGATCTTCAAGGGGTCCACCTGCGCCGGACGGGTGGGGTCCATGTCCGGTATAACGGCCGTCATTCCCAAGGCCGGATCGAAAAGGGCAAACAGGGGAAAGGTCGGCAGATCGATTTCGCCGGTTGAAATGAGGAAATGGGATTTAATGGTCGCGATTTGGGCGGCGAAGATGCCATGGGTGTAGAGTACTCCCTTGGCCGGACCGGTGCTGCCGGTGGTGAACAGGATGGCCGCGGTTTCATCGCGGGAGGTCTGGGCGGCGGGAAAAGGCGAACGGCGAACGCGGCCCAGGTTCTTCAGGCTGTGCAGGCCCGGAAGCCAGCCGCGACCGACGGTGACCCAGGTTTTGATGGAACCGAAGAACCTCGGAAACAGAATCCTCAGGACGTGCGCCGCGGGAATGCCGATAAAGGACGAGGGGCTGGACTGCTTGAAGCAGTCGACCATCCGTTTGATCCCCATGCCCGGATCGACAACCACTGGCACGGCGCCGGCCTTGAAGAGGGCAAAGGTCAGGGTAAAAAAATCGAGGCTGGGTTTGACCATCAGGATCGTGCGCGTCCGGCGGGTGATTCCCGCACTCTCGAGGCCCCAGGCCAGGTAGTCCGATTCCTGATCGAGCTGCTGAAAAGTCAGGTGGGTATAGGCCACACGCCCGCAGCGATCACGGCCAAAGGGGCAGATGATTGCTTTTTTATGGGGCTGAACGCGGGCCATACGTTTCAGGAGAGAGGCGACATTGAAAATTGGGTCGGTCGGCGCGGTGTCGATCGAAAGTGACGCGTCCGCCGGCGTCCAGACGGGCGGCTTCGGCTTTGGACCGCTTATCGGTCTTTCCTCCTGCTGTCCGGTACCGGTCATCTCCAAATGGTCGGATCCGCCGTATGGTTGATCAAAATCCATAAGATCGAGACACTCTCCTTAATTCAGAGCGGGTGTCTTTGCAAGAAACGTTTCATCAGCGTAAGAATCTGGTCCGGTGCGTCTTCCAAAAGGTAGTGTCCGGCATCGGGCAGGGTGTGAACTTCGGCTTCGGGAAAACGCCGGCGCCATTCATGCAAATAGTCTGTGTCGAAGACAAAATCGTGCTCTCCCCAGCAGATCAGCATCGGCAGGCCGCTGAGCCGGTGAAGGTTTTTGTCCAAGAAATGAATCAGCTCGTAGCTCGGATCGGCCCTGTCGATGGGAATATCGCGCACGAACATCAGGGTGGCAAGACGGTTGTGCCAGCAGTTGTACGGTGCGGCCAGTCCAGCGCGAACCTCGCGGGGCAATCGGTGGCGGGACGCCATCAGCAGCGCCGCGCGCACGAAAAGGTTTGCACCCAGAACGGCCGGTTGGGCGAGGTTCCGGGTGTTGCGGATAACCCTCAACCGCCATGGCAATTTTTTGCCATTCGGCGGCGGAAAGGCGGCCGTGTTGAAGAGGACCAGGCGGCCGATCTGTTCGGGTCGTCTCAAGGCCGTCGCCAGACCGATCGCTCCGCCCCAATCGTGGAGCACCAGCGTCATTTTTTCTTTCAGGTCGAGCCGGGTGATGAGATTTGCCAGGTCATCGATGCGGCTTTTCAGCCGATAGTCGTAGCGGTCGAGGTCGGGCTTGTCCGATAGGCCGCAGCCGATGTGATCCGGAGCGATGACGCGATAGTTGATCGCGAGCGCCTTGATCAGGGTGCGAAAATAGAACGACCAGGTCGGGTTGCCGTGAATCATGAGCACCGGTTCACCGCAACCTTCGTCCAGGTAATGGTATTTCAGTCCTCCGCGCTCGATGAAACGGGAGGTGAACGGATAAAGGTGCTGCCAAGCCGAACGATCGATGGGTTTGTATTTGTGTGGTTTCAACGGACTCACCATTCGATGCCGAGCATCAGGCAGTTCAGGCCGCTGCCGATTCCCAAAAACCCGACCCGCTCGCCCCTGTGGATCACGCCCCTGTCGTCCGCGATGGCGGCCGTTATCGGCAGAGACACCGAGCCGACGTTGCCGAGATAGCGGTAGGTGGTGAAGTCTTTTTCCGCAGGAACACCGATGGCTGCGAGAATGTTTTTTTGATGGGTCCGGCCCACCTGGTGGCAAATGATCCGATCGGGTTGATCCGCCGGCCACCCGAGTTCCCGCTTGAAGGCCATGAAGGTGTCGTTTCCCAGCCGGACACCGTTGCTGAGGATTCCCATGGAGTCGGTTTCGATAAAATGGCGGCCGTCGGGCGTCGTGTCGGTTTCCGCTCCCCACAAACACAGTTTGTGGTGTTCGTTGGCGTGCCGGACGGTACCGCCGATCAACCGGTGCCCGCTGCGGGAAAGGGAGGCTTCGGTCAGAAGCACCGCGACGGCGCCCGAGCCGCCGGTCAAGGTGGCGATGTTTTTCTTGAAAAAGTTCATGTCGCACGAAGCGTTCAATTGATCGACGGTGATGTCGATTATTTCCCGAGAGGTTTCGCACGCCGCAATCAGTCCTGCCCGGATCTGACCCAGTTCGATCGCGTTGGCGATTAGGACCATGCCGTTCAATACACCGAGGCAGGCGTTCGACACGTCAAAGACCTGGGTCTGCGGCGGTAGGTTCAACCCGTGGGAAACGGCGCAGGCGGTGGCCGGTTCGATGTTGTCGCGGCAGACCCCACCGTAGATCAGCATGCCGATCTCTTCAGGATCGACACCGGAACCGGCGAGTGCCTTGCGGCTGGCCCGAACGGCTCCTTCCGCCATTTTGAAGCCGTGATCCCAAAGGCGGCGTTCTTGGATGCCGGTCAGCGTTTCCAACTGTCCCATGGGAAAGCGCAGGGCCCGGTAAAGCGGCGTCAGACGGTCCTCGAGGTCCTCGGAGGAGACCACGTTGAGGGGTAATTCGTAGCCGAAGGCATCGATGCAAACGCGGGTGAAGCGCATATATTTTTTCTCAGGGATATTTTTTCTCAGGGAAACATATCCGTGAGAAAAAATATTAAAGTTATTGGTTAATAAAAATATTATAAATTAATGTAATATATGAATATTTATAATTTTTGTATTCTTATGCCGAAGTTTTTCATTTGGTAGATGACGAGGCCGTCGACCTTGAGCAGACCGTTGGCTCTGAGTTCGGGAATCGGTTCATCGATGACCATCGTTATGTCCGCCTCCACTTCCACCAGCCGGTTGCGGGGCACGATCTGCCCGCGGTATTGCCAAGTGTGGGGTTCATTAACCGAGTGTTCGAAGCGGTGGCCCGCGACCAGATGCCCCCAGCGGCGGATGGCGTCATATTTCAATAGCTGCAGCAGCGACTCGATGCCGAGGGATCCGGGGCAGACCGGGTCCTGGTGGAAATGGGCCTTGAAGAACCACTCCTCCGGATCGATGCGTTTGGAGGCCAGCAGCCAACCAAGTCCGCGGGATCCGCCATGCGGTTGACAGGCCTCGATGCGGTCGATCATCCGCAGGGCCTTGGCCGGCAAGGTCAGGTCCGTCACAATGGAGAGGTGCGGGTCCTCAGGCGTCAATGGGGCCTCATCGCCGAGCGTCACCGGCTCAAACGCCGTGCGTCCGTCTGGCGTGGTAGCGGCTGATTCATCATCGAGCCTCTGGATGCCTTTCTGGTTGGCCAGGGACTCCGTCGTGAAAAATCCAAAGACGGTGGTGCCTTCGTAAACCAGGTCCGTTCGGCGCAGAACCTTGAATTCAAATGCCTCGATGATGATGTCGCCGGAAACCGACACCTTTGTCATCCGGCAGCGGCCCCTCAGCGTCTGAGGCACGCAAAGAACGTCCTGGTGCAGGATGGCGTGTCCGTCCAGGTTTCTGAAGTGCAGGTCCTTGCGACTGTGGAGCGCGGACCCGGCGTAAGCGGCCAGCCAGCCGCAGGTCTGCAGCGCGATTTCAAGCAGCACGCAATACGGCATGCGGTCCGAACGGTTGGCTCTGAAGTACCAGGCCGCGGGGTCAGTGTCGACCTCGGCTTCCACCCAGCCGCCGGGCTTGAGCTCCCAGGCCTGCGGCTCGGCTTTGACGACCCGATCGATAAAGGCGTAAGGCGGTGCGGGCAGCCGGGCCAGAAAACGGTTTGTGTCGAATTCCTCGTATGGCTTGCCGAAGGCTTCCGAAGGGTTACCGGTGGCGAAGGTCAACAATCGCCGGCGGTCGAACACCACCGGCGGCGACCGGTGATTCTCCGTTTCGGCTGCGCTGAGCCGTCTTTTGCTCCAGAGCGCTTCAATCGATTCACGGTTCAGACCCGCCATGCGCAGCGACAGGTCCGTAAACCGCACGATGGTGCGTCCGTCGGCGACCATGTGTGCATCGACGATGGCATACGGCTCGGGGCCGTAGCCAAGCTCTTTTATTTCCACCTCGTAGATCACCCGCCGGGTTTGCGGCGTCACCGGGCCCCGGCACTGTAGGACGCTTTTGATTCCCGCCACGGGTGCATAGTGCACACCGGACCGGTCGGTTACCCAGCCCAGGCGCTGGAGAAACACCCGCAGCGCGTGCGCACAGCATTCGTACATCAGGGTGCCCGGCATGGTCATGTCATCCACGAAATGGCAGGTCAGAAACCAGTCATCGGGATGGATGTCGGCTGTGGCCTGAATCGATCCGAGACCGAAGCGGCCGCCGCGGGGCTCGAGTCGGTCAACCCGGTCGATCAATTTCATTCGGCCGCCCGGCAGCCTCAGGGCAGGCGTCAGGGACACGCCTTCGAAATCCGGTCCGAAACCGGCACCGAGGTCGCCGGCCCGCAGGGCTTCGAGGGCCGCATCGTCGAAACTCGCCGGCGCTTGCGGGACGAGTTCGGTCCATCGGGGGTCCAGCCGTCCGCTTTGCGGCGTGCGGTCTTCGGCCCTGCGGACGATACCACCCGAATTTTCGATTTCCTCCGGTGTGAAGAAGCCGGCACAGCCGCCGGTCATGCTGATCAAGGGCTGGTTGTCGATCGTGCCCTCGAAGCCGAAGAAGAACAGCCAGGTCTCTCCCTGGCGAATGAATTTTTCGATTTCGATCCGATAGCGGATGGTTTCGCCGGGAAGCGGCAGGTCCCGATGAAAAACCACGCCGGCATCGAGCAACCGGTAGACCCGACGGCCCTTTACGGCCTTATCGATGCCCAAATAGGCGCACAGGAAGAGATCGGCCTGCCCGGCTTCGACGGCAATGCACACCGGTGCCCGGCCGCCGTCAAGGTACCAGGCGTTGGGCCGGACGTCGTGTTCGGTGACCAGGTGCCCCGCGGTGAGGCTGCATGGCTTTCCTTCAATTGAAACGATGCGATCCACCAGCATCAGCGGTTCTCCCGGCAGCCGGACCCGGGTAGGGTAGGTGTCGACCGCGGCAAAATCAGGGCCCAGGACGTTCGCGACCCTTCCGGTGGCGAACTCCAGACACTGGTCACGGGTAAAGGCAATCGCATCGGATCGGGTGCCGGCGGGTGGGTGTGACGGGAAGGCCGGCCTGGACCTGTGCCCGCTGGAGCCGCCACGGACCAGGGCTTCCATCAACCGGATCTGAGAGGCTGCGTTTTCTCCGTAGGCCTGGTTGAGCTCGTTTGAAAAATCGAGGAACCGGCTGTGGGCCGCGGCGGTTGCGGCCGCGCTGACGTTGAAGGCCTCGATCAATTGACTTTGGGGGGCTGGGGGGTTCGGCAAAACCGGTCTCTTCCGAAGCGGTTGAACCGGCTCATCGATGTCGGCCGTCGGCCGGTGCGCCGTCGAATCGGAATCCTCCGTTTGGAGTGATGTCGGCTGATGACCGGGAGCCTGTGAACGCGCTGCCGCAACCGTCGCGCGCGACGGTACGTCGACCGCCACCGGCGTCGGGGGGGCTTCAGTGGCAGGCGGAGCGGTCTGGACGGCATCGTCATTGAAAGGGCCGACAAAGGCTGGCACGCGACCGCCGATGGAGATCTGAATTATCTGACTCGTGGCCGGCTCGGCGTCCGATGAGAGCGTTACTTGTTGGTCCGCGGCCGGATAAAGGTTTTCCAATTCGACCGGTACCCTGTTGGCGATCAGGGTCCCCAGACATTTCAGCACCGCACCAACGCCACCCATGCCGCTCGCGTCTGCCGACACGGCCAGGTGGGGGCGACTGTCCAGAATACGGCCGATCATCCGGCTGCAGGTCGCACCGGGACCCAGTTCCAGGAATACGCGCACGCCGTCGGCGTGAGCCTGTTCGACGGTTCGGGGAAAGTCGAAACCATTGAGGGCCTGGTCGAGAATGGCAGCGGCGGTGCTTTTCCGGGTCGGCGCGTAAGCCCGGCCGGCGGCACAGCCGTAGAATCGGACGCCCGGAACCGGTGTGGTCGGAAAGTCATGCAGGGACTTGTAGGCTTCGGCCACCGGTGCCAAGGCATCGCAATGGACCGTGAGACTGTTTTTCAGATCGACGGCCTGACAGCCGAGTTGCCCGATGAGAGCGTCCACCTGCTCCCGGTTGCCGCCTACGACGCACTCTTCCGGCGTATTCACGATCAGCAGACGGGCCTGCGGAAAATTTTGCAGGTCCGATCTAACCGTTTCGGCCGGGCGGTTCAAGACGGACACCCGCCATTCAAAGACATCTTCCGGTCTCAGCCCCCAAGCCCGGCGCAGAGCCAGACAGGGACCGGCTAGCCCGGTTTTAAACAGGTCACTGCCCAGCATGCGATCGAGCATCTGGTCGCGGTCAGGCCACACCTGCATGGCAAAGAGGGCGGTCGACTCTCCGAGGCTGTAACCGATAACGGCCTGCGGCGTTACGTTGAAGTGGTGCATCAGTTCTGTCATCATGCCGCCGAAGACCACTTGTCCGAAAATAGGGTTGAGCGGGTCGGCATCGAGCCAACCACCGGCATCTTCTTCCCACCCCGGCTCCCAGGAGGCCCGCTGCGGCAGGAAAACCTCAGGACGACACTGGGATTTCAGGCGCGCGGTCCCGGCGTCCATGCGGCGCAGAACCTCCGGCCAGTGGAGGCCGACCTCTCGTCCCATGCCGATGTAATGGCTGCCGTATCCCGGGTAAACAAAGGCGA
>Ga0316189_10005044_pt1 | contig 12654 bp, 12 predicted proteins | sample LowCovwburrow_MG_FD_204930 | JGI IMG/M metagenome (GOLD analysis project Ga0316189, IMG submission 204930) | Coastal sediment microbial communities from Maine, United States - Lowes Cove worm burrow | ecosystem: Environmental > Aquatic > Marine > Coastal > Sediment | place: USA: Maine... | reverse complement strand
GTAAGCGTATTATCGACTCCAGCGATAAAAACACTCGTCAATTGATGGAAGATGCCATCGACGCTGCTCTAGCTGTTGACGTTGAGCGTACCCTGCAATTTGCAGTGGAATTGCGTAACGAATGGTACATGCGTGCCACACCTCAGGTTATCATGGTTCGTGCTGCAATGCACGCGAATTCTGCAAACACTGGCCTAATCGGAATTTATTCCGATAAGATCATGTCACGCCTGGATGAAGTCATGAACCAAATGGCTTACTTCGAGAGCGTTCAAGGTTCTCTAAAGCGTATTCCTAGTCGTCTCAAGCGTGCTTGGGCTCGTCGTCTGGAAAGTGCTAACGAGTATGAGTTGGCAAAGTACAAAATGTCTTCGCGTAGCGTTAACATTTACGATGCTGTTCGTCTGACTCACCCGAAGGGTGAGGCTATCGATAAGCTTATTGCAAACGAGATCAGTCTTGGTGCTGGCACCAACCAGACTTGGGAGTCTATCCGTTCTGGCGGTGGATCGTGGTCGGAAGCTGTGCGTGTCATGGGACATATGGCCCTGCTTCGCAACCTTCGCAACCTTGACGCTGATGGTGAAATCAACAGCGAAATCCTAGCCCGTCTAGTTGACGGCGTGGAAAAAGGTAAGCAGTTCCCGTTCCGTTACTACTCGGCGTTCAAAGCGACTGGTGACTCTAACGGTGCCCTGGTTGATGCTATCGAGGAATGCCTTGAAAAGAGTATTCAATTCACGGTTCCGCGTTTCACTGGCAAGGGACTAAGTATTGTTGATGTTTCTGCATCGATGAACTCCTCGCTAAGTGAAAAGAGTCAGATGTGTTTCTCGGATATCTCTCGTCTGATGGGAATTATCGCTGGTAAGTCCCACGCCGATGGTGCAGACCTGATGATGTTCGGTGACAGAACTAAGACTTTTGCGATGCGTAGAAAGTCCACTGTCTTTGAGGAAATGCGTCGAATCGACGGCAACCACGGTTGCGGTCATGGCACGAACATTACTGGAGCTATCCAAGATGCAATCAAGAGTGGCAAGAGCTACGATGTAATTTGGGTGTTCTCGGACATGCAGTGCGGTTACATGGGTGACGTTCCGACGCTCATCAATCAATACCGTAAGAAGATCAACAAAGATGTTCAGGTATTTTTCGTAAACCTTGCTGGTTATCAGGACTCCCTGGTTCCGGAGTTTTACGATAAGACTTACCTCTTGGGCGGTTGGAGCGACAAGGTTCTCCAGTTCGCGGACAAGATCATCGGCATCACTAAGTAGATGTCGGGAAAATGAAATAGACAAGAGGGGCCAAGTTTTTGGTCCCTCTTCTTATATAAACCTTAATTAACTATAACATGAAGAAAACTCTAATTGGCCTCATGGCCATCGCTGTCGCTACTTTTGCATTCATTGCCAATAGCAATACCTCGGAAGCTGCTCCCGTTTTTGCCAGTGGTGCCCAGACTGTTCGCGGATGCGGACACGTTGTTCACCAAGACGTAAGTGTCCAGGACATGCAGGATAATTTCATTATCAGCACTCCGGCACTTCCTGCTGTTGGTGGTCTGTATTGTAATACTTCTGGCATGTGTTATACCGACTGCGAAACACAATGGGAACTGGACGCTAAGGCGGCAGAAAATCAGCTTGAAACGAACATGGGGTTTTCTTATATGATCTACGAGATTAAAGTCAATCAACTTGCAAACGCTACATGCAGTGTTGTTTCGGCTCAATATCCCGGTATTGAAAATGATTATGTCAATCAAGTAAATGGTCATATTGCTGTATACGAAGAGGCACTTGAACAAGCCAACGAAGACTTTTGTGAATGCGTAAAAAACTGCGAAGGCTGTGAGTGCGAATAATCACTTGACAAGCCCTGAGTCTGTGCTATAATGAAGTCAACACTAGAGAGCGAACTCGCGAGAGCCGAAGCTGTTGTAGCCTCGGACAACGGTGAGTACAAAAGACACACCCCTACGATTGATAACCATCGTGGACAAGTCATGGCTCTCAAAAAGGCTCTGTTTCTGCTTGAAATGGAGAAAATATACCCGCCAGGACCGCTCAAGATCACGCGAGACTACAGAGTTACGATATCTTGGCGGGTACTCATCCTAATTGTAGCATTAGCAATCATTATCATTACATGAAGTTCCTCATTCTAGGCGATGTTCACTGCTATTGGGCAGATATGAACATTACAATTGCGAGAGCAATCAAAGCACATCCGGACATTACGCATATTGTTCAGGTGGGAGACTTTGGTTATGGCAATTGGGGTACCGGAGAAAAGCCCTTCAAAGCTAGCCGTGCCTATCTAGATGATGATGCCATGAAAGTTTATCAGAATGCTGAGAAGCTGTGGCTTGACGGCAATCATGAGAATCATGACATGCTCGATCAAGACGGTGGTGCTTGGCAACCTGATTGGACTTACATGCCACGAGGTAGCGTTCTCGAAGTGGACGGCTACCGAGTGATGTTCTTCGGTGGTGCTTCTTCTATCGACAAGTCACGCCGCATTCCACATGTTAGCTGGTGGCCGCAAGAGTCTATTACTTATTCTCAAGTTCGTCAGGCTCTTGAAGAAACCGAAGGTCGAATTGACGCAATCTTTAGTCACGAGCATCCGAGCGACATTCCTTATAGCGATATCCGCTATGGCGATGACCCTTTTGGAGACGGTGACAAGACTCTCCTAAATGAGCTGAGAAAAGCAGTGCGTCCGGATTTTTGGTTTTTTGGCCATCATCATCACGCAGACCGTGGTACACTAGATGGCATGGAGTGGTTCTGCTGCCCCATCATTGAAACCCGATGGTATACCATTTGGGATGGCACTTCTGTTCAAACTGATAGCTGGAATAAATGAACTACAAACATGACTCTCATGTCACTCCGAAGGTGACTGTTGATATCATTATTGAAGTCGATGGCGGGATCGTATTGATCTCGCGTGTAAACGAGCCGCTGGGGTGGGCACTCCCCGGTGGCTTCGTGGACATTGGTGAGACCACCATTGCTGCGGCTGCTCGCGAAGCATTAGAGGAAACTACACTCGAAGTCACCGATCTCGTACAGTTTCACACGTACTCCGACCCGGCACGCGACCCGCGAGGACACGGCATTACCATTGCGTACATTGCCAAAGCAAAAGGTTGTCCTGTCGCAGCCGACGATGCAAAGGAAGCGATTGTACTCAATCCTGCTGAGATCATCGCAGCCAACAGTGAATGGAACCTGTGTTTTGACCACAGGGAAATAATCCTAGATTATGTTATCTTCAAAGACACAGGCGAAAGACCCACTCGTGAGTAGAATGCCTAAATATCTTGGTCGTAGACTAGCCACGCCGGGCATTCTTGTTTTTAAGGAAAAACACGGGAACCGATACTTCGTGTGTAATAACGAAGAAGAGTATTGTCGTGCGTCTATGAAAGTCTTAAAGGATCGTTCTGGCGAGAAACATTGTTGGTATTTTGACGATCCGGATGACCTTGATACTGGAATCACGCGAGCAAAAGAAATCATTGCGGCTAATGATAACGTAGCTGCTTATGTGTTTCTTCACTCTCGCTCCGATTGGGAGTACGAAGACATGGAAATTGAATATGGGGAAGAGTTCTAATGAAGCTCAAAAAGAAGCCTATTGAACCTAAACGCAAGAAGGACATCAAGGACTGTCTTGGTAGCGTGTATTTTGACGGAGTTTCTGTTGACTCTCTTCGAGATCATGCTATGATGAACGTGACGAATGGGTACTATGACATCATGTTTAAGGCGTGCGGTATCACGGTCGATAGCTACACTGACTTTGTAGTCAAAGAAGAATACGACCACTATGACGATTGCAGCACTTTTGAAGTCTATGGCATTCGTGACGAGAGCGACAAGGAACTCGACAAGCGTATGGCTTCTTACAAGAAACGTAAGACAGAATACGACAAGTGGTACAAAGAGAACAAAAAAGAGATCAAGGCAGAGCTTCAAAAGCGTGAAGACGCTAAAGTAGACAAAAAAGCGAAAGAGATTGCAAGCTTAGAAGCTAAGCTTGAAAGGCTTAAAAAAAATGAATGACTTCAATATCGTCGCCTTTGGCACAGACAGCTACAAGCAGTCGCACCACAGATTCTACCCGGAAGGGTTGGAAACCGTTTACAGTTATTGCGAAGCCCGCTCCGGAGCAAGGTTCGACGAAACCGTGTTCTTCGGTCTGCAATACATCATTGCTAAATACCTGACTGGCCAAGTGGTTACGCAGGGTAAAATCGAGGAAGCTGCTGCGGTTTGCGAAGCTCACTTTGGCAGCGAAGCTGTATTCAACCGTGAAGGCTGGGAATACATTCTGCACAATCATGGTGGCCACCTTCCCGTTAACATTAAGGCAATTCCGGAAGGTACGGTGGTGCCTACAGGAACCGCATTGTTCACGATTGAGAACACTGATCCTCAGGTTCCGTGGTTGACGAATTTCCTAGAGACCTTGCTTATGCAAGTGTGGTCTCCGATCACGGTTGCAACTTCTAGTCGTGAAGTCAAGAAGATTATCAACAGGTACTTGGAGGAGACTGGCGACCCCGCTGGACTGCCGTTCAAGCTTCATGACTTCGGTTATCGTGGCGTTTCGTCACTAGAAACTGCCGCTCTTGCGGGTGCAGCACACTTGGTCAACTTCATGGGTACCGATACTATGTCGGCTCTCCCGCTGGTCATGGATTACTACAATTCTGATTCAGTTCAAGGATTCTCTATTCCTGCAACAGAACACAGCGTTATGACTGCTGGTGGTCCCGATGGTGAAGCAGATATCGTTAGACGAATCCTCAAGGCTCACCCGACCGGACTTGTGGCAATCGTCATTGACTCATTCGACACGTTGGGCTTTATTCATAATGTCATTGGCGGCAACGCTGATATTATGGAAATGATTCGTAATCGCGAAGGAACCGTAGTGTTCCGACCTGATTCTGGTGAGCTTCCCAAAATCGATGTTGACGTATTCTTCGCACTTGAGGAGGTTTTTGGCTCTACTCTTAACGATAAGGGCTATATGGTATTACCTCCTCAAGTGCGAATGATTCAGGGCGACGGCATCAATTGGTACCAAAAAGCAATCCCTATGTCCATGAGACTAGCATCGTCTCCTGGTTTCAAATGGCGTCATACTGTCGAAGATGTTCTTGGGGCTTTCAAGAATGCTGGTATCTCTGCTGACAACATTGCATTCGGAAGTGGTGGCGGGCTGCTCCAGCAGTTCGACCGTGACACTCAGCGTTTCGCTATCAAGTGTTCTGCTATGGAAATCAATGGTAACTGGATTGATATCTATAAGCAACCGAAGACCGACCCTACCAAGAACTCTAAGCGAGGACGTTTGGCCGTGATTGCAAGTCCGGAAGAATCTACTAATATTTCAACCATCGGCTTGCACGAACTTGGAGACGGACAACATAACCTTCTTCAAACCGTATTCTTTAATGGCGTACAGCGAGACGTTGACTCTTTTGAGGATATCAAAACTAGAGCAGCCCTATGAAAGAGTGGAAAGAACAAGCCAGAAGCATTATCCAAGAATACGTAGAAGCTAAGACTACCAGCGAAAAAATTGCTCTAGTTGAAGCCCTGGGTGATCGTGGTATGGATCTTGCCGTGATTGAAGAAATACTTAATTTTGCCGTCATTGGAGCAGTTAAAAAGGGACTCAAATAGATGGAACAATTCTGCAACAACCTCAATCAGTCTCCCTGGCGAGGAGTCATTACGGAAACTGGTATTGGTTTAGAATTCAGCTCACGTTATCTTCGTGTGCCTGGAGCATCTAAAACAATTCAGGGTGTTAATTCTCCCTACAAGGACAAGACTCTTCCTGGTGGTATGCGTGCGGTATCGCTTGAAAACGCAAAGCGACTTGCAGAACTAAACCTCGCTCAAACCTCCATTAACGCGAACGAGGACACCGAACACTTGTTCGGTCTTGCTATCACTGGAGCACACTATGAAGATCGTCCGTCGCACGGATGGATTTATATTGCTACTCCAAAATGGAATGCCTACATGCATTTCTCGGTCTCTACCTCTTCTAATAGAGAGTGGGTAGGTAGCGTTGTTAGTAATCGAGTTCAATGGTTCATAAATGCTTGTATGCTAAGCAATTCTACATGGGTTGACAACATTCGAGATATCGAGGGCTCGCTTGAAAGACACAATATTGATGTGATCTATGCTCCGGGCCTTAGTAATGCCGAACGCCTCATGATGCTTAAGCCAATGAACCCGTTGGTTTACCATGACAATAAGTTCCATCGTGTCGTAGACTACGTTCGTGAGTTTCCCAGGGTCTATCCCGGTGCTTTCAATCCTCCGACCCGCAAACATCTAAACGTGGATAATTGTCTGTTCGAAATCACTCAACAGCACTGCTACAAAGGGGGTGTTTCGATTGAGGACATGCTTCATCGTATGCGTATGCTCAATGCGGAGGGTAAGCCAGTCTTGATTACCCAGGCTCCTAGATTTATTGATAAGCGTAATGTCCTGAAAGCAATGGGTGCCATTAATACCGAGTTTGTTTTAGGTGCTGACGCTTGGAACATTATGATTTCAGAGGAGCAGTATCCAACTCATACGTGGCTTAAGGAAAGACTGCCTAACACTATGTTTGTGGTGTTATTTAGAGAGGGCATGGAAATTAACGAGAATCGAGTATCCGACATGCTTGTCTGGGAAAAGTGGAAGGAATCTGATTACGATAACCATAATTCAACCGCTGTTCGTGAATCGAGTTCTCCTAGTACGCACAAGTATCTTACGCCAAGTGTGGCAAAACACGTAAAAAACCAAGAACTCTACCTTGACGACTGACTACCTTGTGGTATCGTAAGGCATGAGCACAGGAGCCAATTGTTACTTCGAGGAGCGAGAGCCCCGAAAGTGGTACTACATCATTCAACTGTATCCCTACGGAGAGACCGAGGACTACGATACTGGCGGTCCTTTCGTTAGTTTTTCCCAAGCTAAAAGTGCAATGGATCGTCGTCACGCTAACCCAGGTGGGTACTCCATCGAATCTCATCCCGATTCTGATGATAAATCCTGGGAAGAAGGTTGACTAGTTGGCCTTTCGGGGTATAATGTATTCACACAAGGCGGGGAACTCCCGCAACCAACACACAAGGAAATCATGAAACTCAACCAAGAAACACGCAAGATCACTCGTAGCCAAGTTGGCCGCGAGACTGGCTTTACGATTGCCGCGAACGCTCACGCTTTCGATATTCTGTCGTCCAAGATGTATTCGGACACGAAACTCGCGATTGTCCGCGAGCTTTCTACCAATGCTCGTGACGCTCAGGTGGAAGCTGGCAACGCCGACATGCCTTTCGACGTTAATCTTCCGAACTCGATGAGCCCCTACTTTTCCATCCGTGATTACGGCACGGGGCTTTCACCCGAGAACTTGGAGACGATTTACACCACGTATTTCCAGTCTACTCGGAATGACTCTAACGATTACACTGGTGCCCTTGGTCTAGGCTCGAAATCTCCGTTTGCGTATACGGATATGTTCACCGTGACCTCGTACTACAACGGGACGGCCTACACCTATTCTGCTTTCAAGAATGAAGTGGGTGAGCCGAGTATTGCTTTGCTGAACGAGCAAGTCACTACTGAAATGAATGGTCTGGAAATTCGCATTGAGGTTAAGCACGGCGACGAATATGACTTTGTGGAAGCCGCGAAAAAGGTCTATCGTTTCTTTGATCCGAAGCCGAATATCAGCGGTGCCCGCATTGACATTCCCAACCCGACTCCGGACTTCGAGGGCGATGGCTATATGCTTTTCGAGTCTTCGCGTTCTCAGGTTGGTGTTCCGTCACAAATCAACGTTGTAATGGGAAACGTGTGCTATGGCGTAGGTGATCGTCGATTCACTCACGACCTTGGTTACAATGGAATTCTAGTAATCTTCGCTGAAATTGGCGAGTGCTCTGTTGCTGCCAGTCGCGAAGAACTGCATTATGATGAGGGTGGCGTTACTGTTGACAATATCCAAAGGCGTATCAATGAGGCAATTGCTGATGCAAAAAAGCAAATTGAAGCCACGCTAGATGGTTCTAGTTCTCTACTAGAAAAAGTTGTCGAGAGGAAAAAGTTTTCCAACATCCTTAGTATTGCTCATACGTCGATTACCATTGAGACCAGCGAAAAAGACAAGTATGCTCTTAGGCGTCTTGAGCTTCAAAAGGACAAGATGTATATGGGGCGTGACCGATGGGAAAGCTACTTGCGTCCCGGTTCGCATTCCAATTATCACTTCATTCATAATGATTTGGTAAGCGATCTTAAGCAAAGTGACAAGAATCGTCTGCGTCATTACCTGAAAGAACAGCGAGCAGTTGATTCTAGCCTTATGTTCTATCTTGTGGACATTGAGGATGCCGCACGGTTCAGCGAAGTGTTTGGCGATCCCGCAGTAAAGCTCAGTGATCTTCCCGACGCCCCCAAGGCTCCGCGTAACTACGTTGGATCAACTGGCTCCAGAACCTTCATTAAAAAGCTTGAAGACTACGCCGCCAGACAATCAGAGAGTTGGACCAGCGTGGATGGAAGTCCTGATCTAACTGACGCAATTGCTGTTCGCAGAAAGGGTTACAACGTCTTGTGGGGAAACGGCGAAATTCCTTGCAACATTGCACTTGGCTTTGCGAGAGAAATGGGGTATAGTGTTGTGTACGGAATCGCTGACAGACACTTTGACCGAATCACGCAAGAGCTTGGTCTCAAGAACCTGGAAGATATGGTTAAGCCCTACGCTGAGAATAAGCTGAACAACATGACTGAAATGGAACGTTCTGTTTTTCACCACGGTCAGTATGTTTCTAACATCAAGAAAATCTTGGATGAGATCAAAGACTCTTCTCAGGAGTGCAAGAATCTTTACGAACAACTCAACGCTGATAATACTTCTGATACTATCAAGAGTATGTTTGTATACTCCAATCTAACAGTTCCCGCTGCCGTTGATCATATTGAAGCTTTCAACCAGCGGTACCCTCTAATCTCTAACATCGACTTTTATTACGCAGACAAAAACGATATCATCGAGTATATCAACCTCAAGGAAAACAACTAATGAACTTCAACTTTCTCCGACGCAAAGCCGTCCAAACTGAAACCGACACCGTGCAAGCTCCTCCGTATATGATCAGCGGTGACATGATTGTCACCCTAGTTATCGAAGGAAAGAGTCATACGATTGGCCAGGGGCACCCGAATCATTCGGCCATCCTTGAAGCCATCGGCAACGAAGACTGGAGTAAGCTCCCTGACCTAATGGACATTCCGGCTGCGATCAACACTTACGCTCAGGGTAATGTCACGGTGAATGAGTTTGGGGAAGTCACCTACAAAGGTGAACAACTACACAACACGATTACGAGTCGTATCACGCAGTTTTACAATGCGAAACTTCCCGTTCAGCCGCTTGTCAACTTTCTTGAAAACCTGATGGAAAACCCTTCCTTTAACTCTCGCGAACAGCTTTACAGCTTTCTTGAGAACGAAGGTATGCCGATCACGGAAGACGGGTGCTTCATCGGCTACAAGGGAGTGACGGATGACCTTAAGGATTGTCATACTCGAACGTTTGACAACAGCCCTGGTCAGGTTCACGAGATGGACCGCAGTTTGGTTGACGATAACCCGAACAACCATTGTTCTAATGGATTCCACGTTGGAGCCCAACAGTACGCTTCCACTTTCGGTGCTAGAACGCTACTGGTTAAAGTTAATCCGCGAGACGCCGTGAGCGTGCCCTCTGATCACAATTGCCAGAAGCTCCGCTGCTGCCGATACGAAGTGATGGAAGAGACTACGAAAACGATGGTCCTTCAAGAGCCGATGTACGGTTCAGGCCCCGAGCACGACGAAGAAGACTACTGCGATTACTGCGGTGAAGTTTTCTGTTCCGGCGAGTGCCAAGACGAGTGCCTTGACTGCGGTGAGCCGTACAGCGAGTGTTACTGCTAAAGAACGATGTTCCTTGTGTTGGGGCTGGGGTCGCTTCGGTGGCCCTGGCCCTATTTTCTAGAAAAACCACTTGACGAACACCCAAACTAGTGTATAGTTGTAGTGGATGGAAATGATTTCCTCTGAAAATCACTTGACTATCTGGCTCGAAGCGGTATAATGATACTGTTCGCTGACAGCAAGCGATCATCTTTGACAACTCGGAACCAATCACGACGGCAGCCGCCTACGGGCACGTAGCCGTCGAATAAAATACACGGAGTAGACCAACTGGAAGATTAGCGTCTTCTAACCAGAGTCGGGGGCGTCCTTAGCGGGACCTTTAAAAACAATAAACCCTATAGTGTCGGTGAGAATCCGGCCTCCGTGGTGTGTGTTTGTAATGTAATAATGCATATGTCCCTTGTAAGGACAAAGATCAGGGGTAATTGCCTGACTGACACACTAATACACGGCATGGAGAGTGGAGCTTAGCGGCTTGCCTTATTGTCTCAATCAAAACTCTCTACTACAATCACGTTGCATCGGACAATGTACGGGAGGACTGTCGGTTCGCTACCGATCTCCGGGCTCGAAAGCCGCGTAGGCATCCGATTTTAAAACACATGGACTGTGGAGATAGCTTACTGGAAAAGCGGGAGATTGTGACTCTCCAGAAGGTGTTCGATTCACCACTCCACCCCAAACACGCTTTGGAGTATAGCTATAAAACCTAAAGCGTTCCCTTGGCGGGAAGAATGTAGGAAGAGGCTCATCACGACCAGCTTGATGAGACTATTCGCGAGCATCCAGGTTCGGACTGGTATACCCTGGGGCGACAATGCCAAGGTTCTTTCAAGTCGTATTAGACCGCTATGGAGGCGGGCGAGACTGTAGATCTCGTGTCCATGACCAGCCTGGGTTCGATTCCTAGATGCGACACCAAACAACGAAAAGGGACACTCTGATCCTGGGTCCTGACTGGCAAGGCAAAATGGGGGTTCGATTCCTCCGGGTGTAGGTTCGCAACCTAACTCTTTTCGTATGGCTCCATAATTCAATGGTAGAATAGCGGCCTCTAAAACCGCACACGAGAGTTCGATTCTCTCTGGAGCCCCCAATACAACCAGCAACAGTATTGCTGGTCTTTTCGACACTTAGGAGATTGAGACATGAAATAGATACCCGAACCACCGTGACCTTTTCTTTTAAAGCTTACTAACGATAGTTTACTTAAAAAAGGAAAATGGTTATGAAAGAATACATCAAAACACTTGCCCGCGAGCAGCAAGAACTAAAGAAGGCACGCAAAACTGGTACGCTTGAGGAAAGTTACACTTGGTACAACGGATCAAGTTGGCCCGAACACGTAGCGAAAGCTCGTAGGGCCGCGATTACGGTTCAGCGTAACAAAATTCTAATTACAGCAGCGTTAAACCTGTATCATGAGCTTCGCGGCTCAGACCACAGGCACAACGTTAGCGACGAAGACTACTACTGTTACAAGGGTGATCTTCGAACGCTGCGAGAAAGGTTTGCTGTAGAAAGTCCACCCGTAGCGTAAGCGACGGATGTACTGGCCCGGTCGTCCAACCCTAGGACGCCTCCACCGTACAGGAGGAAATGCAAGTTCAAATCTTGCCTGGGCCACCACCGCTCCCCGTTGGCGTAACAGCACACTAATGTATCGATCCTATCACTATGAAGAAACAAGAATTCATTGATGCTTATATCATTCAGTTCCTAGCGAGCTATGCCACTGTCAATTACAGTGAGGCTTGTTTTAATGGTAATTTTGATAACCTGCATCCAGTCGAAGACGCAATACATTTGGCAGAAAGAGCCTGGGAAGCGTATTTATTGCTTAAGTGATATACGTACACTTCTAGCATTTTCTAAAAAACCACAAACGCCGCGTAAGTGTAGTTGGCGACACACTAGCCTTCCAAGCTTGAGAGGTCAGTTCGATTCTGACACGCGGTTCCAAACAATACCCCCGGTACTTCCTTGACTTCGGGCGAAGCGAGGGTATAATGAGAACGTTCGCGGAGTGATCCAAGAACGGCGGATGACGGAGAGCCAGGGTCGTGAGGCCCAAACATCCGTGACTGTAGGAAAGACTACCGATATTAATATATTGTTAAAGAGTGGAATTTAAGGGCTTTTCCCATAAACAAAACATAAAGTCCACCATACAACACGCAACAGTCGTACTAGGACAATCATAGTGTCCCAGGAACCGGAGGCTAGTACCCTCTCAGAAGCACATTGAGCTTGTAACTCAAAAGATGGGTTTTGTTCCACCCACCCTGCTTAGGCAGGGTAGTGTAAAGGATCAACACTATGACGTTGCGTGTTTTGAACAAACAGAGTGTGGCTCGAAACAGATATCCAGAAGCGACTTCCGGAGTCGCTGAGAGCCTGACCAGGGGAACTTGCGGTAGGTGTGCCCTGGCCCGAAAATCCACTTTCTAGAAAGGCTGACTAATCAGCAGGATCGAGGGAACCGCAAGACACTTTGTTATTACATCTATGTTCGATAGCGTGACAGTTTGGACATAGAATCTCAAGGTTCTTTAGTTCATTATTCGAATGGTCGTGGTCACGATGATGAACCTGTAGAATCTCAATTGCATCG
>Ga0316189_10005042_pt1 | contig 12656 bp, 11 predicted proteins | sample LowCovwburrow_MG_FD_204930 | JGI IMG/M metagenome (GOLD analysis project Ga0316189, IMG submission 204930) | Coastal sediment microbial communities from Maine, United States - Lowes Cove worm burrow | ecosystem: Environmental > Aquatic > Marine > Coastal > Sediment | place: USA: Maine... | reverse complement strand
TCGCCACTCTTCCCGAGCGTCTCGTCCATGCCGGCTACTGGCGCGACCGACACGAGGTGTACGGCGGGCTTGTCCGGCAAGACCCTGAGCTGGTCGGCGAGCACGACTTTCAGAAGTGGAAGCACATCGGCACCTACTGGCGACACACCAGCGAGATCCTCTGGTTCCTCAACGACCTCCTGATCCCCCGCGACGTCGAGGCCCTCATCGACGACGACTTCACGGCACTCTTCGAACTCCTCCCGGGCTGCGACTGACCTTGGGTGAGCGCCGACCTCGGCGCGGGGAGCCCCTGGGGGCAACACACGCTCCCCGGCTCGGAGGTGCGGACTGCCGATGCGACCAGCAGACCGTCAGCCTCGTCGGGGCAACGAGAAGTGCTGGAACTCGCCCCCCTCATTTTAGGGCGGACGACGTCGGCGTCGACTCCTCCGGGAGACAGCCTCCCGCGGGCTCGCACGATCGGCGGGCTCGCGCAGGCCAACCTTCTCTTCGAGGAGAGGCAAGAGCCCAAGCATAGTACGGTCATTGTGGGTGCACTCCTGCGAGCTCTTTGAGCGGAGCGCTTGGAGGGCAAGAACGTGGGGCGTGGCCTCCTCCGGCCGGCCAAGCTCGACGAGCACGTCGGCCAGCTTGCCGCGCGCTTCCATCGTCCCCGAGTGCGCACTCCCGAGGGCCTCGAACCGGCCCTCGAAGAGCTGCTGGTACTGCTGGCGCGCCCCCTCTAGATCACCTCGCAGGCGGCAGAGGCGTCCGAGCTGATCCCGGGCCAATAGCGGATATGGGTGCGAGTCTCCGTAGTGGGTCGCGAAACCGGCGAGGGCCTCCTCGAGGAGATCTTCGGCCTCATCGAGGGCGCCAGCGCTGATGAGCGACATGCCAAGGCCAAGCCCTGTGCTCAGTGTGTCCGGATGCATGGGGCCAAGGACACGGCGCTGGAGCACGAGGCTCTCCTCGCGGAGGCCACGGGCTGCAACATGCTCACCTTGCATCTGGTAGATGTCCGCGAGGTGCCGAGCGGACCTCAGCGTCGCGGGGTGCTCCAACCCCAGGAGTCGCCGATGCACGTCGAGCGCAGCCTCGGCGTGTTCTCTCGCGGCGACGAGATCACCGAGCCGAACGAGGGTTGTGCTGAGGTGTGCCCGGCCGAGGATGGTCACTGCGTTGTCCGGACCGAGGACCGCCGCGCCCGTTGCCACGACAGCCTCGAGAAGGCGACGCGACTCCGCGTGCTCACCTAGATCGCTGAGGACATTCCCAAGATGGGTCATAGTCCGAAGCGTCTCGAGGTGCTGGTTGCCTAAGTCTCGGCGCCGGATCTGGAGGACTTGGTCGAGGAGCTCGCGCGCGGCAGGGTTCGCCCCTTTCTCCGCAAAGGCTAGGGCGAGGTTGCTTGCCGCATGCAGTGTCTGCGGGTGTTCGGGGCCGAAGTGCTCGCTCGCCTCAACCATAGCCTCGCCGAAGTAGCACTCGGCTTCCTCAAGTTCTCCCAGCCTCCACTTCGCGACACCTATGTTTATCTTCGCTTGCGCAGTCTCTCCGCTCGATTTGATACCGCGGACGCGGTAGAATTGAAGCGCACGGCTGGCGTAGTTGAAGGCCGCCCGGAAGTCGCCACGCCTCTCGAGGAAGTTGCCAAGACTTCCACAGATGCAGACCGCCGCCTCGGAGTCGCCACCGGCGAAGGTCTCAGCGTGTGGGATGAGCTGGAGGAGCTGGACGTGGGTGCCGAGGTCGTCGACGTGATTGAGTCGCTGCCAGAGAACGTCGCAGATCCGCGACTCTGCTTCTCGGCTTGCGCCTGGTGATGTTTGAAAAAAGTGGCGTGCGCAGTAGCGGACGACCGCGTGAACGCGAATCCCACCAACCTCGACCTCGTGGCGGACAAGCGCATGAGCGGCGAGTTCGTCGACCGCGTGCTCGACCTCAGCCTCGAAAGAGGAGGAGCTGACGAGCCTCATTGGGGCGAGTCTCCGTATGACTTCGAGGAGGAAATCGCCCGGGATCGGCGCGTCCGCGAGGAACGCAGTGGCGCGAAGGACGACCTCAGCGAGTGGCGCCTCGAGCAACGAGAAACTACTGGCGAGCACGCGGGTAATCGCGCGCGAGCACCCAGTAGGGAGCTCTTCGTGAAGGCCGTCCGCGGCCCTGGTGAAATGGTCCTCAGGGTGGGCTAGCCGCCTCTTCCAGGATGCATACGGAGTCGTCGAGAGCGCACGCATGATGAGCGCGCCGAGGACATCGACCGCAAGCGGGTGGTTGCCAACCTCAACGAGGAGAGCACGCGCTGCCCCCTCTTCCCCCTCACCGATCGGCGGGTGTCTCTCTGTGAGCAGCGTATAGGCCGACTCGTCGTCGAGGACGTCGAGGTCAAGGCGCCCTGGGAGCCCTTCTAGAGCCATCCAGCGGGTAGTCAGGAGCAGCGCCCCCATTGGGTTCGCCGGTGAAAGAGCCTCGACCAGCGCCTGATCGGTCCCCGGAGGCAGGTTGTCGATGATCCAGAGAAATGGTTGGCCATCAGCACGCTGGTCGATCGCGCGCTCGACCGCAGCCGCCGTCGCAATCGGGTCGTCGAGGTCCGTGGCGACACCTAGGCTGGCGGCGAGGCTTATCAGCATCGTCCGGCGGCGGACGAGGCGCTCCGCCGGGGTCGCGGCCAGGGCCAATGACGGGTCCGCATCGACCCAGAAGATCCCCCCCGGCCAAGCTACCTCAAAGCGACGAGCGTACTCGACGGCGAGGAGTGTCTTGCCCACCCCTCCGAGACCACGGACCTGGGCTAGTTCGCGACCGACGGCGCCGGTGATCCCAACGACGCGTGTCCGAGTGAGGAGGCCGTGGAGTTCCCATAGCTTCGTCATCCGGCCGATGAAGCGGACCGAGCCGGCGCGTGAGTAGGGGTACCAACGAGTCTCGCGTGTGACATCGAGGAGGTGCCCGAGTGGCTCTGGGTCGATCGCGAGGACGTTCGCCGCGATCTCAGCCGCAGTCTGCGCGAGCGTCGGGTCCTCCATCGCGGGGAGCGCGAAGGCCTTACTGTCCGCAAGAGGCCCGAGTCCTCGAGGATCGAACGTCGACCCAGCAGCCGCCGGCAAAAGAATGATGACCCGCTGCTGCGCTTGCTTCCCGTAAGCGGCCGCTATCCAGGCTGAGGCGAGTTCCCACGCGCAGATCTGACTCTCCGCGTAGTCATCGGTGGCGAAGACAGCGAGAGCGTGAGAGCCTGCGAGCGCCTCGCGAAGGCTGCCTGTGATCGAAGCTCCATCGTCGATCGCAGCGTCAGACCAGACCTCGATCCCCTGAGCCTCAAGGGCATCGATGAGCGGGCGGACGAGGCTAGCGTGGCGCGTTCGATAGCTGAGGAAGAGGCGACGTGAGGACGGCGTCTTCAGTGTAGATGAACTTGTGGGCATGGGCCGACGACGAGACTCCGTGAGGCTCTCACATCGTGCAACCCGCATCAAAATCACCCGCCAGCTTCTGAAGACCGCAGGCCGGGCGTCGCACTCGGCGATGACTCACATCGGCGAGCCCCTGTCCAGTTGCGGACGTCACGCACGCTGCTCGGACGACAACGATCCGCGCACAAGCCATTGAGTATCCCTCGCCCCGCACTTAGCCTCGTGAGCCATGCCGCGCATCCAAGCCCCGTACTTCGTGAGCTACGCCCGTCACGACATGCGAGTCGTCAAGGACCTCTTAGGGCAGCTTGCTCCATCTCGCGGCATCACGGGGCTACGACTTCAAGAGATGGCAGGACCATGACGTCCTCCTCGGAGAGGAGTGGAACGAGGCGATCATCTCGGAGCTCGAACGCCACCGGATCGCCCTGCTGCTGCTCACGCCGACCTTCCTGGTCCGCCCCTACATCCTCCGTGAGGGGCTCGGCTCGCCATTGACGCCCTCGAGGGCCGGGCTCGGCCTGAGCTCAGCACGGCCTGGTTTCGCGAGCACGATAGCCAGTGGGACGACCTCGTTCGCCTCTATGCCGAACACGGGATTGAGCTCGGTAGCCCTGAGGAACTCGCCGAGGAACTCGCCGAGCGCGGCAAGGAGGGCCCGGCCGAAGCGCTGAAGAACGGCCTCAATGACGCTGAGAACCGCGAACTCTTTGCCTGTGATGACCCGACTCGGGCCGTCGCGTTGATCCTGAGCGGGCTTCGCAAACGCTACCCCGAAGTCACACGCGGCTAGCCCTGGCCTCTGCGGCCTCTCGCGTAGGTGCCGTGTAGACCGGCTTGAGGGCTCCTGTGACGTGTTTCCGATCCCTGTACGAGACGAAACGAGACGAAGCGCGTCGAGCTGCGGATCATATGGACAATGCACGTCTGGACGATCGTCTTCGGGTACACGGCCTCGATCGCCTCGGGCACCGCGTAGCCATTGCGATCCCACCACAGCACCTTCAGTCGATCGCGTCGTCGGAAGAGCCCGCGCTGCGGATCGCCGCCGAGTTCCTCCCGGATCACCCGCGCCAGCCGATCGAAGCCGCGTCGCACCTCAGCGGCTCCATCGGCCCTGTCTGAAATTTTGTGGGGGAGATCGAGATCGGGTTGAAGAGAGGAGCCGCTCTAGGAAGGAGCCAGCATGAAGATCAGGGAAGAACTCATCGACGAGATGTTCGAGCAGCACAAACCAGGAGAGGACCTCTTCGGTCCTAACGGAGTCGTTTCGGAGCTTACAAAACGACTCATGGAGCGGATCCTGGAGGGCGAGATGGCCGCACACCTTGGCGACGAGCGGGGTGAGCGAAGCAGCCCTCCGCGGGAGAACACACGCTACGGGACAAGCTCCAAGCGGATCAAGACCGACCGCGGCGAACTCCAGCTGGACGTGCCGCGTGATCGAAAGGGCGAGCTCGATTTGGAGTCGATGACAATGGATCTCGTCGCGATATCGCGGACGGATCGCGGAGCTATCGCAGAGCTATCGCAGAGCTATCGCGGAGCTATTGCGGACCGACCGCGGACCGATCGCGGACTGATCGCGGCCAGACCGGACACTCCCCCTCACGAGCCGCAACACCTCTTGTACTTCCGGCCGCTTCCGCAAGGGCACCGGGCATTGCGGCCAACCTTCTTACTTGGCGGTTCATCCCCAGTCTCGGCCTCTTTTAGAGCGCCTGCCGCCGCCTCCCTACGGCAGGCCTCTGCGAGCCAGCCCTTGAGTTCACCGTTCTCTTCGACCAGGTAGGAGATCCGGCGCTCGGCCTCGATCATCTGCCGTCGCAGGCTCTCGTGAGCATCTCCCAAACTCCCGAGAGCGCTCTTCATCTCGTGTACGTAGCCCTTGAGTTCCCCTACATAGAGCTCAAGCTCGGAGTTCACGGCAGTGAGCCCTTCAAGCCGGCCTTGGAGCCTCTGAACCTCGGTCCTATCGTCTACCCGCAGCGCCTTCTCCTGCTGCAGCTCGATCTCCAAGGCAGCTCGCGACTCTTCGAACTCGCGGAGCGCCTCTTTCCGAGCGCTGCGAGAGTACGCCCGCACCACCTGCGGGAATGGAGTCGCGATCTGAAAGCTCTTCGGGGTCGCTCTCCGCAGCTCTCGCTGCATCTCCTCATCAAGGAGGTGCGTGACCCAGAGCGTGCAGCTACGCGCGCCTCGAGACTCGACCACCGGTGAGAGGCCCGCGAGCACTTTGACCAGCGCGCCAGCGACCTTTCCGCAGGGCACATCGGGTAGGAGACCGAACTCGGCAGCTCGAACCGCCGTCTGGGTCGGGCTGCCGTAGAGATCAGGAACCCCGCGCCGGCACCCCTCAGCGAGGCGAGCCAAGTACACCAGAGCCGTCTTCCCGGCGACAACACCGTGAGGGAGCCGAGAGCTGATGAATCGGCAGTGCCCCTCGACAAGCCGCAAGGCCTCATCACTCGCCAGCGGGTGGCGATAATCATCGTCCATCGTTGTCCCCTACCCCCAACCTGAGTGGCGCTACGCCGTGGAGTTCGAGTCTACGCCATCCTCGATTTCCCGCAGCGGTGGATCAGAATGCGACCCGCCAAACCCATGGATTCTGTCCGACCTACTCGAAGGAATACGATTCGCCCAAAATCGGAATGTGGGAGAGTGAAGGTGCACTGCAACGCTCTTCTAGGTGCGCTTACGAGAGCGCATCGCTTCGCAGCGGCGATCATGAGCGGCCCTCGCCCTCCCGAGGGCGATCATGGCGCAGGTCATCGCTCTCCCGAGGCGGGCATCGCTCTCCCGAGGCGGGCATCGCTCTCCCGAGACGGGCATCGCTCTCCCGAGGCGGGCATCGCTCTCCCGAGGGCGGTCATGAGGCCGCCGAGCCCACCACATCTCGACCGCTCCCCCTGCCTAGCATAGGGAGCGATCTCGGCGCTCAGGGGGAGCGACCCAGGGTTGTGACCTCTCTTCGACGATCGGCCTCCGGGATGGCCTCGCCGACTCGAGCCGCGACCTCGGGGGTGACCTCGTCTCCCCGCGCGCGACCTCGCCTCCTCGAGGCGCGACCTCGCCTCCTCGAGGCGCGACCTCGGGGATGACCTCGTCTCCCCGCGCGCGACCTCGGGGGTGACCTCGCCTCTCCGAGGAGCGACCTCGGGGGTGACCTCGCTTCTCTGAGGAGCGACCTCAGGGGTGACCTCGCCTCTCTGAGGAGCGACCTCGGCCTTGGCAGCCTTCGCCGAGCCCACCTACAACTCCGAATGACATTCCGAAAAACACGAGAAGAACGACGCAGAAAGCCCTGCCGCGGCCTGCCACGGCCTGCCACGCAAGGTGAAGGGCTCCGAAGCTTCTCGCCGAGCTCGCGCTGCCCGCAGAAGTCGCGATCCAGCCCCTCCAAAGGGGCGCACTTTTCCAGCCTTCACCCAGGGCCCCCAGAAGATGGGAGCGCGCTTTTCAAGCCTTCACCCAGGGCCCTCAGAAGATGGGAGCGCACTTTTCAAGCCTTCACCCAGGGCCCTCAGAAGATGGGAGCGCACTTTTCAAGCCTTCACCCCCTGCGCGGTTGTCGAACATTCACCCAGGGTGAAGGCTCGCCAACCGCTCTTCGCAAGGCTCGGCCTCCAGGGCGTTCCCTCCCCAGTCCCGACCAACTCCAACGCCGCCACAGCGACCGAGGGGCTCGCCGCCCAAAGCCCCGCTCACAGAATCCTCCGGATGACTTCGCCTTGGGCGACGGCGCCCCTTGCCCCACAAGGCAGCCCCAGCTCCCGAATGGGGCCACCGCCCCCCAACAACGATCTTCCGCTTGCATGATCGCGCGCTCTGTATGTTCATAACGAGGAGCCTCAAGGATGTCCGCGCCCTCGTCACCGATCCCGACTCCCGCGTCCGCGCCGGCGTGGACGCACTTCTTCCTGGGCGGAGGAGACACGAGGTCGAGGCCTGGGAAGCGGGGCCGGAGGGGCCGCTCGGCCGCTCGGCCGCGTTCTGGCGATCGCTCGGGCACGGTGCTGGGCGAACAGTGGGAGCTGCTCCGCCGGCTGGGTCAGGGCGGGATGGGCGAGGTGTACGAGGCGTTCTATCGCGGGGATCGGCGGCGCTACGCGGTCAAGATCCTGTCGCCTGGCCACTCAGACGACCCGGTGACGACAGAGCGCTTTCGCCATGAGTTCCTGGCGCTCCGACAGATGCAGGCGCCGGGCGTGGTCGAGGCCCATGCGCTCTACCGAGACGGTGAGGATCACTTCTACTCGATGGAGCTCCTCGGCGGCCGCGACCTCGCCGCGCTCTCTCGCGAGGGGCCGCTTCCCGCCCTCGAGGTGATCGACCTTGGACTTCAGCTCTGCGCGACGCTCGCTGAGGTCCACGCACACGGGGTGATCCACAGAGACGTGAAGCCGAACAATATCGTCCGCCTCGAGGACGGCAGCGTGAAGCTGGTCGACCTCGGCGTCGGCAAGCTTCTTCCCGCGTTCTACGCGGAGACCGAAGCGCGGACTCCACCGGAGAAGCGCCTGCTCACGGCGCCGGGCATCAAGCTCGGGACGCCGGGCTATGTCGCTCCGGAGGCCGGGCTCGGCGGAGCGCCCTGCCCTCGCGCGGATGTGTTCTCGCTGGGCGTGACGCTCTTCCGGCTCGCGACCCGGCGGATGCCCTTCCCGGCCGGACGACCCGTGTCGATCGGCGACGAGCCCCGCTCGGCGGAGGACCTCGGCGTCGAGCTGGCCCCTGCCCTAGAGACGGTCCTGCACCGCGCGATGATCACGGATCCGCGCCACCGGCTGCCGTCGATGAAAGAGTTCGCCGAGGAGCTCGATGATGCACGCGCCGAACTCCTCGCGGTCACGCCGGTCGAGAGCGAGAGCTTGCAAGACGACTCCCCAGACGTAGTCGCGAAGAGCGCCCTGTCTCAAAAGCCCGCCGTGGACTCCCCCCGATCCAGCCGTGGACGATGGCGACGCGCGGGTGGTCCGCTGCTCCTCGGGATCGGGCTCGTCATCGGTGCGCTCGTGCCCTTCGTGGTGAGCCTGCTCGCGACGCAAGCCGGCGAGGAGATTCTCGGGACGGTCGAACTCGCGACGACGCTGCGCACCCATGTGCAGGATCAGCTGTCCGCCGCACCTCGAGGCCAGGACTCGCGGGCAGACCTGGGGACGGTGCTCATCCAGCCCGAGACATCCTCTGAGCCTCCCGCAGTGGCCGGCATGCGAACGATGGGCGAGGCCCTCGACCAAGCAGCGGTCGATCTCCGACGCTGCGCTGCGCTCGCGGGTGGGCTGATGATCCTCCGCTTCACGACAGAGGCGAAGGCCGAGCGCTTCGCAGAGGTCAAGATCCTCGGGCCTGTGGATGCATCCGTCGAGCGCTGCGTCCAGACGGCGGTCCGCGAGCAGAGATTTCAGCCTGAGGATCCCCAGGTCTTCTTGCTCGACTACGAGGGGGACACCAGCGAATGACGAGAAGGACACGCATCCCCACGCTCCTCTTCGCGGTCGGTCTCCTCGCGCTAACGCCTGCGGCCAAGGCCCGTGCCGCGCTCTCCTCCTGCAGCACGACGGATCACCGCTGCCAAGCCCGGGAGTTCGCCGCTCAAGCCGTGGCCTCCTCCGATCCGAGCCGGCGAGCGCTCTTCTGGCACGCCTCGTTCGAGGCGTATGTGGCCCTCTACGACAGGACAGGTAGCCCAGATGACCTGTGTGCGGCAAAGCGGGCGAGTTGGCGGACGCTCCGTGTCTCTGGACTCTCGGACGAGCAACGCAAGCCCTACCAACGAGCACGCAGGCTCTTCCTCGCGCGCAGCCCGAGCACGCGCTGCGCGAACGGCAGAGCAAAGCTCTCTGGAGCGAAGCCAAAGTCAGACCTAAAGGCCAAGTCCTCTTCATCCCTGGCCTCCTCGGGGAAAGGGCACGCTCCGTCGGCTCAGGCGGACTCGCAGGCTCTTCCTGAGACGCGCCGCGAAGCGAGGCCGACGACCGAGGGCGCCAGCTCCACCCAGCCTGGCAAGCCGATCGAAAGCGCTGAGTCGAGCGAGACTCCATCTCCAACTCGGACCGCACCACCGGACGCTCGGCCCTCCCCGGTCACGCGGGTCGTACCCAGCGAAGTCTCCACGCCAGACGCACCCAGGTCGCAGACAAGGCCCAGCCCATCAAACACGCCCGACGATCGGGTCCCCGCGCCAGGTCCTCGCAGGGTCGACCAACCCAAGCAGACCGACGCGACCGGAGGACGACCTGAAGACGCTCAACCCCACCGCAGCTCCTCGCAGCTCGCACTCCACGGGTCTACGGGCGAGCCCAGTCTCGATGGACGAGCGACGCGGCCGGGCGTGCCGTTGCTCCTCGCAGGCGGCCTCGCCTTCGCGGCGGGGAGCACCTTCGGAGGCGTCGCGCTCTACGCCCGCCGGCAGGCCCTAAACACCCACGCGGACGGCGTGGACCTCCACGCATCGATCGAAGATCAACCAACCGCTACCGAGCGGGCCAAGGACCTGGCGCTCCAGGACCAGTACGCAGCGACGCGCTCGCTCGCCATCGGTACGGCGATCACCGGCGGTGTTCTCCTGACCGCCGCTGCTGTCCTTGTCGGCGTCGGCGGTCGACGGCGGGTCCGCTCCCGTAGCATCGCCTGGCTGCCCACGGGTCGCGGGCTTGCATTTCATGCGCGTTTCTGACCCACTGGGAGAGACGCTGATGCTTTCCTTCGCCTCACACCGCGCTCGACTCGCTCTCGCGCTCGCACTCAGCCCCCTCGCCTGCGCGCCGTGGCCCGAGTTCCCCGAGGCTGAATGTGAAGCCGAGTCCTGCGGGGGCACTTCGAGCACCGGGGGGCCCGTCACCGCGAGCATCACGCTGACCCACACCGGCGGCGACCCGAGCGGGAGCGAGTCAGGCACCGGCACCGGCCCTGGGACAGACTCGACCTCCGACTCCGACTCGAGCGAGGACTCCGACGCCCCGACGACCGAGGGCGACGACGTAGAGCCGCCGAGGATCCTCGACGTCACGCTAACCCCGACAACGATCACGAAGAACGGTGAGATCACCGTCGACGTCACGACCAACGCAGATGAGACCGAGGGCGTGCGCCTACGGCTCGATGACGGCACTACCCGAAAACTCGCGCAGACCGGTCCTGGCCTCTTTACGGGTACGATCTCCGCCTTCACCGGGCTAGACAACGGACCCCACGCGGCGAAGCTCGTCCCCTGGAGGGACGACACCGACGGCGCGCAGGTCAAGGAACCCTACACCGTCGCCCTTCCGGAGCCGGGCGGCGAGCTCTACTGGGAGGCGACGGACAGCCTCCTCCTCGGTCAGGGCTGGGTCGCGGCCATGGGCACCCTGCCCTCCGGCGACATCGTCGAGCTGGGCACCCGCCTCGACGAGAACGACAAGCGGCGCTGCTACCTGCGGCGGCGGACAGCAGAAGGGGCCTGGGGCGCGCCTGACATCGTCCAGCTCCTCCCCGGCGAGGAGTGCGAGGCCGTCGACCTGGTGATCCGCGAGAACGGCACCCTCCATGCGCTGGTCGCCTGGAAGATCGCCCCCAACTCCTGGGGTTGGTGGCTTGGCGATATGCCGACGTGGGGCAGCGAGCCGCTCACGCTCGCCGCTGGACCGGTGGGCGAGGAGGTCAACGCCCTCGCCTATCGCGACGGGCAGCTCGCCGTCTGCGGCTCGGCGCCCAGCGGCTTCGGGGATCGTGACCTCATCGTCGACGTCATCGGCGATGGGAAGCCGCGCCAGACCCTGGACTACATCGCGAAACACACAGACCCCAACACCCCTCACAAGTTCGACGAGATACCGAGAGACTGCCTCTTCACCGGCGATAGCGAGATCGCGGTTGTCGGCGAGGCCTACGGCGAGCACGAGAAGGACGCAGGCGACCACTCCCGCCGGTTCCTCCTGCCCCTTGACGTAGAGACCCCGACCGCCCCAAGTTTCGCGGTCGCGAAGGCAGGGTTCGCCAGCCAGAGCATCGCGACCGCCGTCGATCTCGATGACTTCGGAAATCTCCTCGTCGCTGGCTATGTCTGCGGCGAGCCCTGCGTCGAAGCCGAAGGCTTCCTCTGGACCCTCAGCACCGAGGGTGACGAGCTCTCTTCGACAGCCCTAGGCCTCTTCTCAGAGCCGCTGCTCGCCCCCCACGCGCTGCACTGGAGCCCCGCGGGCTACGCACTCGTCGGCAACGGCGGCAACGCGGGTGACGACGACAGCTTCGTCGTCCGTGCCTTCGCCCCCGGCGACGGTGAGCCGCTGTGGACCTACTCCCGCCACGATGAGTTCCAGACCCACGTGCCGATGGTCATCGAGGTCGGTGACTTCGGCGAGATCTATGCCGGTGGGCTCGGCGCGAACGTCTATCCGGCTATCGCCTACATCGCAGGCTAGCTACTGGGGGATAAAGTCCTCACACGCCACCGCGACGAGGTCTGTCGCCTCGTTGAAGGCCGGTCCGTAGTCAGGCTCGTCGATCTCGACGATGACGTGATGCTCAAACATCTCACCTTCTCCGAGCTCTCGACGGTCCTCGTCACAAGCGTCACCCGGAACAGATAAGTTCGAATGAGTTGGCCTCGCATACATCACTACAAGCTAACATTGATAATATCCCCGGCCGGCAACCACTCGGAAGCCAAAGCGGACACATCACTAGCAGGACCGGATATCGCTGCAAGGTTGATCTTTCCCCAAAATCGAAACAGCCAGACCCGAAAGGAATCAACATCCACGACGTCGGTCGTCATACCAACAGCGTGCTCCAGTGTGCGACGCCTCTTCGTACCTAGACCTTGGAGTAGTCGAGCACGGGCCTGATCATCAACGAAGATGTGGACCCGAATTTCCTGTGAGGTTTCGATGTACTGTTGGAACACGTAGTAAGAAAGGACGCGAACCATCTTCGCAGCAAGACACACTAACTCCTGCTGGACAATCGGCATCCCACGCGAAGCCGGTGAAGTCGGCCCACAATTCGGAAGAGTTGCCCCTGAGCGAAAGCCCACGGGGTGCCTGCGTCGTGAAATCTGCTCGCGAAGTTTCTGCCGCGCACCACGATCCTTCAAGCAGGTCGCGTCCTCCGGGGAAATCGCACGAATAGAGCGCTCCTTCACTCCCTCAGATGCCACTCCTTGACTTAGCCCGAGCCCAAGCCTTACGAAAAGTAAACGCTCTAGCTCGCCCAGACGACGGTTGCACTTCTCACAAGACGGAGCAGTAGGCCGATTTACGCCACAGGACT
>Ga0316189_10005041_pt1 | contig 12657 bp, 13 predicted proteins | sample LowCovwburrow_MG_FD_204930 | JGI IMG/M metagenome (GOLD analysis project Ga0316189, IMG submission 204930) | Coastal sediment microbial communities from Maine, United States - Lowes Cove worm burrow | ecosystem: Environmental > Aquatic > Marine > Coastal > Sediment | place: USA: Maine... | reverse complement strand
AAAACTACCAACTGCCACTGAAAATAATCCAAATGACCACCATATAGTTGCATCGCCAAAATAATTTGGATGACGTGTGTATTTCCATAAACCTTTTTGTAATAACTTGCCTTTGTTCGAAGGATTTATCTTAAAGTATGCTAACTGAAAATCACCACCTGCCTCAAAAATAAACCCGAATATCCAAATAGCAACGGCCATATAATCAAAGAAGTTTAAGTCGCCTTCAGGAGCATAATACATGGCTGCTAACAGAGGCGTTGAAACTAACCAGCATAACATACCTTGTAATAAAAACACCTGAAAAAAGCTAAACCACCAATATCGTTTTTCTCCATAGTCCTTACGGAATCGTTGATAGCGATAATCTTCACCTTTTCCCCAGTTACGCCATCCTAAATAGATGGAAAGGCGCAAACCCCAAATAATTACCAAAGCAATTACCAGTTCTTTTCGAGTACCATGTCCTTCGGTATTTAAATAGTAGGAAACAGCAGCAATTATAAAACCCATTCCCCAAAAGGGATCTACAATACTTACATTTTTTAAAAATATACTGGCTATCCAAAGTATTGTCATCATTGACATGATTGCTATAAAACCTAGTATGTATATTTCAAAGAAAGTCATTAGTAAAATGCTTCAGGGTATTCAACAAGTCCACTCACACCTTTTAGGCCATCTTTGGTCAAGACCTTTACCATACAATATTTATCGGGTATGTCAAAAGGAAATTTGATTCCAAATTTACTTGTTAATTGATACCCAAATCTGGGGTAGTATGTATCATGACCTAATAATACAATAGAAGAGAAATCAAGTTCTTTAGCTTTGGTATGAGCGGCATTAATTAATGTGCCGCCAATACCTTTTTTTTGGTGGATTGGGGTAACAGAAACAGGAGCAAGAGCTAATGATTCATAAGAATTTGAGTCGTTATTTATTCTGATTTTTGATAGTAATATATGCCCAACAACATCACCATTAATTTCAGCTACCATAGATAATTCAGGAATAAATTCTGGTGATTTCCGAAGTCGATCAACTAAAAATTGTTCCTGATGATCACTAAAGCGTTCTGTTCTAAATGCATTTTCAATAAGCATTGCTACACTATGATAATCTTCTGGTTTTTCCTGACGGATGGTTACTTGCATATGTTTTGGGTTACGACTTTTAAATATAAATAAATATATAAACACAAATACGGTTTGAATAAAAAAGTCCGCAGTAATTTAATTACTACAGACTTTAAACAAAAACTCTAAATTTTGGTAAATTTAATTACCCTTTGCAGCATTATCAGATAATATTGCATCTTTATTACTCAAAGTAAAAGAATATTTACCGTCAAGCAATATTTTAACAAGTTCCTTATTTTCGTTCACCCAATAGTAGGCAGGATCCATACCTTTTCCTTGATGAACAAATTTATGCAGTCTTTGATTTTCTCCATTGATATTTGTTTCCTCTTGACCTAGGTAGTTGATCGCTTGATTTTTTCTAACATATAATTTTGTTTCATCGAGTGCATTAAATTTAAATGTACCTTTTCTATCAAATTTTAGATTCGGAACAATAGCAAATACATTAAATGATGGTATTGTTCTTTCGGGTATTCTAAGCATAGATTTATGCTTTGGTTCGATGAATTTCTGCGCTTCTGGATCAATACTCATATCTTTTTTGTAATCACCTCGAAAAGCCCAAAAGTTTGCATTTTTAGTGCCTTTTACTCGCTCACCGACAAAGGAAACAGTATTCATGTTTGAATCTATGGTACCATCAAATACAAATTTTGAGGCATTCACCATTTTATCTGTATCACAAATAGTACTGAGTGTAAAATCTAACTTTTCATTATCAAAATTGGCGTTTACAGTTGTGTTTAAAACTGTGTTTCCATTTTTATCCATTGTTTTCTCAACGCTTATAAAGCCTTGACTGTAATCTGATTTATAATATTGCGTTTTTGACTTTTCTTGACTCTTAACTGAGAGAGTCATAAAACAAAAAGCAATAAATAATAAGGGGAGTTTTTTTACCATAACAACATTTTTTTTAATTAAGTTTTTTCTTTTTCCTGCAATTTAATTCCATTTTTGGGATACAAAGATATTATATATACCTATAAGTACAACAATTTAGAAAGGAAAATTCCTACCCGTGTGAATAAAAAAAATAAGTTATTGTGTTTAATTAGAGCCTTTTTTCTCTTTTCTTTCTTCTTTTCTCTGCTTTCTTTTAGCTCTTCTTTCTGCTTTTTTTTGAGCTTTTTCTAAGGTAGTTTTATCACTCTTAAATATACTTTCAAAGAATTTCTCAAGGCCTTTGGTTTCAATATAATCCTCACAGAGCAACGCATCAGATAATTCTTCCGGAAGAAGTTCAAATTCTGGAAAGTATCTGCTTTTTAAATAATTTGTTCTTTGAATTGATTGAAATGTTTTCGCTGCTAAGGGTAGTGCCAATTTACTACCCGCACCATTTATTCCGGAGTTGAATTTAATAATTGGAGATGATGCACCAACGCGGGTAACTACAACTAGTTTAGAGCTGTAAGCTGCAAACCAGGCGTCGGCATAATCTTGAGAGGTCCCTGTTTTTCCTGCTAATGGCAAACTGATACCATATTTACTCTTTAAGGATGTTCCTGTCCCTTCTTGAATTGCTTTCTGCAAAATAGTATTCATTATTATTGCTGATTGCTCACTCAATACTCTGTTATTACTGTGAAGCATTTTATTTTGATATAATATGATCCCATCTGAAGTTTTAATAGAAACGATACTTTGAGGCTTTACTTTATACCCCTTGTTTGCAAAAGAAGCATATGCAATTGCAAGTTCATAGATACTGGCATTCGATGTGCCCAGTGCTATAGAAGGTTTATTCTCAATTTTTTGAGAAAAACCCATGTCATTCCACATTTTCTCTAAACTATTGAATGGAGTTTGTAAAAATAAATTTACTGTTGGTATGTTTAATGATTTTGACAGAGCCGCCGCAACGGTATATTTACCACCGGTTGTTTTGTCATAGTTTTGCGGTTGCCAGTTTTCAAAATCAGTTAAAATAAGATCGTCATTATCCAGGTAATCGCAAGGAGAAATACCATTTTCTAATGCAGTTGCATATAATATTGGTTTAAAAGTTGAAGCAACTTGTCTTTGTGCAAATATTTGATCATAAGGTTGTGTTCTAAAGTCAATGCCTCCTACCCAACTTTTAATTGCACCGGTTTGGGGTTCTAGAGCTAAAAATCCGGCATGCAGCAGTGTTAAAGAGTGTCTTAAGCTATCTCTTACCGAAATGGAGTCGGTATAAAAACCATTCCAAGAAAATAATTCTCTATTTTTTCTGTCGCCAGCTTTTTTTGTTAATTTTAAACGCTTTAATTCTTTGGCTAATAATTGATTCAATATTTTTTTACTTTCACCACTTCTATATTGAGTGCGTAATCGGCTTTGCATGGTATTCAAATGACTTTTATAAGCGTTCAGCACATAGTTTTGCAAGGTTAGGTTGAGGGTTGTTTTGATTATAAGACCACTTTTTTCCAGACTATAAGTTGAATCTGATTTTTTATTAACTTCTTTTAAAATTTTGTTGGCATCATTCTTTACTTGGACTAAAAAATAATTTGCGGGTCCTTCAGATTCTAAATTCGCATAATCTAATTTAATTGGCAATTGCTGTATTGAATCTTTTTTAGAAGCTTCTAAATAGTTATATTTTTCCATTTGTGCCAAAACTATATTTCTACGCATCAAGGCATTTTCTGGATACAAACGAGGATTGTAATAAGTGTTTGCCTTTAGCATACCTATCAATATGGCGCTCTCCTCAATTTTTAATTTCTCGGTAGATTTATTAAAAAATCTACGGGATGCTGCTTCGATTCCAAGTACATTTTCACCAAAAGGAACTGTGTTCAAATAGAGTGTTAAAATTTCTTCTTTTGTATAAATTTTTTCTAAACGTTTAGCTAAAAAAACTTCTTTAGTCTTGTTGATCGGCATAGTTAGTGGTCCATGTCTATCACGGCCATACATGTTTTTTGCTAGTTGTTGATCTATAGTACTACCTCCACCTGCCGTTTTATCGTTAAGTAATACTGTTTTGAAAAGTACACGTAACAAACTTCTAGAATCAACCCCTTCGTGTTCAAAATAACGTGCGTCTTCCGTTGCAACGAGAGCATTCACCAAATGTTTGGGAAGCTTTTCGTAAATTATATTTGTTCTATTTTCTGAAAAATATTTGCCAATAATTTTATTGTCTTGAGATAAAATAATAGTGGCAGTTTCGTTCTTGAATTCTTTGAGTTGTTCTTCTGTATATAATTCACCAAATACACCATTATATACCGCACCTATAAATAATCCTATAATGATTGTAATTATCAAAATTAAGACAAGTGAGATTTTTGCTATTTTTTTAAGCATTATTTGGGGAGTTTTGAAAATCTATGATTTTAAAACGATTGAAATTTTGTTCTAGTATTTTATTGTATTATGAATTAAATATAGCGTTTTTAATTGTGATAATAAAAAGGCATTTGCTTAGACCGGCAAGTTTTTGTTTTGAATATAATAATTAGGGTAAACCGAAAATCATTTCGTAAATTGCAGCACTAAATTTAATAAAATTATATGTTTAATAAATATATCAAATTAGTAATTGCAGTGGGTATTTTCTTATGGGCAATCTTTCAATTTATAGATGGAAATATTGGTAATGGGATCTCATTGATATTATTGGCCGGTGTCTTTGTTTTCTTTTATTTTAAAAACGAAATTTTGTTGTTAGCTTTTTTGAGAATGCGAAAGCAAGACTTTGCCGGAGCTACCAAATGGTTATCTTATATTAAAAATCCGAGTAGTGCTTTAATTCAAAAACAAGAGGGTTATTATAATTTTTTGCAAGGAATTATGGTTTCACAAACCAATATAACCCAGGCAGAGAAATTTTTTAAAAAAGCAATTAAACTGGGCCTATCGATGAAACATGATCTTGCAATGGCAAAATTACAGTTGGCAGGTGTTGCAATGACGAAACGTAGAAAACGGGAGGCAACTATGCTAATGGCAGAAGCTAAAAAATTAGATAAGCATGGAATGCTAAATGAGCAAATTAAAATGATGAAGCAACAAATGAAGAAAATTTAAGCTTCGGTGAATATTTTATAAAATAATAAACCTCGAAATTTTCATTTCGAGGTTTATTTTGTCCGTTTCTTTGCGAAGAAAGAATAGTTTATTTTTTAAATTTTGCGTATTTGTTTTTGAATTTATCAATACGACCGGCAGCATCAATTAATTTTACTTTACCAGTATAGTAAGGATGAGAAGTTCTAGATATCTCTAATTTAATTAGTGGATATTCAACTCCGTCAACTTCTAAAGTTTCTTTAGTGTCTGCAGTAGATTTAGTTAAAAATACATCATCATTTGACATATCTTTGAAGGCTACCATTCTATAATTATCTGGATGAATTCCTTTTCTCATCGTAATCTCTTTTTAAATTTGTTAAAATAATAGCAAAAATGCTCCTTGCTATTTTGAGAATGCAAATTTAACACTATTTTTGAAAATTCAAACAATAATTATACTTTTTATATAAAAATAATCTATGAATATAAAAATCTTTTTTAAGATATTTTTCATTGCTGTCTTTTTCGCTTCTTGCGGCAACAATTATAAGCTTTCATTAAATTCCCCAAAAAAAATAAATGTTAATAAGCAATTAGATTTAACTGTTAAAGAAAAGAATGGCAGTCCAATTGATTCAGTGCGTTATTATTTTGATGGAAAAAAAATAAATAAGAATACAATTATTAAGGATATCAAGCTTGGAAAACATGCTGTTTCCGCAGTTGTATTTTATGGTGAAAAACAGAAAAAATTAACAAATACTATAAGTTTATTGGCAGATAAAACACCGGATATTTATACCTACGAAATTGTCAATGAATTTCCACATGATGAAGATGCGTTTACTCAAGGTTTAGAATTTTATAATGGATTTTTATATGAAAGTACCGGTCAACCCGGAAAATCATCTCTCCGTAAAGTAGAGATAGAAACAGGTAAAGTTATACAGAAATTTGATTTGGATAAACAATATTTTGGAGAGGGAATGACAATTTTTAATAATAAAATTTATATGCTTACCTGGAAGAAAATGAAAGGCTTAATTTTCAATTTAGAAACTTTCGAACCTGAGGGTGATTTTGCATATAGTCAAAGTAAAGAAGGTTGGGGTTTGACACATAGTTCAGAAAACCTTATCAAGAGCGATGGTACTGAACGTATTTGGTTTTTAAACCCTGATACGCAACTTGAAGAACGTTTTATTGAAGCTTATACACATAAAGATAAGGTCACTAATTTAAATGAACTTGAATTTATTGACAATAAAATTTATGCTAACAGATGGCAAAAAGAAGGAATTGCAATTATAAATCCTGAAAGTGGTGCTGTTGAAGGTATTGTTAATTTAAAAGGATTGCAAACTAAAGTTGATCAAAAAGAAACTGAGGGTGTGTTAAATGGCATTGCCTATGATGCTGAAAACGATCGTATGTTCGTAACTGGTAAAAACTGGAGTAAGGTTTTTGAGATTAAATTGAAGAAAAAATAGTCGAATTTTATATAAACTTCTTGTATGAGAATATTCAATGCTCTTATTATAACTCTCTTTTTAATTTTTGTAAATTCTTGTCGTAAAGATTTTGACACTATTAGAAGTACAGGTGACTTATCTTTTTCAAAAGATACTATTTTTTTAGATACAGTTTTTTCAAATATTGGCTCAAGTACCCGTAATTTTAGAGTTTACAATAAAAGCAATAGTGCAATTACAATTCCTACAATTGCCTTAGCAAGAGGTGAAGACTCCTTTTATAGATTGAATGTTGATGGGATATCCGGTAAGAATTTTGAGAATATTGACATATTAGCGAATGACAGTATCTTTATTTTTGTAGAAGCTACTATTGATTTTTCTAAAGTTACAAACCCAATTTATACAGATTCTATTGTTTTTGATGCCGAGAATAATTTTCAAGATGTAGATTTGGTAACCTTGGTACAAGATGCTCATTTTTTGTTTCCTTCAAGAGACGCACAAGGTATTAAAGAAACTATCGTACTGGGTCAAGATGAAATGGGGGAGGATATAACGGTGAATGGGTTTTTATTAAATGGCAATAAAACCTGGCACGATGATAAACCATATGTAATTTATGGTTATGTAGGAGTTCCCTCAAATAGAATCTTAGTAATTGATGCGGGAGCTAAAGTTCATTTTCATAAGGATTCAGGTTTAATCGTGTTTGACGATGCTACCTTAAAAGTAAATGGTCAATTAGGTAATGAAGTTGTTTTTGAAGGAGATAGATTAGAGCCAGATTTTGCAGAAGTTGCTGGTCAATGGGGAACAATTTGGATAAGGGCGGGTAGTAAAAATAATGAAATTAATCATGCAGTTATAAAAAACAGTGTCATTGGTCTTTTGGTAGATGATAGAAATGGAACCGACAGAACTTTAAAGATAAATAATACTCAAATATACAATTCTTCTAATTTTGGAATATTGGGAAGGAATACAAATATAGAAGGTGAAAATTTGGTGATTGCCAATGCGGGTCAATCCGTTTTGGCATGTACTGTTGGAGGTGTTTACGATTTTAAACATGCTACTTTTGCAAATTATTGGCGGAACAGTTTTAGACAATTTCCGGCAGTTTTAATTAATAATTTTTCGTCAACAATAGATCTGGGAGGCAATGAAGTAATAACACCAGTTGATTTAGTTGCAGCAAATTTCACCAATTGTATTATAGCCGGGAGTCAAAATATTGAATTTTTGCTAGATAAAATTGATAATGTAGCTTTCAATTTTAATATAAAGAATAGCATGCTACGCTTCGAAACTAACGATATTGATCTGTTAAATAATCCATTATTCGATTTTATGGATGTATCGGTTTACCAAAATGTAATATTAAATGGTACTCCTAATTTCCGAAATGTGTTTACTAACAATTTAATCATTGGTGAAGATTCTGATGCCAATGGTAACGCAGATCTTATTACTGCGCTATCAATACCTCTTGATATATTGGGAATTAGCAGAACGATAAGTCCGGATATTGGTGCTTATCAACATATTATTTTTGAGGAAGAAAATTAATCTATCAATAAAAAACCGTTCTGTCTATTTGAAAGAACGGTTTTTGGTTGGTAATTGATTGTAATTATGCTACCTCAGTTTTATCTAAAGTAGCCTCGGTTAAGGTTGGGTTAATAGTCTTATTATTTTCTGAAACACATCTATGACTTGTTCTGCAAGAAATTAATAAAGCAAATACAACTGATAAAATTAAAAATGATATAATTTTTTTCATAAACTTTTGATCTATTTACCATTAGTTTATCTTTTTCAATAGCATTTTTACCTGTACTCTGGTCTCTATAACGCCAAAGGTTACTAATTTATTTTGAATGTTATTAATTATTTTTTTTGAAATACCTTTGTTTCGATTCCATTTAGTAATGCTTAACCATTGTCTAACATCTTCTAATTGTTGCCCGTAACGTTCTGAAAATAGTTTATCTAAACCTTTAACTTTTAATGGCTTTTTAAATTCCTTAAGTTGTTTATTAATAACTTTTATTATAGAATTTATAGCATCTGGATCATTCTCCAAAACTTCATTTCTAACCGCTATTACAAAACATGGCCAAGGGGTTGAAATACTGTCAACTCTTCTAAAAATACCTTGGTCAACTATTGGTTTTGTTGTGAAATGTTCCCACAAAAAGTAATCTGCAGAACCTTCTGTTAAGGCTTTAATTCCTCCATCAAGGTTCTTTACTATTTCGTATTGTAAATTATGAATATTAAAATCATTTTTATGCGCATTTACGATAGCCATGAGCTGTGAACCTGATCCGTATCTGCTAATGGCAGCTTTAGTATTTTCTAATTCTTTTACTTTTTGAAATTTTGATTTCGAACCAACATGAATACCCCAAAGCAATGGTGATTCAACGTATATTTTAACTATTTTACTTGGGTTACCATTGATGATGTCTTTTATAATACCATCGGTAAGAACGATTGCCATATCAATACTACCATCGCGTAACCCTTTACACATTGCGCCTGTACCTCCATGAAAATCTTGCCATTGAAGATCGATTCCTTTTTTTGAAAACTTTTTATTTTCAATAGCTAAATGCCAAGGAAGGTTGAAATGTTCTGGTACACCACCAACTTTAATTTTCTTCATTTATTCAACTAGCTTTTCTAGTGTGTATAATATCAATTCTTCAACAATTTTCTTCGGATTGTCACTAAAAGTACCATTGGCTCTATTAGCAATAATTGCGTTCATTGAAAGCACATGATGACCGAGCAATTTGCCCATTCCATACATGGCAGAAGTTTCCATTTCAAAATTTGTAATTCGAGAGCCTTTAAAATTAAAACTTTGCATTTTCGAATTAAGGTCTTTATTTTTTATTGGTAGGCGTAATACTCTTCCTTGTGGGCCATAAAATCCGATTGCAGTTGCAGTCAAACCAATAAATGTTCTGTCACTTGTTAAACGGTCTTCAAGCTCCCTACTGTTTTTCACAATATAAGGCCTTGCTTTTCTATTATTCCAGTTCGTATGTTCAATAAAGGCATCTTCAATTTCTTTTTCAAGGATATGTTCACTGACATAAGAATGAATTAAACCGTCTAAACCGAGGCCATATTTAGAGATTACAAAGGCATCAACCGGAATATTTGCTTGTAAAGATCCTGAAGTACCAATTCGAATAATATCAAGTCTTGAATGATTTTCTTTTACAGTTCTATGAGCCAAATCAATATTTACTAAGGCATCTAATTCATTGAAAACAATATCAATATTATCTGGACCAATACCCGTAGAGATTACAGTGATTCTTTTCCCTTTATAAAAACCTGTTTCCGTTTTAAATTCGCGTTTTTGAATTGAAAACTCTATAGAATCAAAGTGCTTTGTAACTTGAGAAACTCGGTCTTGATCACCAACAGTAATAATTGTCTTAGCTATATTTTCTGGATGTAGATTTAAATGATAAATACTACCGTCTGAATTTAAAATTAATTCAGAAGCTGCAATTTTGGTCATCTGCTTAAATATAGTTTATCCGCCAACGCGCTTTACGTTGAATCCTTTTTCTTTTAAAATGATCATAATTTTATCGCGATAATCACCTTGAATAATTATTTTATCATCTTTAAAACTACCACCAACACTTAATTTTGTTTTTAATTCTTTTGCTAATAATTTAAAATCTGATGTAGCCCCAGTATAACCTTCTAAAATGGTTATAGGTTTGCCTTTTCGTTTTTCGTATTTGCATATTATTGGATCATCTTGCAACCAAAGAATACTTTTCTTTTCTTTTATTTTTTCTTTTTTAGGAATATGATCCGGAAATAAATTTTTTAGCTGATCTTGTAAATCCATTTATTTTTTTATTAAACCAAGCTCAACTAAACGCTCATTTAAAAAGTCGCCTGCTGATATATCATCATATAATTTAGGATGTTCATCATCAATACAATTATCCAAGCAGTTTAGAGGCATTTCACTAATTGGATGCATAAAAAACGGAATAGAATAACGTGAGGTTCCCCATTTTTCCTTAGGCGGGTTCACGACTCTATGAATAGTTGACTTTAAACGATTGTTAGAATGACGTGAGAGCATATCACCAACATTGATTACGAGTTCATCAGATTCTGCAATTGCGTCTAACCATTCACCTTTGTGATTTTGAACTTGTAAGCCTTTTCCTTGAGCTCCCATCAATAAAGTAATTAAATTAATATCTCCATGTGCTGCAGCCCTTACTGCGTTTTTAGGTTCTGATGTAATAGGAGGGTAATGAATTGGCCGTAGAATACTGTTTCCATTTTTTGCATATTCATCAAAATAAAATTCATCCAAATCTAAAAATAAGGCAAGTGCTCTTAATACGTAAACACCTGTTTTTTCAAGCATTTTATAAGTTTCTTTACCTATTAAATTAAATTCTGGTAATTCTTTTACAATAACATTATCGGGATATTCGACTTTTAATTTAGGATCATTCTCAACATACTGGCCAAAATGCCAAAACTCTTTTAAATCACCTACTTTTTTACCTTTGGCACTTTCTTTGCCAAATGACACATAACCCCTTTGCCCGCCAATACCTTCAATTTCATAAGTACGTTTTGTTTCTATGGGTAAGTTAAAGAAATTTTTAATTTCTTTATATAAATTATCAACTAGATTATCACTTAAAAAATGACCTTTTAAAGCTACAAAACCTATATCTTCATAAGCTTTACCAATTTCATTTACAAATTTTTGCTTTCTGAGAGGATCATCAGATATAAAATCTGATAAATCTACACTAGGTATATTTTGCATACTGTTTAAATTTAAAATATGAATTAAAATTAATGAAAAATTATCACTTATTCTTCTTATAAATTGGTATTAAATAAGAAATAGTATAATTGAAGCCAAAGCCAGAATCATTTAAAAATACGCGATTAAAACCAGGGACAAATAAATTTTTAAAACCATCAGGTTCTTTGGTAGTAATGATTTTTTTACCACTAAAGCTAAAACCTAAATAAACATTGTGTAGTATCTCAGCTTTTATACCTAATATGAGTTCAGCCCAGTGTGCATTTAAACCGTTAAACTCCCTAGGAACAATAATTTCTTGTTCAGGTAGAAAAGGATCATTGTTGATAATACCACTATTTAGAGTATGATCAAAAGTACTAAAGCCATAACGAAAACCGAGATAAATAATATTTTCCATATTTAGCCAGTTTTCATAAGTGTTATAATCGAGCCCGACCTTAATATACTGTCCTTTTGTTGTAAAGTTTAGCAGATCTAAATCTGTAGTTTTTTCGTTATATCCCAGTTCTGTTGCGACGTAAAACTTTTTAGAAATCCGATAATCACCTACTAGTTCAAGGCCTTTTCTTGAATCATCGATAAAACTACTTATAGGATTGTATAAATCGATACCCACTCGTAAACCATAACTGTCTTTAAATAAAATACTATCTTTTTCTTGTGAATAGAAATTTAAAGAAAATAAAATAAGTGATATACTAATGAAATATTTTAACATGCGCTGAGGTTTCATTAGTTATTGTATCTGTAACAATTTCAATATTTTTAATCCAATTATCACTGTCAGTATTAAGTTGATAGGTCACATTATTGAAAACACTTTTAAATCCGCAAGAGCGTCCCACAAAAACTTCTTCTTGATCATAGTTTAAAGTAAGAGTATCAATATTTTTAGTATCCACAAGGTTACTATTAATAGTTAAAATATATTGAGTAGAATTATTCATAACACTAAGAGGTATTCCAATAGAATCTAGACCGGAAAAAAGTAAGGAATCATTCTCAACTTCAATTACCCTCACTGATAATTGACTAATTGTTTTAAATGACTCAGGTTCATCAATATCATAAAAACGCACAACAAATTTTGGTGTAATTGGATCGATACAGATATCGTCACGCTCACAACTTGTGGTCGCTATGATTAAAAAAAGTAGTATTAAAAGAGTATTTTTCATTGATA
>Ga0316189_10005040_pt1 | contig 12657 bp, 11 predicted proteins | sample LowCovwburrow_MG_FD_204930 | JGI IMG/M metagenome (GOLD analysis project Ga0316189, IMG submission 204930) | Coastal sediment microbial communities from Maine, United States - Lowes Cove worm burrow | ecosystem: Environmental > Aquatic > Marine > Coastal > Sediment | place: USA: Maine... | reverse complement strand
TCCGATTCCGTCAAATCACGCGACAGCATCTCGGCCAGTTTAGTGCCGTTGGGTGTAATCACCCAGATGGCAATTTTGTCTTTATTAGTACGAACCATTTATCATAATTATTTATTGGTTTATATGAATAACCTCATTCATTTATTCCATCATTCCATATGGCTCAACAAAAAAATGGCCGTAAAAAACACTGTGATTCCAATCAATTGTAGAAGTTCCGATATATTTAATTACGCCATCACGATTTGGGCACCATCACCCGGTACTCAAGCACGACACCCATGTTTGAAGTCCTTGTCGTACAGCTTTGATTTGTGCTTTAAATTATCAGGGTCGACCTCCAGAACTTTACCAACTATAATCAGAGCATGTTTGGTAATTTTTTCTGCCTCAACCCGCGCTGCAAGTTTTTTTAGCGTTGTCACAATGATTTTTTCTTGGGGTTGGCTTGCTCGATAAACCACTGCACAGGCTGCATTCTTGCCGTAGGCAGCAGCCAGAATGCCGGCAACTTCATCTGCCATGGACATGCTGAGATAAATGGCCATGGACGCCTGGTGGCTGGCCAGGTCCGCCAGGTTTTCTTTTTCCGGCACCGGTGTCCGGCCGGCCATGCGGGTCAGGATCAGCGTCTGGGATACTTCGGGCAGCGTATATTCAAGGCCGATCGCAGCCGCAGCCGCAAAAGCGGCGGTTACCCCCGGTATGACTTTATAGGGAATTCCGCGTTTTTGAAGTTCAACCATCTGTTCAAATATGGCGCCAAACAGACTCGGGTCGCCGGTGTGCAGCCGGACCACCCGCTTACCTTCCGAATGAGCGCTTTGCATGCCCGCAACGATTTCTTGGAGGTCCATGGAGGCACTGCTTATCGCGGTCGTACCGGGACGGGTCCATTGCAGCAACCCTTCCGGCACAAGTGATCCCGCATAAATCACCACATCGGCCGCCTTCAGTGCTCTTTGGCCTTTGACAGTGATAAGTTCCGGGTCTCCGGGACCAGCGCCGACGAACAGTACCGGGTTATTGAGATCGGAAATCGAAATTGACTGGAAGTCGGAAGTCGGAATTCGGAATGCGGAATTTTCGGAAGCTTTATTATTTTTTGATTGCTTTGGCATCATTCGCATTTTCTTAGTGTAATTAGTTAACTTTTATTGATATCCACCCAAAATTATATCAGATACATTCGTATTATAAATTATATATTAAGTAAGGTTATATTTTGTGCTAACACCAAATAATAGTCTGGTTTGATCTGGCAATACCGTATCAGAAACGCGAATCCCGTCACCCGCAATTTTTTCTTTCCGGCTTCCTATTTATCACGTCGCTCAGTTCCGCCTGCATTCAATTCCGACTTCCGCATTCCGACTTCACCTTATTCCGACTTCCGCATTCCCGAGATAATCCATACCGGATTCTGCGCTTCGAGTCTGTCTCCCCAGGGCATAGGCTGACTTCGGCTGATCTGAACCTGCACCATGCTGGTTTTAAAATCGAGTGCCCGTAAAGCTTCTGTCGCGGTCTGTAGATTTCGCATCAGGACGGTATTGACAACCACCAGACCGTCGGGTTTGAGAAAGGTCACCGCAGAATTGATAATGTTTTCCAGTTCCCGGCCGCCGCCACCGATAAAAATCCGATCAGGTCTGGGCAGCCCTTCAAGGCCTTCAGGCAGCACGGCATGCAGGATTTCTAAATTTTTCACCCCAAACCGACTTTTGTTGATTTCAATCTGTTCGATTCTTTCCGGGTTTTTTTCAAGGGCAAAGACCCTGCCCGATGGAACCAGCATGGAGGCTTCTATGGAAATCGAACCGCTGCCGGCGCCCAGGTCCCACAGAACGTGATCTGTCAAAAGCCGCAGCTTTGATAAGGTGATGGCCCGAATCTCTGATTTTGTGATCAATCCCTGCTGGTGATGGTAATAATTATCCGGCAATCCCAGGTAAAGCGCTTTCGTCCCTTTCAGATCTTCAGAACCCCTTTTCAAAATTGCCAAATTGGGTTCTGAAAACAGCATACCGGCTGCGCGATCCAGACTGTACCAGTCGAAACGTTCTGCGCTGGTCCCCAAAGACTCGAGCACGCATATTTTGAAATTTAGAAAATCTTCTTCGATAAGACGTTGTGCAAGCCGAGCCGGGTTGTTCTTCGGATCGGTGAATACGGCCACTATATTTTCTTTTTCCAGGGCTTTAAAGAAAACACTTTCGTTATTTCTGCCGTGTAAACTAATCACCCGGACATTGCTCCAGGGTTCTTTTATACGGGCAAAGGCTGCAGCCACCGATGAAATATTGGGATAAATAACCACATTATCGGCCCCTAAGGCCTTTACCAGACGGGCACCGATACCGAAAAAAAGAGGATCGCCTGATGCGAGAACCACAATAGATCGGGATGCCATGTGTTTTTTGACGAAATCGATGACACCCTTAACATTTTTGTCAATCGTTTTTTTTTGGGCGCTGCATTGCTCAAAATAGTCCAGCAACCGCTTCCCGCCTATCAGAATATCTGCTTCTTCGATAACTTTAAGATGTTCGGCTGTCAGATCCTGCGGGGTCAGGCCCATCCCGATGATTGTCACGGTTTTCATAAGACAACGAACCCTTCATTGATTTTCCGAGTCAAAGACCACCTTCCCGTCGTAATCAAAAATGATGCTTCGAATTTCAGTTTTAAGCCCTGCAAAACGTTTAGCGGACTCCACGATGAGCTGACCGACATGAGAGACGACTTCCGGATGATGTTCATGAAGAATTTCAAAGGCATGCCGCGCCGTGTTGGCAGTTGAAACTGCTTGCGATAATTCTGAATTTTTCGTTATCTCCAATGTCCATCCGGAGAGCCTTTCCAACGTCAGGCTTGACTTGGCCGCATGGGTATGGGGCACCCCCTGGGCCATCTTCACAGCTTTACCGAAAAATACCGCCAGGGTGATGTGGCCAAAGCCTCTTTTCGCGGCCGCCACCAAGGACAGCTTAAAAAAATCACCGATTTGGATGAAGGCTTCGGGCGCCATTCGACCCCAGCAATCCTGAGCAAACCGCTCACTGCGGCGTCCGGTGGTCAATACCACCCGGTTTAGCCCGCAAGCCCGTGCTACGGACAAGGCCGACTCGATCGTGGCGATAAAGGCATCGTGAGACATGGGGCGGACGACACCGGTGGTTCCCAGGATGGAAATACCGCCTAAAATACCAAGCCTGGCATTCAAGGTATTTTTAGCCAGCTTTTTGCCCTGGGGTACGAAAATCTCGGTGCACACCGTATGGTCCAATCTGTGTTTTTTCAACACCTCCTCGATGGCTTGGGTAATCATTTTTCTGGGGCCGGAATTTATGGCCGGCTGTCCCGGTTCGACTTCCAGACCCGGTTTGGTGACACGGCCGACGCCTTCACCGCCACTGATGATAATTTCCGGCCTTATATCCATTCCACATCGCTGATCTGATTCCATCAGTGAGACTCTGGCGCCGATTTCCGCTTGGTGGGTCACGTCCGGATCGTCACCGGCATCTTTGATCACACTGCAGATGGCTTCGTCCCGCTTCTTGAGTCTGCACATATGAATGGCAATGGTAAGATCATCGCCGGTCAGCAGCCGAATCCGAACCTTGGAAGGCCTTTTGCCTTCCAGAATCAGACGCAGAGCCCCTTTGGTGGCGGCCGCTGCTGCTGTTCCGGTCGTAAATCCCGTGCGAAGTTTTTTTGCCATTTATCCAATATAATAGTACAGTAGGCCCACTACCATAAGGCTGGTTATCCGAAATCCCTGTCCCAGCAGCAAAATTTGCGAGCCCATTTTGGGTGAAAAAATACCGATATAGCGCGGCAACTGGTGTCGTAAGGCCCGCACCGGAAATGCCAGGATATTTCCGATCAACAAAGCGATGACGGTTTGTTTGATGGTCAGAACACCTGCTTCAAGTAGTGCGCCGGCAGCCGCAAAACCCGATGTGAATTCAGCTGCGAAACTGAGAATAATCACCGACAAAGATTCCATCGGCATAAAGGTTGTAACCACAAAATCCGACAGGGTTTCACGCAACAGCTGAAACATGCCCATGACGTTAAGGGTATATACTAAAATATAGATCGGGACGACGTATGCGGCAATCCCGGCAAGTCGACGAGGTAGGCGCGATTTAATTCGTTGCCATACGTCTTTAAACTTCTTTGTTTTGCTGGATAATTCTCCCGTTTTTGCAAGTCCGTCCTCAAGGGCAGCTGGTGAAAGCCCAAAATGACCGTAAACCAGAAACAACACAGTACGAAGAATCACCGCCGAAAAAGTAAGTAAAAAATAAATCCCGCCGGCCCAGCCTGTCAGTGGAATCACAATAAAAAATGTCGTCGGCAGGTGCAGAAAAAAAGCCGGCAGTTGGTTGAGAAAATTTGACAAAAACAACTGCTTGCGCGTGATTTTACCATCTTCAAAAAAGCCTAGCAGCATCGCATTGGCGGTAACACCGGAAAAAAAGGCTGCCGTAAATGCTGCGCCGCAATGATCGCCGAGGCGCCCGAATCGAAAAAGCGGCCGGGCCAAAGCAGCCAGTGATTTCGTCCACCCGGAAGCTTCAATGATCTGTCCGACTAAAAGACCGATGGTAATAAACAGCATCAGACGTGTCAGCGGCTGCAAAAGCTTGGCAAGGATTTGCCGCATATCCAGATCCGGGATCAGAATAACGCCGCCGATAAGGATCAAACCGGATATTATCAACGATAGAATTAAAGGCCTGAATACAGGTCTACCCTTTTGAGAGGCCATTTTTCTTGTTCTGTTTAGCGATGATCAATGTCCAGTAGTCGGGGGCACAATGGATCAGTTCCTCCATATCGCGCACGATTTCCTCATTTTGCTGGCCACAGCTCCTGACACCCACGCAGCTTGGATAGTCTCCGATTTCATCGATGGCCGCCTTGATATCCGTTACATTGCGATATGCTTTTAAAAAGACGATATTTTCCGGTTTTTCGGCCAGGCTTCGCAACCGATCTCCGCCCATGGCGCCGGAGACCACCATTAACGACTCCTCACCCTCAACCAGGGGTGTATTCAATCTGGCCGCTGAAGCCTGGTAGGAGGTGATCCCCGGAACCGTCAGAATGGGGATATGGGGAGCCGCGTCTTGAATATGTTGTAAAATATACCCGTAGGTCGAATATGTTAGGGAGTCACCCAAGGTTAAGAACGCCACGTTTTTCCCTTTTTCAAGTTCGGCGATTATCGTTTGGGAATGATCCCGCCAGGCCTCACGGGTCTTGTATTTATCCCTCGTCATCGGGAAACGAAGCATCCTTACCGCGGCATTATCCGGAATATGAGGTCTGGCGATGTTCACCGCCAGGCTGTGGTTATTTTTGGTGGAGGCAGCTGCAAAAACGATATCCACCTGGTTAAGAATTTTTGCAGCTTTCAGTGTGATCAAATCGGGATCACCCGGCCCCACTCCGATTCCATATAGGGTTCCTGTATTTTTTCCCATGATGCCCTCAAAGCTTGTCTTGATGGTTTTGATCATTATGCTTCTTTGGCAAGTATCGCCAGTGCATTGACCACACTAGCAGCAACATTTGAGCCCCCTTTGCGGCCCACATTGGAAATATACGGATAGTCCATTTCCATCAGCGCTGCCTTTGACTCGGCGGCGTTGACAAAACCCACCGGCAATCCGATGACCAGGGCCGGTCGGGCCTTTTTTGTGCCGACCAGTTCGATCAGGCGCAACAGTGCCGTGGGTGCATTGCCGACGACATAAATGCCGCCTTTCATTTCGGCAACGGCCGCATCCACTGCCGCTTTTGCCCGGGTGCCACCCTCTGTTTGCGCCCTTTTGTGGATCAGAGGATCATCGATATAACATTTCACCCGACCACCATAAGTTTCGACTTCTTTTTTTCGGATCCCGACCCGGGCCATATTTGTATCCGTAATAATCATGTTGCCGTTTCGAATTGCTTCAATTCCAGCGGATACGGCATGGGGGTGAAAGCGGACCATTTCTTTAAATTCGAAATCAGCCGTGGTATGAATCATGCGACGGATAATGGACCACTGCTGTTCGGTAAAATGATGCGTTCCGGCCTCTTGATCGATAATCTGAAAGCTTGATCGTTCAATTTCATCAGGTTTCATAACTTTAATTCCTTTGGTTCCGGTATATCAGGCAATTTTCTACGAAGCACCCGGCGGCATCGGGTTGGCTGCCGAAATGCAAATGGTTGTAACTTCCGAGGGTACGATTAATTACATAGCCTTCCGGCGCCTTATCCATTCCCGACCTGTCTGAAATTGCAAAAGCGGTCGGTACATCCCGCGACAGGTTAACCAGTTCGGAGTAATGAAACTCATGTCCCCGAATGGTCAAACCCACATTTCCAATAATGGTCTTGCGGTTCAGGGTAATTTCGCGATATCCAAGGGCCTTAAGGCGGTTAAACATTCTGGTTGCAAATGGAAAACAACCGCTCATTCGATATCTATTGTTATTAAGATCAACCAACTCCTGACACAGGTACATGAAACCGCCGCATTCACCGTAAATCGGCATACCGTCAGCGCTTTTTTCCTTTACCCGATTTCTCAAGGCCGTATTTTCAGCAAGTTTTCCGGCAAATAGCTCCGGATATCCACCCCCCAAATAGAGTCCATCTATATTTTCCGGCAGATTACGGTCGACCATCGGCGAAAAAAAGACAAGTTCCGCCCCCTGGTGTTCCAGCAATTCTAGATTATCCGCATAGTAAAAGCAAAACGCATTGTCCCGTGCCACAGCGATGCGCACTGTTTTTTCACTTCGCTCAGGCGGCTTTCCCCGGATTTGCCCGGTCAGGGCGATGTCCGGCAAATTGTCTAAAAGCAAGTCCAGATCAATACTTTTTTCGATAAGATCCGCCAGCCGATCGATGCTCTCTTCCGCTAGGGGATGATCTTCCCGGGTCACAAGGCCCAGGTGTCTTTCCGGAATGGCAATGTCCTGGTTGCGAAGAACGCCCCCTAAACAAGGCATCGCAATGCGGTCCTGCACTGCTTGCATCAGATACTGCAGGTGCCGCTTGCTGCCCAGGTTGTTGAATATGACCCCGGCATAGACCAGTTCCGCATCAAACTGTTCAAAGCCCATGACGATTGCAGCGGCGCTGCGAGCCATACTGGCGGCATCCACCAGCAGGATTACGGGAAGTTTTAGCCATTTGGCCATTTGAGCGGTCGAACCAGCTTCACTTCTGCCGTCGTAGCCGTCAAAAAGCCCCATAACGCCTTCGACGACGGCAATATCCGCATCTTGCATGCATTTTGCGAACGCATCCAGATTGAAATTTTGGGACAACATCCAACCATCTAAATTTCGGCAGCCAACACCGGTAATTCTGCTGTGGTGACCGGGGTCGATAAAGTCGGGGCCCACCTTAAACGGTGCGACTTTCAGACCCCGCTTAACCAGAGCTGCAATCAATCCCAGGCTTATTGTGGTTTTACCACAACCGCTTTTTGTCCCGCCGATGACGATTCCTTTCATTTAATCTTCAAGTCCCCTTCTCATGGGTTTTCAATCCCGCAGTGATGCGTACTGCCGCCGCAGATCAGCCCCCACAAATTAGTTGAAACCGGGCTGTTCCCTTAAAAGTTTTACCCGGTTTGTATCAAAAATATCCGGATACAGAATTTTGCCAATCTCATAAATCCCTTCCAGTAACCTTAAGGTGGGTCGTGAAACGATCTGTTCATCGATAATAAAAATTTGGTCGTCGTAAACCGCCTTGATGGCGTTGAAACCGGATTCGCTTTTTATCATCGCAACCGTGGGAAGATTCATGGCGCCGGATTGGGCCAGGTATACATCAATTTGCCTTGCACGAGACAGGATGCGTTCTTTACCATATCCGGCAATATTGGTGTTTCTGACCGGCTTGGCATCGCCCGCGACGTTGATTCCGCCGGCCATCTCCAGGGCGAAGATGGCCATGGAATCCGGTGAAAATGTTTTCATTTTATTGTGAATGGATTCAAAATAAACCCGCTTTTTTACCGATAGTGAGGATGTTGCCGTTTTAAGATTCGAAGAAATTATTTGAAAATGCGAAATCATATCAGAAGCCTGTGTTTGTCTGCCCGTTAACACTCCGAGGATTTCCCAGTAGGTATACATTTCGCTGACGGTTGCCGGCTGCAAAGACACGACCGCAATACCGCTTTTCTCTAAGCGTGTCACAAATTGCGGGTACCCCCGGTCGATCATGGGGCGAACAAGTACCAGATCCGGACGGGCAGCTAAAAATTTTTCAGGGTCATCGTGATATGAAAACACCGGTTTGGCTAAAGCCCGGGCCGGATAACTTTCATGGCGCGTAACGCCAATGATCTCCTTGTCAAGTCCCAGGCTGAAGAGATTCTCCGTATGGGCGCCGTAAAGGGAAATAATTCGTTTATACGGTTTGTCGACCGCAATTCTTCTGCCGGATTGATCGATCACCACATTTGGGGTTTCAGTCAGAGATTGACCCTTCGCCCCTGCCGGGACAAACAGACTACAAGACAGAATGACGCTGATCATTAAACAGAATCGATTTATTTTCAGTGGCATATTTTTCTTCGTAGGCTATTTTTTGAAGACCACCTGCAATGAGTCGGAATAGGATTCCGCATAGACTTTGGCATCGACGTTGAAAACTTCGCGCATCGTAACCGGATTCAACACGTCTCGGGTGGCTCCATGGATAACGATGCGTCCTCCGGACATGAAGACCAGATAATCGCAGTACACCGCCGCCAGGTTGATATCCTGCATTACGGAAATGATGGTTTTGCCCTGTTGCTTCATGCGTCTTTCGCAGATATTTAAAAGGCTGATGGAGTGGTTGATATCGAGGTTGGATGTCGCCTCGTCCAGAATCAGCACCTGCGCGCCCTGGGCCAAGGCCCGGGCAAAAACCACGCGTTGTCTTTCACCGCCGCTGAGTTCGTTGATGAAGCGACCGGTAAATTCACTCACCCCCGTTTTTTCCATGATGTCCTGAACAATGTTGACATCTTCGGCCGAAGGGGTGGAAAATCTTGGAATATGCGGATAACGCCCCATCATCACCACTTCTTTAACCGTAAAGGGAAAGTTGATATAAAAATTCTGGGGAACCAGTGAAATTTCCTTCGATAACTCTTTGGTCGAATAGGTCCCAAGATCTCTGTTTTTATATGCAATCCTTCCGGCTGTGGGCCGGCGATGTTTGGCAAGCAGATCCAGCAAGGTGGTTTTTCCGCACCCGTTGGGACCGATAATGCCACAGAACATACCCGGCCCGAACGAGATGGAGATGTCGTCAATGACTTTATTCTCTGAATAAGAGAAACTCACACCGGTTAGTTCAAAGGGCATTGCTACAATACCTTGCGCAGTCTCTGCTGTTTGCGGAAAATATAGCAAAAAAATGGTCCCCCGATGAGCGCCGTCAATACGCCGATGGGTATTTCGGTCGGCAAAACAGCCCGCGTAATGGTGTCGGCGATCAGCAATAAAATAGCCCCTGCTAAAAGAGACATGGGTATCAGCCGCCGGTTGTCCGGCCCGGTCAGCAATCGCATCATGTGGGGGATTAAAAGCCCCACAAAACCGATGATGCCCGACACGGACACACAAATCGCCGCAACCAACGATGCGGTTACCAGTAGGAAAATGGTTACTTTCCTTGTATCCACGCCTAAAGAAGACGCCGTTCGATTTCCCAATGACAAAAGGTTCATATCCCGCGCAAAGAACATGAAGGCTAAAAAGCCGAATGAAATAAACAAAAAAGTGAGACCCACATCGGTCCAGGTTTTCGACCCAAAACTTCCCATTAACCAGAAAATGATGACGGCAACCTGTTCGTCGGCGACATACTTTAAGAAACTGATGCCGGCCGATAATATGGCAGCCACGATGATGCCGGAAAGGATCAGGTTGTTCGAAGAAAGCCCCCCGCTGGAAGATGAGAGATATACGACGAATAATAATGTCACGGCCGCGCCGACAAAGGCAAACAAAGGGACCGAATAGGATCCCATCATTCCGATGTTAAATAAAATCGCCAGTGAAGCACCGAAGGCCGCTCCGGCAGACACCCCCAGCGTATAGGGATCTGCCAGCGGATTTAACAGAATGCCCTGGAACACAACGCCGGAGATGGCTAATCCTGCACCGACGACGGCCGCCGATAAAATCCTGGGCAAGCGCACATCCATCACCACAACCGGGAAAATAGAATCCATCCCCTCGAGCAGATGCAATTGCCCGCCTAATTTAGCAAAAATGATCTTTATCACAGTAGCCGGGGGCAACTTGATGTAACCCATGCCAGTCGAGATAATAATCACCGCACCCAGAAATATTGCCAGCAGGGCAAATTGAACTGCCGCTGCCTGCTGAATTTTTTTTCTGAATCGGCTTGTTTTTTTAAGCTTGCGGAACAACATTTGTATCCTTAAACAAAAAAACCCTTCAAGCATTTTCGGCTTGAAGGGTTGCACCCTGTTTACTTGGCCCTTATGTGTCTGCAACCTAAAACTCTGTTCCGACGCAGAGTTGCGGCAATTCTTTAAGGCAGGTCTTCTGGCTTCCCCGCCCTTCCAGCAGCCTTCCCATCCCGATCAATCGAAACAGTGGCATAGTGTAACTAAAAGAGTCCCTTTTCGTTCAGAACGAAAAAAGTGGGGTCACAGCGGCGGGACCACTCCCGATTTTCACGGGATTCCCTATTAGCTCCTGCGAGCACCTTAAGAATACAGGTGGACTTACTATTAAATATATTATTTATCAAGAGAAAAATATAAGAAGTCGCCAGAGGGTATTTGTGGGTATCAGATAGATGAGGGGATCGGAGGATTAGCGACGGAAACTGCTAAATGATGAACTCAGATGGCTGAACGCCGAACAGAGCCGGATTGTACGTTTTTAAAACGCTGCGTTTATACCGGCCGTCGGAAGTTTCACGTTCGGAAAGGTCAACGGTTTCACCGCGGGTGTAGCCCTTTTCGCCTGCCGGGATCAAGATTGTCACCAGAGGATGCATGCCGTCGCTTTGTTCCGGGTTTTCAGATACAAGTCCTATTTCTCCGGTGTTAAGCTCCACCAGAGTTCCAACCGGATAAACGCCGAGCATGTTGATAAAGGCTTTGAGCAGAATCGGGTCAAAATCTTTGCCGGCACTTTCACTCATCATGCTCAAAGCTTGGTCCGGGCTTATTGCTTCGGATCGATATATTCTGTGTGATGTGATGGCGTCAAAAACGTCCACGATGGTCAGAATCCTGCCAAATAGACTCAGCGGTTCACTGCGCCAGGACCGTGGATAGCCGCTTAAGTCGTATTTTAAATGATGTTCGAAAGGGGCCAGCATGATTTTGGATTTAAGCTCTCGGGGGGCTCTTAATTTTGAAATGTGGCGAACGCTGTTCAATGAGTGCTTTTGAATTACCTTAAACTCATGGTCGGTGAGACGTCCTTGTTTGTTGAGTATTTTTAGCGGGACATCGACTTTGCCGAGGTCATGGAATAGTCCGCAGATTCCCAACGTTTCAAGTGCGTTCTTGGTGAGTCCGATGTGCTGGCCCAGACATATGGCAAGTATCGACACGTTGACCGAATGGGTGTAGGTATAGTCGTCATGATCTCGCAATGTGCTCAGCTTCAACAGAATCGACCGTTTCTCGATCACCAGATCGACCGTCTTCTGGACAATTCGAACCGTTTGACGTATTCCCGCCGGCCGATTATCGGTTACCTTGCCGATAACTTCTTTTAGTGACGCAATGGAGCCGGCATAGGCTACTTCAGCGGTTTTAATGACCTTGTTTTCTTGATTGGCATCCATGGATATCGTCAGCGAATCGGTCCCCTCCAAATTGTGAATGCCGTCCGAATCCGGTTCCGAAATTATTTCGACCCAAGCCAAGCCTCTATCGCTGATCTGGGCTTCGAGCCAGCCGGACGGATCGTTGCGGGATGCAGCCTTGTTCATCAGGTGGGCAAAGATCAGCACCTCCCTCAAATCCTCGCGCTGAATCGCAATAGAAAGGGATAGACCGTGGAGACCACGCTTTTCAAAGTAGATCAGAGCATTGTTGATTAGATTAGCGGTTTCGCGACGATAAAGAACCTTTTCCTGCTGCAGATAGAAGCGGCCGGAAATAATTTGAATCGTTAAATGGCTTTCGTCACCATCGAATCGATTGACGGCCTGAATAAAATATTCAGCGCTTTGGATCACCAGCTGATTGTTATCCCGATGGATTCGAACGGCCTGCACCATTTTGTAAAAGGCCGTAAACAGGTTCTCGCTCAGCAGCACATGGTCATTTGAAGTATTGGTTTTCTCATCTGCACTCATTTCGCCTGTCTCCCGGCAATTGCATTACGTGCTGCGCGCTTGATGGGCGGAAAGAAGCTGCGGGTCGCCTGCCGGAGGATATCATCCGCCTCAGGTATCTTCAGTTCCGCCAGGGCCACAGCCGCGCCGCGCCGTTGCGGCGATCCGCCGACATTTAGGATTTCCCACCAGGATCGTTCCTCCAGAGTCGCCTTTAAATAAGGGATTGAACGTGAGGAGCCGCATTTCCCAAGTGCTGTGTAGCAGGCCAGAATATGGTCGGAATCGGAAATGTTAAAT
>Ga0316189_10005039_pt1 | contig 12657 bp, 8 predicted proteins | sample LowCovwburrow_MG_FD_204930 | JGI IMG/M metagenome (GOLD analysis project Ga0316189, IMG submission 204930) | Coastal sediment microbial communities from Maine, United States - Lowes Cove worm burrow | ecosystem: Environmental > Aquatic > Marine > Coastal > Sediment | place: USA: Maine... | reverse complement strand
TTAATCTGGCCGATGCCTCTGACTATTTCATGCGAATTGGCGTTCAAACCAGCCAGAGCCAGATCACCGACAAAATCATATTCCCTAGAAATGCCGGTGAAGTCATGCAAAGCGATAGTCTTATTTCACTGCATCTTGGCGAAGTAGCGGGCCAGAGTCGTTACCTGTTGATGACGCTCTCGGTAGATGAAGCCAGATCAATCTGGCAAAGCCTTCAAGACAGCCTCGTCGTGGCTAGTTTCGATTCCTGGAAACTTTCCGAAATCAAAGCCGGGATTCCAGTTATCTATCCAGAAACCGCTGAAGAGTTTGTTGCACAGATGGCCAACCTGAATCGAATCGGTGGTGTTAATTTCAAAAAAGGCTGTTATCCCGGACAGGAAATCGTTGCACGTATGCAATACCTCGGCAAGCTCAAACGTCGCATGTTTCTTGCCGAGCTAGACAGCAAAATATGCCCCAAACCCGGTGACGATCTCGTCGCCCCTAATGCCACGGTAGCAGACGGTAGCGGGAAAATCGTCGATGCCGTCATAGATAGCCAGGGCCAGTGTTTCTGTTTGTTTGTCGCACAGATAAAAAAGGCCGTTGATGGCAATCTCAAACTACTCGATCAGCCATCAGTTGGCATCAAACTCCTGGAGTTACCCTATGCCGTCTCAGATGATTAAAATCTCTCACGTTTTGCTTAAATGACATCTATACTTTGGTAACCAATTTTCAAATCTCGGATAGCGCATGAATATAACAAAGGAATCGATTTTAGATGACCTGGAGAACGACCGACTACCAATGCCGACGCTGCCCGAGGTGGCGCTGAAGGTTCGCGATACAGTTGATAATGAAGACGCATCGATTCACGATGTTTCAAAGATAGTTGAAACCGATGCCGCACTTTCGGCACGTATTATTCAGGTCGCCAATTCGGCGTTATATCGGGGCTTAAGCTCTGCCGATAGCGTACAGAATGCCGTCATGCGCATGGGTCTAAACACGGTTCGCAACCTGACCACCAGCCTGGTCATGAAACAGTTATTTCAGGCCACGCATCCAGTGATCGATCATTACCTGCGAAATGCCTGGAAACAAAGCACCGATGTCGCCGCGCTGAGCGCGATGATCGCAAAGACTTACACCAGGCTCGAATCCGACAGCGCCCTGCTCGCGGGTTTAACCCACTTGATCGGTCTTTCGCCTATCCTGGTTAAGGCCGAATCAGATCCCGATCTGCTGAGCGATCCCGAACAACTCGAGGAACTTTTAAACGGGCTTTATCCAACCGTAGGTAGCGAGATCTTAAGGCGCTGGGGGTTTCCAGAGTCTATAGTTCAGGTGCCCGCTGAGCATCTCAATATTTATCGGCAGGGGAACAATGGCGTTGCCGACTATACCGACATCGTGCAGGTCGCATTAATTCAGACTTCGGCAGGTAGTAATAGTCCTCTGGGATCCGTAAACCATGATGATGTTTCCGCACTTGATCGCCTCGGCATGCGCGGCGACATTGAGGAAATTGATATGACCGGTGGTGTCATCGAAGTCGAAGAAATCAAGGATGCTATATTCTAGTACCCTGACCCCGCTGGCGTTATTTTCAATTCACGATTTGATTTAACATCGCATCCGCACTGTTATAGTTCAGCAACACTGATTCCAGCCCGGCTTCGGTTTGTAAAACCAGACTGGGAAACCCACTGATACCGATAGATCGCGCAGTCGATATTTCATCAAGTAAACTCTGTTGGGTATGTTCGGCTTGCAGTTGTTCTGCGAAACGACTCTGATCAAGGCCAAGCTCGCCGGCCAGTTCGACCAGGGTCTCATTCTCAGACGGGTTTCGAGCCTGCTGATAATAAGCCTGTTGAATTAACCGGGTCATCGAGTCATCGTATTCTTCGCCCTGCTCTCTCGCCGCGATAACCGCACGACAGGCCGGATAAGTCGCCCGGCGTGGCTGGCATCTCGTCCAGAAGTCATAGTTGAATTCGACTCCGGGTATGACTTCGGAAATGCGCTGCCAGTTTTGCTGCACCATTTGACGAGTCGATTCAGGCATAATTTCATCTGTGTCGGGCGCGAGACCGCCGAGCAAACGAATAACCTGAATATCGCTCGGTAATTGGTCGGTAAGCTGCTGGTAAGTTTTCGCAAAGCCATAGCACCAGCTACACATCGGGTCGTGCGCATAAATTAGTTTTTTGGACATTTGTTTTCTATTTGATAGCGTTGCATTAAATTCCGCATGATTGTCTCACAGGTATCGATAGAGTCGATACCTGCGACACTCTTACCCGCCTGCCAGTAGTCCCGGTCTCCAGTTTCATCGAGCGACGATTTCTTCAATTGCCAGATCGACTTCAGGGCATAGATGGTTCGCATCCAGTGTTTGGTTTTGTTGCCCGATAACATCCAGCGCGCCAGCCAGCCGGACTGTAAACCGCTGCGCTTGATATAGTCGGTATTGATAACCGCAACCGGTACACCCGTGATGCGCTCGGACAGCACGATGTCGGATTCCTGTGCATTAATTATGGCCTGCTTATAAACGTCGCTGGCCTGACATTCCTCGCTGGCGATAAATCGTGTGCCGAGTTGGCAGGCTGAATAACCAATTTCGAGCGCCTGCTGCAAACCCCTGGCCTCGCCAACACCACCCGCGCAAACCAGGGGTACATCAAGCCCCTGTAGTTCGTCATAAAGCGCCTGTACAGGCCTTGCCCCGGCGTGGCCACCCGCGCGATTATTCACGCAGATCAATCCATCGGCGCCATTATCGAGACCGATTCTGGCCCATTTCATTTCGGTAACATCGTGATACACCAGACCGCCGACGGCATGCACACGCTCGGCAACCCAATCGGGTTTGCCTAACGAAGTGACGAAGAAACGCACCCCCTCTTCGAGCGCGATATCAATCCATTCGGACATGCGTTGCTGATACTTTTTCGAAGATTTCTCGATCAGCGCATTCATGCCGATTGGTCGATCCGTGAGGTCGCGAATCTTGCGTATGCCGGCTCTAAAATCGTGGCCGTAAACATAGGTCAGAGATATCGGTTGTATCACACCCAGACCACCCGCAGCAGACACCGCGGCTACCAGTTCAGGATTACTGCATGGATACATTGGCCCGCCGATCACTGGGAAATCGATGCCCAGTAAGTCGACAAATTCTCTGGCTGCTATCGGCAGTTCAAGTTGTGTCATGTTATTTTTTATACCCTATTAACCAGGTCGCGTGTACCCGAGTAACAACATCACCTGCTGCATCGACTAATTCTGCAGTCACTTTCACTGGGGAGTTATCATCGATTTTTTCAGGCATTTCAAAAGTGGCCGTGGCAGTCAATTTGCCGCGTGCTTTTTTAACATATTCGGCTTCAAGTCCGAGCACGATACCGCGCATGGAGTCTGGGATGCTGGATAATACGGCCAGCCCGGTTGCGATTTCGCCAAGGTTGATCAGGGCGATCGCATGGATCGATTTGAGATGGTTTCTCACTTGCCTGCGGTCTTTTATCGAAACTCGGGCATAACCCGGAGAAAGCGCCTCAACCCTGGCTGAAATACTTCCGCTATATGGCGCTACACGACCCAGTGCAAAGCTGAAAAGCCAGTCACCGGCTGGAAAAGCCTGTAATCGATTCCACCACTTGATAAGAAAGTTTTCTTCGCCTGACTGCATAATATAACTTCACGGTTCGCTTGATCTGGAATTTTATCAGCTACGCTGCTAACAAACAGCTTTTGTTGATCTGCGTCTATTTCAGAGTTGTTAGAAAAGTCTACACTGGTCGAATTATGGGCAACCGAGTTAAATCGATATGACAATCAAGTCCGACAGCGAAAAACTCATCAAGGCTTTCGATCACATGGTCGAAGAAGTCAATCAATCCATACACCGGGCCGAAGAAGCGCTTAAACCCGGTGTCGAAGAAATGGTCAACAATGCCGAAAAACTGGCGAGAGATCTGTATACCCTGACCCAGGAAGAGTCTGCCAGCCTGGCAAAGACCCTGAAGCAGGATATGCACAAAGCCAATGAAGCCATGAACCAGCAAGGCAAAGAACTCAAGGACTGGTTAAGCTTCGATCTGGCTATTGTCGAAGATAAATTTATCGATTTAATCGCCCAGGCGGCAGATAAAACCTGGTTAGACTTTCGGGCATTCGAGTCAGAAACCCAACAGGCCAGTAGCTATCATACCGGTGAAATATGCAGTGCCGGGACACTGGCCTGCAGTCACTGTGGAAAACACCTGCACTTCAAAAAAACCAGCCATATCCCGCCTTGTGCCGGTTGTCATCACAGTGAATTCCACCGGGTTGTTTCCTAGTCGCTCAACTTGTCGACGCGATTAAACTGGCGTTGCCACCAGCGGCGGTTGTATCGACGCACAGGTGCCGTTCGTTGATTAAACGCTGAGGATTGAGTTCGTTTATCAATGGAATCAGCATGCCATCGCGTTGCGCCAGGGCTTTTCGATAACCGCGTAAGGACTCCTCATCTGCCTGGCTGATTACCGCGTCAATATCTTTGAGCTCGGTTAAATCACTGGCAGATAAAGTACCGACAAGCGCACCGATCGGCAGGCCTGCCTGATCGATATAATTTAGATCGTCTTCGATGTCTTCATCAATGACAACCACGGCATTACCCGCAGCCAATGCGGTTAGCGCCTGACTGAGCGCCAGTTCTCGACCAGGCCCAAGACACAGTATCAAACCACGTGGATGAACCGATAACTGGTTGGTTTCTCCGGTCGGCCCGGGCAAATCAAGAATAGTCTGATCGTCATTCAGAGTCGGATTGATCGCTAAATGTTTAGCCAGATCCAGCAATTTTTCAGCCTGTTTTTTTGTCGGCTTTGTCGCGAACCCGTTGCAATCGTTAACAATTTCCTGAACTAATGATAAGTCGACATCGTTCGAGGCCTGTAAATCCCGAGAAACCGTGGCCGATTTACGAAAACGTGGTAGATAATGTGGCCCGCCCGCCTTCGGGCCAGTACCCGAAAGACCTTCTCCGCCGAAAGGCTGTGAACCAACCACTGCACCGATTTGATTGCGATTAACATACAAATTACCGACCTTAATGCGCCTGGTAATTTGCGAGACACGCGTATCAATTCGGCTATGCACACCAAAAGTCAGGCCATAACCCCTGGCATTGATGGCATCGACTACTTGATCGATTTGCTCGGCTTTGAAGGTGGCAACATGCAGGACAGGGCCGAAAATTTCTTCATCCAGTTCTTCGATCCCGCTTAGTTTTATGACTGTCGGCGCGACGAAATATCCCGCGCCGGGTATCGGCATTTGTTTGAGTAGTCGTCCCTTCTCAGCCATGGCCTGACAATGATGATCAATTTTATCCTTCGCAGCCTGATCAATTACCGGGCCGACATCGGTATGCAAATACCAGGGGTTGTCGAGGCGCAGTTCTTCCATCGCGCCAAACAGCATTTCCAGCAGCTTGTCGGCGATATCTTCCTGTAGATATAACAGGCGTAAAGCCGAGCAGCGTTGCCCCGCGCTTTGGAACGCCGAGGCTAAGACATCACGCACGACCTGCTCGGGCAGCGCGCTTGAATCGACGATCATTGCATTCAGGCCACCGGTTTCAGCCACTAGCGGCGCATCGGGTGCCAGATGCTCGGCCATGTTCCGATTAATACGCTGCGCGGTCGGTGTCGAACCGGTAAAGCAAACGCCTGCTATTCTCGGATCGGTCGTCAGTGCTTCACCGACAGTCGCACCGGTGCCCGGCAATAACTGCAGCACGGCCGATGGAACACCCGCCTGGTGGATCAGTTCAACCGCTCGGGCAGCAATGAGACTGGTTTGTTCGGAAGGCTTGGCAATAACCGTATTGCCGGCGGCAAGCGCAGCGAATATCTGGCCACTAAAAATCGCCAGTGGAAAATTCCAGGGTGAGATACAAACGACAACGCCACGGGCTTCACTTTGCGCGTCGAGGTTGTCGATTTGACGGGCATAATAGAAGGCAAAATCCACGGCTTCACGAACTTCACCAACCGCGTCTAGCCAGCTTTTACCGGCTTCGCGCGCGAGCAAGGCGAATAATTCCTCGGCATTGGCCTGGTATATATCGGCGGCCTGTATCAACAAGTTAGCGCGACTTTTGGCAGGCATTAACTGCCATTGTGACAACACCGTCTGTGCCTGTTCGACGGCGGAGTCAACTGCATCCAGGGTCGAATAATGAATTTCCCCAACCTTGTCGTTAATATCCGCCGGGTTAAAAACCGCAACAGGCTTGCTATCGCCAGAACCAAACTGCCATTGATGCAGGCGATATTTTTCGCGAAGCTGATAGATGTCTTTGATGGTGGCATAGTCTGTAATATCCCAGCCTTTGGAATTACGTCGTTCGCTGCCATACAGCTTAGCAGGCGAAGGTATCTGTTGATTAGCAACCCGATCGGCCTGCGCCAGCCATTGCGTGATCGGGTCGGTTGCAATTTGTTCCGGGGAAATACGGGTATCGACGATCTGATTCACAAACGAACTATTAGCACCGTTTTCGAGTAGTCGCCGAACCAGATAAGCGAGCAAATCCCGATGCTCACCCACCGGCGCATAAATCCGGCAGCGTGCTTTTTCTTCGCCGACGACGAATTCATGCAGCGCTTCTCCCATGCCGTGCAGACGCTGGAATTCAAATTGATCCAGCGCTTTAGATTCTTCGGCGGCGAGTTCCAGAACGGCGGCCACCGAATGCGCATTGTGCGTGGCAAACTGCGGGTAGATGCGGTCGGTCATGCGCAGCAGCTTGCGTGCGCAACAAAGATAGGCGATATCGGTATTTTGCTTGCGAGTGAAAACCGGATAGTCGCTAAGCCCCAAAACCTGAGCGCGCTTAATCTCGGTATCCCAGTAGGCGCCTTTCACCAGGCGAACCATGATTTTACGATCGAGTTTTTCTGCAAGCGCGTATAACCAGTCCAGAACCCGGCTGGCACGACGGCCAAAAGCCTGCACGACTACACCGAATCCATCCCAGTTTTTCAAGGCAGGATTTGCCAGAATACGTTCGATAACTTCTAGAGAAATATCGAGCCGATCTGCCTCTTCGGCATCGATATTAAAACCCATGTTAGCTGACTTGGCTAACATCGCCAGTGAACTGGCCCGTGACACCAGCTCGTCCATCACGCGTTGATGCTGACCGATTTCATAGCGTGCATGCAAAGCTGAGAGTTTGACCGAGATGCCCGGGTTTTCACGAATATCTTTGTGCTTGCAGGCCGACGACAACGCCGTTATCGCATCGGAATAAGACAGGTGATAGCGACGAGCATCGGCTTCGGTGCGTGCCGCTTCGCCGAGCATGTCGTAGGAATAGCTATAACCCCTGGCTTCGAGTTCGCGCGCGCGGGTGATGGCTTTTTCAATATTAGTGCCGAGCACAAAGTGACGCCCGAGTTCTTTCATCGACTGCCCGACAGCGGTTCGCACCAGTGGCTCGCCGAGTCGCTTAACCACCGATTGCAAAGTGGCACGCATGCCCTGGTCCTGATCGGTTGCAATCACCTTGCCGGTGAGCAACAAAGCCCAGGTCGAAGCATTCACCAGTGGCGAACTGGAATGTCCGAGATGTTGCCACCAGTTGCCATGTGAAATCTTATCTTCGATCAAATCATCGATAGTCTCGGCATCGGGGACCCGCAGTAGTGCTTCGGCCAGACACATCAATGCGACGCCTTCTTTGGTCGTCAGGCCGTATTCGGCGAGAAAGTTCTCCATGATGCTCGGCGTTCCACTTTCGCGCACGGTTTTGATCAAATGAATCGCTTTGTCAGTAATTCGGGCGCGTATGTCAGCGGAAAAACCGGCCTCATCAACCAGCTGCTGTAACACTGTGGCTTCATCGAGCAGGTAATGTTCGCGTATGCTTTGACGAAGGGGGGAATTGCTCAAACTCGGAATGACAGAATCTTCGGTCGACATAATTGCATGCTCTAATCAATAGACGATAACCCCCATTCTATACCGATGGTTTAAGCATTTGTTCTGTTTATATCCTTTATACGAATCATTTTGACTATAGTTATCGACTTTGATAGATAAAACGAAATATCATTACCGATAATTTAGAGCAAACAATAAAACTGGTTTCAATATGTCTGATCTGGACCGAATCGATCATGCCATCATCAACGAACTCTACGAAGATGCACGCATCACCTTAACCGAGCTCGCAAACCGGGTTGGCCTGTCCAAAACGCCCTGCCAGATTCGCATGCGACGACTCGAACAACAGGGTTATATTCTGGCTTATCGCGCCCAGCTTAACCGCGCCCGGCTTGGGGTACGGCATATTGCTTTCGTGCAGGTGACCTTGAGCGATACACGTTCAACCGCGCTAAAGGCCTTCAATCAGGCGGTTAGCGCCATTAAGGAAGTCGAGCAATGCCATATGATAGCCGGGGATTTCGATTATTTGCTGAAGATCCGAACGACGGATATGGATAATTATCGTGCCGTCCTGGGAGAAAAGGTGTCTACCCTGCCGCATGTCAAACAAACCTCGACTTTTGTGGTCATGGAAAGCATCAAAGACTCCGCTGCCTGAGTTTCTCTGGCTACGAATTTCATCCTCGGTTTTGCACTGATTGGCGAAGTCCTGCTCTCAAGCCCTGGTATAAAGCCGGTCTAAAATTTAATCGTAATTTTTCGCCCTGTCTGGCCCTTCGCGATTGGCGGCGATTTTCTGTGCCGGATCGAGCAAACCCGGTAACAGTCGCATAATGCTCTTAAACATTTGCGGACCCACAATATCGATAATATAGCCGGTAATCCATTTGGCATCCCGCTCACCCATAACCTCGGTTACATGGTCGCCGAGAATACGCAGAAAAACAAAACTCGCGCCGTCATCAAGATCGAACTGACAGGCCGAGTATTCACCGATACGCTGGTTGAGTAACTGCAAAAATGCCCTGGTGTAATCGCCTTCGCCGTTGGCTTCGATACGGTTATCCTGCATGACCCGCGCCAGATGTAAACCTGTCGCAGTAATTAAATCATTGCGATCCTTCAGCTCGAAATCTTCGAATAGCATGCGATCGACGATCTGAATTAGATAAGCCGCGAACTCGGAAATGACATCGAGCCGTTGCGAATGTGTCTCGGTTTGAAAACCTTCGTTTTCGAGGTCGAGCACACCCTGCCCGCTTATCTGCCAGATATTAAAACTAATCGCACCACCGATATCCTCAAGGCTTCGATTCTTGCCTTTGTCACTCCAGCCTTTTTTTAGTTTTGGCATCAAACAATCTGTCTAAAAAATAATGCGGTATTATCAGCCCTCGGACAATCTCGCATCAAGCTGCCCTTGATGGGTAGTTTTAGAGCCAGGCTATACGAGAATACCGCGCGGAATCGATGCGATTCTGAATCAAATATCCGATGACAACCCTATCTATCTGACAATCGACGCCGATGGAATCGACCCCATTATTATGCCTGCCGTTATGGCGCAAACTCCCGGTGGTCTTTCCTGACTTCAGATCCGATTGTTTTAACCAATCACCTGATGTCAACCGACCAGTTGGCTCGCTTAAAAATCAGCTCTGGTGCTATTGAAGGAACACTGCTTTCTCTTACACTACGTGTGGCTTTATCTATTTCACTAATCATTCAGGGGAGCCTGTTCTCAAACAGGATAAACGATGAGTAGCAAATGGTTCAATCAACTCCAAAAACAATTAGAAAGTTCAGAATTACCCGACCAGAAAGTCAGTGACGTTACCTTCTCTTCAAATTATCAGGAAGATTTCGCAGTCAGCGATGCGCTAGTCGATCTCGCAGCCCTGGCCACTGTTAAGAAAGATCAGTCGATCCAGGCGCGATTATTAAAAATCAACCGCGCACCAAACGAATTCTCGGTCAAGCTCTATACGATTAAAGATGCGATACCGCTGTCGCATTCGATGCCGATCCTGGAATCAATGGGTTTGAATGTTCTAATTGGCCGACCTTATCGGATCAAGCTCGGCAATCGGCTCTACTGGATACACCATTTTACGCTGGGCGATAGCGAAAAAATCTGCGATATCGATGTCGAAAAGATACCGGTATATTTTAGCGAACTGTTCGTCAGTGTCTGGAACCAGAGCAGTGAAAATGATTCGTTTAACAATCTACTTTTCAGCGCCGGTATCAAGGCTCGCAATATCCAGATCCTGCGCGCTTATGCCGCTTATTTACAACAGGTTCGCTTTCCCTATAGCCGCGATTACATTATCGAGACGCTAAACACTTACCCAGACATTACCCTGCTGCTGGTAAAGAGTTTTATGCACAAATTCGATCCGCATAAAACGATTAAAGACTCGTATATTGGACTCATGGATCAATTAACTGAGCGTCTGCAAAGCATCGAGTCGCTGGATCATGATTTGATTTTCAAACGCCTGCTAAATCTGGTGCAGGCCACAGTTAGAACCAATTACTTCCAGAATGATCAGGCCGATATTGGTTATATTAGCTTTAAGCTCGACTCTTTAAAAATCGAAAACCTGCCTAAACCAACGCCGCGTTATGAAATTTTTGTTTATGCAACCCGTTTCGAAGGCATACATCTACGCGGCGGTCTGGTTGCCCGCGGCGGCTTACGCTGGTCCGATCGTCGTGAAGACTATCGTACCGAGGTGCTCGGGTTGATGAAGGCGCAAATGGTCAAAAACGCAGTCATCGTGCCCGCCGGTTCCAAGGGTGGTTTCGTCACCAAACAGATTGCGCACCTGCCACCGTCTGAAATCTATGGTGAAGTTCAGGCCTGTTACTCGTTGTATATCAAGGCTTTACTCGAGCTGACAGATAACCTCATTGGTGGTGAAATTGAAAACCCTATGCAGACTGTTATTCACGATGGCGATGACCCTTACCTGGTAGTGGCGGCGGACAAGGGCACGGCCGCTTTTTCGGATGTGGCAAATGCCATCGCCCAGGAAAAAGATTTCTGGCTCGATGACGCTTTCGCTTCCGGTGGTTCACAGGGTTATGATCATAAGAAAATGGGGATTACCGCCCGCGGTGGCTGGGAATCGGTCAAACGTCATTTTCGGGGACTCGGGCGAGACATTCAAAAAGATCCATTCACCGTGGTCGGCATAGGTGACATGTCAGGTGATGTGTTTGGTAATGGCATGCTGTTGTCACGCCAGATAAAACTGGTAGCCGCTTTTAACCATATGCACATTTTCATCGACCCGAATCCTGATGCTAAAAAAAGCTATGCCGAGCGTGAGCGTATGTTTGCACTAACCCGCTCGGGCTGGAACGATTACGACAAAACACTCATTAGCAAGGGCGGCGGTGTTTTTTCGCGAAAAGCCAAACGCATCGATTTAACACCGGAAATCCAGCAATTAGTTGAATGCAAGGAGGCTCATTTAACACCCGACGAACTCATCGTTTATCTGCTAAAAGCCAGGGTCGATTTGCTCTGGAATGGTGGTATCGGTACTTACATTAAATCTTCGACTGAAACCGACGCCAGCGTGTCGGACAAAAATAACGACGCCATTCGTATTAACGGCAAGCAGCTGCGCGCCCTTGCCATCGGTGAAGGCGGCAATCTCGGCGTAACTCAGAAAGGTCGTATCGAATATGCCCAGAAAGGTGGCTTGATATATACCGATTCGATTGACAATTCTGCCGGCGTCGATTGCTCGGATAACGAAGTGAATATCAAAATCCTGCTCTCGCAATTAGTGAAGGTAGGCCGCCTGACGCACCAGCAAAGAAACGAATTGCTGGTCGAGATGACCGACGATATTGCCGAGCATTGCCTGCTGAATAACTATCGGCAAACCCAGATTATCGACACCATCGAACAGAAAGCCGCGTTAAACATGCACCTGCACGCGCGTTTTATGCGCCATCTCGAACGCGAGGGCATTCTCAGTCGTCGATTAGAAAACCTGCCCAACGACGAGCAAATCACCACGCGTATCGGCCTTAACTACGGGCTAACCCGACCAGAGTTGTCGATTCTTTTGTCCTATAGCAAGCTCACCTACAAAAATGCTTTGCTCGAATCTTCGAGTCTTGCCGATGAGTGTTACGATCAGTTGTTACTCAACTATTTCCCATCGAAACTGCGCAGCGAGTACGCGGATGAGATTCTGCATCATCCCCTTCGGAAGGAAATCATCGCGACATTATTGAGTAACAAAATCACCAACCATATCGGTATCGGTTTTGGTTTTCGCATACGTGAAGAAACCGGCGCGAGCATCGAAAATATCGCCCGAGCCTATGTCGTATGCGTGAAAATTTTCGATTTGAATGATACCTGGAAATCGCTGGAAAGCCTCGACAATGTGGTACAGGAGCAGCACAGGTATATGTGTTTTCGTGCGGTGAGTGGTTTGCTCGAGCGTTCCATTAGCTGGATATTACGCAACAAGGGCAGCAATTTTGATGTCATGCATCTGGTCGAACGCTACAAAACTGATATCCGGATTTTACGCAATATTATCCCTGCCGCTATTATAGGGCGTTCGCGGAAAAACTACCTGGCGCTGCGTAAGCAGTTCATCAAATATCGGATACCCGCCAACCTCGCGCAGGAGCTGACCGATACGACTACGCTGGCCTCAGCCTTTGATATTATCGAAATCA
>Ga0316189_10005038_pt1 | contig 12660 bp, 8 predicted proteins | sample LowCovwburrow_MG_FD_204930 | JGI IMG/M metagenome (GOLD analysis project Ga0316189, IMG submission 204930) | Coastal sediment microbial communities from Maine, United States - Lowes Cove worm burrow | ecosystem: Environmental > Aquatic > Marine > Coastal > Sediment | place: USA: Maine... | reverse complement strand
TTACTAAAGTTTCGGTTTACCACCGAGTCAATCCGCAGGATTGGCTTGCTAAATTATTTCAACTAGTAAGTCAATCCTGCGGATTGACGGGCTTTCTACCCAGCTCAAAAACTTCGTTTTACCACTATCCAGCCATGATTTTATACAGCTTGTTAGGGGGATGTTTAATTTTGATAATCTTCATAATAATATTTGCCATTACTTTGGAACCATTTCGGGAAATTCAAAGAATCTATTTTTTCATTATTAGGTAATTCTAGTTCAATAGTTAAATGAAAGTCCCCCAAAAAATCATCCCTGTAATAATCAATATTAATGCTCTTCGAGTTTTTAGGAATTTGGGGTAGCCAGTTAGTTTCTGAGTTAACAAAGTCATATTCTTCTTTTGTCAATTCTTTAAAGTTTAATTGCATTCCATCATCCTCACTTTTGGAGCAAACTATTTCCTTTAATTGCCTGTTTTTTTCTGGTGTTCTATTAATTGCAAGAGATATAATTGGACTTAGTGAAAGAGCTGTGATCACTGTAAAGAAAAGATAAATATTCAATCGTCTTTTTCTTCTAATTACGAAAAATCCTATTAAACCCAGAATCCAAATACCAACACCAATTACTAGTAACTTGAAAGCTTTAATCATTAGTCCGAATGAAGATTCACTACTAAATGCATCTAAGGCAGTACAGCTATAATTATCACTTTTTGAAAGCCACAAAATTGAAACTCCCACAATGACACTAGTGCCAATTATTTTTAATAACTCAAGAGCTTTTTTCATTCTTTTTTATTCACCCTAACAATTCGCTATCCGCCATGGCGGATACATATTTTTGTTGAGACTAATTTAGAGATTATATAATATATTTCATAGAAATATTTATAACATGAATAAGATGATTTCTCGTAATCATTAATCATTTACTTTCTGATTCGAGAGCTCAAGCACAAAAAAAAAGCCGCACTCTTACGAATGCGGCTTTCTATTTGTTAATTCTCTTCTTAGTATCTGTAATACTCAGGCTTATATGGGCCTTCTACAGTTACACCAATATAATCTGCTTGCTCTTCAGTAAGTACATCCAGCTCAACACCAATTTTTGCTAAATGAAGATAAGCGACCTTCTCATCCAAGTGCTTAGGCAACATGTAAACTTTGTTCTCATACTGGTCAGTGTTCAACCAGAGCTCTAGCTGAGCCAATGTTTGGTTTGTGAACGAGTTGGACATCACAAATGATGGGTGACCAGTCGCACACCCTAGATTCACCAATCTACCTTCAGCAAGTAATATGATATCTTTTCCATTGAGATTGTATAGATCAACTTGTGGTTTGACTTCATCTTTTTTGGCATTAGAAGCCAACCATGCTACATCGATCTCATTGTCAAAGTGACCTATGTTACACACGATTGTTTTGTCCTTCATCTTTTGGAAGTGACGACCAACTATGATGTCTTTATTCCCAGTAGTAGTCACTACTATGTCAGCTTCAGCAACTGCATCATCCATTTTCTTCACTTCGAACCCATCCATAGCAGCTTGAAGTGCACAGATAGGATCGATCTCAGTTACGATCACCCTGGCACCTGCTCCTCTAAGTGAGGCTGCAGATCCTTTACCTACATCTCCGTATCCACCAACTACAGCGACCTTACCTGCCATCATGACGTCAGTAGCTCTTCTGATCGCATCTACCAATGATTCTTTACATCCATACTTGTTGTCAAATTTAGACTTTGTTACAGAGTCATTCACGTTGATTGCTGGCATTGGGAGAGTGCCATTTGCTTCTCTTTCTTGGAGCCTGTGAACACCAGTAGTGGTTTCTTCAGAAAGGCCTTTGATACCAGGCACCAACTCAGGATATTTATCCAATACCATATTGGTCAAGTCACCACCATCATCAAGGATCAAGTTCAATGGCTTCCCGTCTTTAAAGGCAAAGATTGTTTGCTCAATACACCAATCAAATTCTTCATCATTCAAACCTTTCCAGGCATAAACGGGAACATCAGCAGCAGCGATAGCGGCAGCAGCATGATCTTGAGTTGAGAATATATTACAAGATGACCAGCTTACTTCAGCACCTAGATCTACTAGTGTTTCGATCAATACTGCAGTTTGGATTGTCATATGAAGACACCCTGCGATACGAGCACCAGCAAGAGGTTTTTTACCTTTGTATTCTTTTCTCAGTGACATAAGGCCAGGCATTTCTGCTTCGGCTAATATGATTTCTTTTCGTCCCCAATCGGCTAGGGTGATGTCTTTTACTTTGTGACTTAATTTTTGATCTATCATGGTTATTTCTTTATTACGATATTTGCAGAACGCAAAGGTACAAGATTAGTTCATAAAGGACAAAATCACTTTTTGATTTCAATGGACTAGGCAATTAATAAATTACAAATATCTTTGCGATCAATTTTATGATATGGAGATAACGATGATTATGTTTTTGGTGGCAGTTTCAGTGCAACTGCTTTATTTTTTGATATATACTGTAGCAGTAGGGAGCCACAAGTCCAAGCCCAAATCTTCCACTAATGGAGAGCCAACATCGATAATAGTTTGCGCTTTTAATGAATTGGAAAACCTCAAAGTACTCATCCCAAAGTTGCTCAGCCAAGATTATGACCAATTTGAGATCATCATCGTCAATGATCAGTCTACAGATGGCACCTACGTCTACTTGATGGAATTGAAGACAAAACACCCACAAATCAAAATGGTGCAAGTCGACCATACCCCTGATCATTTCAGTAGAAAGAAATATGGGTTGACATTGGGTGTCAAAGCTGCTTCACACGAAAGACTAATCTTCACTGATGCAGATTGCTACCCTAATGATGATAGTTGGATAAGCTCGATGAGTAATCAATATAGCGATCAAACCCAGATAGTTCTGGGAGCTTCTTTGTATGAGTCAAAGAAAGGCGTTCTCAATAAATTCATCCAATTCGATACCTACTGGACAGCGATACAGTATCTCGGTTTAGCAATTGCTGGACTTCCGTATATGGGTGTTGGCAGAAATTTATCATATCGTAAGTCATTATTTTTAGATCACAAAGGTTTTAGTGAACACCAGAAGGTAATCGGAGGAGATGATGACTTATTCGTCAATACACACGCCAATAGACGCAATACAACTGTCTCACTGGGAGCTTCCGCATTGACCTATTCTTATCCCAAAACATCATGGTCTGGATTATGGAAACAGAAGATCAGACATTTATCGGTTGGTAAATTTTATAAACTTAAGCACCATATCATTTTAGGAATTTATTCGTTAACCAATTTGTTGTTCTGGGTATCGGGAGTAGGCTTGATTTTTGCTGAACCAGAGATCGCAGGGATAGGTTGGTTGTTGAGAGTAGTGATGATATTTATAATGTTTTTTGTCACTTCTCGTAAACTTGGTCAGCGCTTTTCACCGTTGATACTTCCGCTCTTAGATATTGTATATCTGTTTTACTATATTGCCATCACTGTGGCAACGGTATTTACAAAAAAGACTAAATGGAGCTAAAGAAACAGTTTTCTGACAAGGCACTTGTTGATTTCAAACTTATTGATCAGGCAGTAGATGAAGGGGATGAACAGGCATTTGCTATGCTCATGGACCGATATAAGAAGCCTGTCTACCACATGGTCTTGAAAATGGTTCGAAATGTAGATGATGCTGAAGATTTGACCATTGAGGCTTTTGCCAAAGCCTTTAAAAATCTTCATCGATTTAAGAAGGACTTTACATTCAGTACTTGGCTGTTCAGAATAGCCACCAACAATGCCATCGATTTCATCAGGAAAAAAAGACTGAATACCATGAGTCTTAATACTTCATATACTGATGATAATGGAGAAGCGGTATCAATCGATGTGAAGGATGGAAACCTGAACCCACAAGAGGAGGCAATCAAAAGTCAGAAAATTGAATTGATTCAAATGTTTGTAACCAAGCTACCAGCTAAGTACCAAAGACTTGTCAGGTTACGGTATTTTCAAGAACTGAGTTATGATGAGATCGCCAAAGAATTAGAAGCTCCACTAGGGACTGTAAAGGCTCAGCTTCACAGAGCCCGTGAGCTGATGTATGATTTGGTGAAAAATAAGAAAGATCATATATAGTCAGTAAGTTGTTCAGTTGTTCAGTTAGTCAGTTAGTCAGTTAGTCAGTTAGTCAGTTGTTCAGTTGGAAATTTTTTAGTTTTGTTTATTAGAACATATCATGCCTTATAGTATTATCACCAAATACTTCCCAGAATTAACTGAAGTCCAAAAGAATCAGTTTGCTCAACTTCAAGAACTCTATGTAGAATGGAATGAACAAATCAATGTCATCTCTCGCAAGGACATGGATCAGCTATATGAGCGACATGTATTGCATTCTTTGGGGATTGCCAAAGTACTTTCATTCAAGCCCAAGACCACGCTACTTGATGTAGGGACAGGTGGAGGATTTCCTGGAATACCTTTGGCCATACTATTCCCAGAATGTCAGTTTCATTTGGTGGATTCGATTGGCAAGAAAATCAAAGTTGTCAAGGAAGTAGCTCAAGCCCTTGGACTTAAAAATGTTACTGCAGAACACACCCGAGCCGAGCAACTCAAAGATGAGTATGATTTTGTGCTCAGTAGAGCGGTGACCAGAATGAAGCCATTTTATCAATGGGTTAAGAATAAGATCAAACCTAACAGTTTCAACTATATGAAAAATGGCATCCTTTATCTCAAAGGAGGAGATCTGACTGAAGAACTGAAAGAATCGAACAAGCGATACAAGCTCTATGACCTTTCAACCTATTTTGAAGAAGAGTTTTTCGAAACGAAGAAGGTGGTGTATTTGCCGATTAGTCAATGAGCCAATGAGCGGATTAGCGAATAAGTTAATTGATCATCTCATCAACACATCCTTTAATCACCCCATCAGCTAATTCTCAAATTGTCTAATTTTCCAATTCTCTCGTTGTCTAATCAACGCATTTTCTCTACTTTGGTGACTCATTTCTAGACAACCACTAGTACCGCATGTATTTAATTTTTGACACCGAAACCACTGGTCTTCCTAAGGACTGGAAACAGCCTTTCACCAATACCGAAAACTGGCCTAGGCTCGTACAGTTGGCATGGCAACTTCATGACGAAACAGGCAAGCTGCTTGCTCAAGAAAACTATATCATCAAGCCTGATGGCTTCGAGATACCCTACGCTGTATCCAAGGTGCACGGTATCACCACTGAGAGGGCCAATCAGGACGGTGTGGACATCAAGGTTGCTCTTGAAGCGTTTCATAGTGACCTCAAGAAGTCAAAATACAATGTTGGTCACAATATCGAATTCGATGTCAATGTCACCGGGTGTGAATTCTTTAGGCTAGGGGATTTGGAACCATTAGTCACCACTTTGGACGCTATTGATACCAAGGATGTTTCTACAGAGTGGTGCGCATTGCCAGGTGGTCGAGGTGGTAAATTCAAATGGCCAACATTGACTGAACTTCATACCAAGCTATTTGGGAAAGGCTTTGGAGATGCGCATGATGCAGCATATGATGTAGATGCTACAGCCAGGTGTTTCTTTGGTCTTATTTCTCAGAATGTATTTGTTCCGAAAGAAATTTCAGACCCAAAGACTGTCACGTATGAAGCACCTGAATTAGCAGCAGCGAATTTTGAAAAAGTCAGTGAGCTCAAACAAAATGAAGATAATGCGGCTGATGTCCTTAAAGGAAATGCCGATATAGAACATCTTGAAGATGCTCAGTTCACACATCTGCATTGTCATTCTCAGTATTCCATTTTGCAGGCAACTTCTGAAGTGGATCAATTGGTGCAGGCAGCAAAGTCACTTGGCATGCCAGCCATAGCCCTCACTGATCATGGTAACATGATGGCGGCTTTTCATTTCGTGAAAGCAGCCTTGAAGGAAGGAATCAAGCCTATTGTTGGTTGCGAATTTAACTTGACTAAAGACCGTCATGATAAGTCAAGGCAAAACAACGGGTATCAAACAGTCATTCTAGCTAAAAATAAAAAGGGGTACCACAATCTTGCAAAGCTGGCTTCTTATGCCAACGTGCAAGGCTTTTACTATGTGCCTAGGATTGATAAGACATTATTACTTGAATACCAGGAGGATCTCATTGCTACTACCGGTGGCCTATGGGGAGAAATACCCTATCTGATCCTTAATGAAGGAGAATCTATTGCAGAGGAGGCATTCTTGTGGTGGAAGGAGCAATTTGGAGATGACTTCTATGTAGAAATCAATAGACATGGAGTCGAAGAGGAGAATGTAGTGAATGAAGTCTTGCTGAAATTCGCAAAAAAGCATAGTGTAAAATACTTCGCAGCCAACAATACCTATTATACCGAAAAGAAAGATGCACAGGCACATGATGTGCTGCTCTGTGTGAAGGATGGTGATCCTGTGAGCAAGCCCAAAAAATATATTGGCAAACGCGGAAGAGAGTTTCGTTATGGGTTCCCCAATGAAGAATTCTACATCAAGTCTTCTGAAGAAATGAAGAAGCTCTTTGCTGATCTTCCTGAGGCGGTGTCTACTATTCAAGAGATCGTAGACAAAACTGAGGAATATAAATTGTCGAGAGATGTCCTGCTTCCTAAATTTGATATACCAGAAGAATTTCAAGACTCCAGAGATGAGGAGGATTCTACGCTTAAGATAGGTGAGAATAATTACCTGAGGTATCTTACTTATGAAGGGGCTAAAAAGAGATATGAAGAGATCACTCCTGAAATTGAAGAGCGACTTGACTTCGAATTACAAGTAATTAAGAATACAGGGTATCCTGGTTATTTCCTGATTGTGCAGGATTTTATAGCAGCTGCCCGAGAAATGGGTGTTTCGGTTGGGCCGGGGCGTGGTTCTGCGGCTGGTTCTGCAGTTGCTTACTGTACAAAAATAACCAACATTGATCCGATTGCTTATGACCTGCTGTTTGAGCGATTTTTGAATCCTGATAGGGTGTCTATGCCCGATATTGATATTGACTTTGATGATGAAGGTCGAGGTAGGGTTATGGACTATGTGATCGAAAAGTATGGCGCCAATCAAGTGGCCCAAATCATCACTTACGGCACTATGGCGGCCAAGTCATCTATTAGAGATACTGCCAGAGTACTCGAATTGCCACTTTCAGATGCTGACCGTATTGCGAAACTAGTGCCTGACATCAAGCTCAACAAGCTGTTTGGCCTAGACGACAAAGAGTTGAAAACCAAGCTCAAAAATAATGGTGAGCAGCTGCAAATGGCCAATCAACTCAAAGAGATTGCTAAAGGATCAGATTTGTCTGCTCAGATGCTGAATCAAGCAGTAACCCTTGAGGGATCGGTTCGTAACACAGGAATTCACGCTTGTGGAGTAATCATTACACCCGATGACATTACCAATTTCGTTCCTGTCGCTCTAGCAAAGGACTCAGATATGTGGTGTACGCAGTTTGACAACTCCGTAGTGGAAAGTGCCGGTCTTTTGAAAATGGACTTTTTGGGACTAAAGACCCTGACGCTAATCAAAGATGCGGTCAAGATTATCAAAGACAAGCACGGGATTGAGATCGACCCGGACACACTTCCTTTGGATGATGTGAAGACTTATGAGCTGTTCCAGCGTGGTGAGACAGTAGGCATATTCCAATATGAATCTCCAGGTATGCAGAAGCATATGAGAGATTTGAAACCAACTGTCTTTGCTGACCTTATTGCCATGAATGCACTTTATCGACCAGGCCCGATGGAGTACATTCCTTCTTTCATTAAGCGAAAGCACGGAGAGGAAGAAATAGCCTATGATCTCGATGATATGAAAGAGTATCTTGAGGAGACCTATGGGATTACAGTCTATCAAGAGCAAGTGATGCTATTATCTCAGAAGCTCGCTGGCTTCACCAAAGGTGAAGCAGATGTCTTGCGTAAGGCCATGGGTAAGAAGATCATGTCGCTACTTGACGAACTTAAGCCTAAATTTATCAATCAAGCAAAGGAGAAAGGTCATGATGAAGAGCGTCTAGAAAAAATTTGGAAGGATTGGGAAGCTTTTGCTGCCTATGCATTCAATAAGTCGCACTCGACTTGTTATGCTTGGATAGCCTATCAGACCGCGTATCTTAAAGCACACTATCCAGCAGAATACATGGCTTCAGTGCTCAGCAATAACATGAACGATATCAAATCGGTGACCTTCTTTATGGAAGAGTGTAACCGTATGGGGATCAAAGTACTTGGCCCAGATGTCAATGAATCCAAGACCAAGTTTACGGTAAATCAGGAGGGAGCCATTCGTTTTGGACTGGGGGCGATCAAAGGAAGTGGGGAAGCCGCGGTAAATAATATCATTGAAGTCAGAGAGGCCGATGGTCCTTATAATGATATTTTTGACTTCTCAGAAAGGGTTAACCTGAGAGCGGTCAACAAGAAGACTTTTGAAAGTCTTGCGATGTCTGGTGGCTTCGATTGCTTCACGGATTATCATCGCAAGCAATACTTAGTAGCTCCAGAGGGCGATATGTCCCTGATAGAGAAGTCCATTCGCTATGCGAATAAAATGCAACAAGAAAAGGAAAGTGCGCAAGCATCTCTTTTTGGTGGTGCATCTGGTGAAGCGATCCCAAGACCAAATGTCCCTGATGTGGAACCATATGGTGAGTTTGAGAAATTGAATATCGAGAAGGACGTAGTTGGACTTTACATATCTGGTCACCCACTTGATGATTTCAAGTTCGAGCTCGACACATTTTGTAATACTCCGCTCAATGACCTAGATAACGTTGAAGCCTTGCAGGGTAAAGAGGTGAGAGTAGCTGGGATTGTGTCAGCACTAGCACATCGTACGACTAAGAACGGAAAACCTTTCGGCACATTGACTATAGAGGATTATAATGGTAATCACACCTTCTTTATGTTTGGAGATGACTACCTGAAGTTCAAAGAATTCATGATGCAGGATTGGTATCTGTACGTGAGTGGAAGAGTAGTCAAACAGAAATGGGGAGAAGGACGACTAGAGTTTAAGATTTCGAATATAGAGCTCCTCAATGATCTACGAGACAAGAAGAGCAAGGGAATAGAAGTGCAAATCGACATTAAGCATCTCAACCTGGATATCGTAGACAAGCTAGAATTGATTTGTCAAGAACACAAAGGTGACTGTGATGTCCGAATGAAGATCATAGATAGGGGAGATAATATAGCTGTCGATGCCCTTTCAAGAAAGTATAAAGTCAATCCTAACAATGAGCTCATTGGAGAAATGGAAAAACTTGTGAATGTAGATTATAAGGTGTTGTTGTAGGTGAGATATTAGATTTATGAACCAAGATGTTAGATCAACTAGGTTTCGTTGCAGACAAAGATGAGGATGATTAAACTTGTGACTCAACAACCATCAACTAACCAACTCAACAACTAATCAACCGTAACCAATAAATGTCAGCTATCTTGCTATCAATAATTATTATGGAAAACCGAAAGAGATAACGGAACAAAATAATCTATATTTGCGTTGGAGATAAAATAGAACAATAAGACTTTTAAAAATATAAATAATACAGAAATGGGTAAAGCATTAGAAATTACAGACGCTAACTTCGAGGAAGTAATGAAATCAGATCAACCTATCTTAGTTGATTTTTGGGCTGAATGGTGTGGACCTTGTAAAATGATCGGGCCAGTAGTAGAAGAGTTGGCTGGTGATTACGAAGGAAAAGCAATCGTTGGGAAAGTGAACGTGGATGAAAACCCTGGAGTAGCTGCCAAATTCGGCATCAGAAGTATTCCAACTTTGTTGGTTTTCAACGGAGGAGAGATTGTAGACAAGCAAGTTGGTGCAGTACCTAAGGGAGTGTTAGCTGGAAAACTTGATGCACAACTGGCATAGTATTCAGAAACGTTAAACACAATAAAAACCGAAGATCATCGATTTTCGGTTTTTTTATGCAAATAATCAGCTAATGACCTACACTAGTGGAGATGTTCATTATTTTCGAATGCCCCAATTAAATCTTTAAAATTTATCATAAATTCTCTCACCTTGGACAGCAATTAATTCATATTAGGTAACTATATTATGCCTTGAACCTTAAATAGTTACCGTAAATGAAAACTGCTGATCTCTTATTTACCGAAAGCAATCAATCGATTGAGCCAATAGATTTTGACCCTAATTTGGTTATGTTTTTCACTAATAATGTTAAGTCGTATGGTGACGGAATTTACAGTAAGTTGAGAAAACAATATCCTAATGCAATTTTGTTTGGGTGTAGCTCGGAATATGCGATTCATGATGATACGATAGTAGAGCATGGAGTAGCAATGACCGCAGTATCTTTTGAGAAAACCACATTGCTTACTGGATCAGTTAATATTGAACTGCAGGAAGAATCATATGAAAAGAGTGCTGAACTAGCTAAATCCTTCTCAACAAAAGGTCTCAAATCAATTATCGTATTTTCGAGTAGAGAAAATGTGAATGGAGATTCTATTGTAAAAGGCATGCGGGATGCCCTGCCAAGTGATGTAATCGTGACTGGAGGGCTTGCCGGAGGAAGTTTTGATTCAGAAGAGACCTTTGTTATTTGTGATGATCAATGTAGCAATCAGACTATCGCAGCATTAGCATTTTATGGAGATAGTTTATCTGTGGGTTATGGTTCTATTGGTGGTTGGGATACATTTGGGCCAGAAAGACGAGTGACCAAGTCCGAAGGAAATGTTCTTTATGAATTAGACAACAAACCAGCTTTAGAGCTGTATAAGAAATATTTGGGGGATGAGGCCAAAGATCTCCCGGAAAGTGCTCTACTGTACCCTTTGAGTATTTTTGAGCCTGGGAAAAGTATAAACTCACGTGTGAGGACTATTCTAGATATAGATGAGGAAAACAATAGTATGATATTCGCAGGCGATATACCCCAAGGGTATCATGCACAACTCATGATGGCTAACTTCGACAGACTGATAGATGGTGCAGGTGAAGCCGCATCTCATGCACTTAGTGGAAGTAATGGGTCGGATTCTAATCAGTTGGCATTATTGGTAAGCTGTATTGGTCGGAGAAATACCCTTGGGAATAAGGCAGTTGAAGAGGTGGAGGCTGTGAAAAATAAGTTTAGCCCACAAACTAATCTAGTAGGTTTTTATTCCTACGGAGAGATAGCACCTCATGTTGAGACGAGTATCTGCGAACTTCACAACCAGACGATGACCATTACATTAATTTCTGAAGATTAAATGAATAGGTTACTTGAGAAACAAATCAATAGGCTGAGAAGATCATTCTCTGATGATAAAACATTTCTGAATGAACTTCTGAAAATAGCTGGTAATACCTATGATGATTTTGAGAAAGAAAGACGAAGAAAAGATCACGCAAGTAAATTAATGTCAGACGAGCTTCTAGAGCTCAATGCCAACATAAGAAATGAAAACAGAGTATTTGTATCTTCTGTGTTAAGCTCCATTGTACAAGCAGCTATTATCACTGACGATGCGGGTGAAATAATTGAAATGAATCAATCTGCTGTTGAAATTTTGGGGAGTCTCAACAAAGAACTTATACATTGTCCGTTTACCAATATACTGGTAAATAAAATGGAGTTCAAAGCATTTGTAAATCATTACAATGAGGTGTCATTCAACGAAACAACTAACTATGTTGAACAATTTCTATTTGACTCAGATCGCAACGAAATATCATGTGAATTATCAATTAGTGAGTATAATTTAGAGTCAGAGCATTATTACATTTTCCTGATAAGAGATATTTCTAAAAGGAAGGAATTTGAGGATGATATAATACGTTCAAAAGAAGAGGCAGAAAAGGCTTCGTTGTCCAAATCTGATTTTCTATCCACAATGAGCCATGAGATTCGTACGCCTTTAAATTCTATTATCGGTATTACGAATATTATGATGATGGATGATGCTGATGATAAAAATGAAAAGTACCTGGACATCCTCAAAACCAATAGTGAGAACCTTCTTTCACTGATCAACGACATACTTGATTTTAATAAAATCGAATCGGGAAAGATTGATTTCAGCAAATCCGAGTTTAACCTTTACCAACTCATAAGTAGAATTGTTGATGCTAATACCTTTCGAACTATTGAAAAAAACATAAAACTTGAATTGAATTATGACAAGAGAGTACCTGAAGTAGTCATTGGTGATTCTAATAGGTTATCACAAATCATGATCAACCTTATCAGCAATGCAATTAAATTCACAGAAAAAGGTGGAGTCACTATTAGTGTTTCATTGAAAAATAAAATTGCTACTGAGTGGGATATTAGAATATCTGTAAAAGATTCTGGGATAGGTATTGCCCCCAAAGAACATTCGCAAATCTTTGAAAGATTCACCCAATCCATGAATCCTGATTCACGTCAGCATGGAGGAACAGGGCTAGGGCTTGCCATCACAAAGAAGCTGGTTGAATTACAAAATGGAACAATAGAGGTTCTGTCTGAGTTGGGTAGAGGTTCGGAATTTATTGTATGCTTATCGTTTGATAAGGCTGAGTATGACAATAGTAAGTTGTCACCAGATAGTAATGAGCTCAACTCAAGTAAGGTAAATCCAGGGAATGTACTTTTGGTTGAGGATAACAAATCAAATCAATATGTGATTTCCGAG
>Ga0316189_10005037_pt1 | contig 12660 bp, 10 predicted proteins | sample LowCovwburrow_MG_FD_204930 | JGI IMG/M metagenome (GOLD analysis project Ga0316189, IMG submission 204930) | Coastal sediment microbial communities from Maine, United States - Lowes Cove worm burrow | ecosystem: Environmental > Aquatic > Marine > Coastal > Sediment | place: USA: Maine... | reverse complement strand
GATATCGATTTCAGAATCATTCCCTACCGGGGAGAGTACTTCCGGCTGCGCGGAGAACTTAATGATTTGATCAGTCACCTGGTTTACCCCATCCCCAACCCGTCGGTACCCTTCCTGGGTGTGCACCTGACGCCGATGGTAAACGGCTCCATCACGGTAGGACCAAACGCGGTTCAGGGTTGGAAGCGCGAAGGGTATGGGCGGGTGAATTTCAACCTTCGGGATTCCGTAGAGATGCTGTCTTTTCCGGGATTCTGGAAAGTCAGCACTGCTAATCTGAAGCATGGGATTGATGAATATCGCAACTCCCTGTGGAAGTCCGCATACCTGGCAAAAATCAGGAAGTACTGCCCGCGCCTCAAAGCATCAGACCTGGAGCCCTACCCCGCTGGCATCCGCGCCATGGCGGTTACCCGTGACGGCACGATGGTGCATGATTTCTTGATCAATGAAACACCCCGAAGCATACATGTCTGCAATGCACCTTCCCCAGCCGCCACTTCTGCAATTCCCATTGGCGGCCATATCTGCGAACTCCTGTCACAACGAAGGGTTGGCTGACAAACCTTCGACAGAACGTCAGTTAAAAACAGCCCAGGGCAGAAAATCTACCCGGTCACCCTGGCGGATTTCATCGCCTGCTTTTTGCCGTACCAACCCGTCCCCCCAGGTGGTTGAAAACAGCACACCACTGCTTTGGTTGCTGAACTGCTCGACACCCTCAGCCGTGGCACGAACCCGCAGGTAGTCCTCACGCTGGCTGGCTGGCTTATCAAATAACGCGTGGTGGGGAGCCGCGTGCAGGGACGTATCCGTTATTCCCTGGCAGGCAAACAGGTAGGAGCGTGCGATGACAAGCAGTGTCACGAACACGGAAACCGGGTTGCCTGGCAGGCCGATAAACGGCTTGCCCTGCACCTGCCCAAACGCAAAAGGCTTTCCGGGCTTGATGGCGATCCGCCAAAGGTCGATTGAACCCAGTGACTCGACCACCGCCTTTACGTGGTCTTCCTCACCCACAGACACACCTCCCGAAGTGATGATGACGTCGGCCTGTTGCGCGGCCCGTTGCATCATTTCACTGACGACTTCAGGGTCATCCCGGGCTACGCCCATATCCACTACCTCAAATCCCCAGGCTGCCAACTGGGATTTCATCAAGTAGCGGTTGGAGTTATAAATCTGTCCGGGCTGGATGTCCTCTCCCGGTTCACGCAGTTCGTCGCCGGTCGACATGACAGCCACTTTCAGCCGGCGGTAAACATCTACCCGGGCTATGCCAAGTGACGCCGCCAGCCCGAGGTCCTGCGGCCGGAGGCGCTGCCCGGCAGGCAGAACGTGTTGGCCTGTCGCCAGGTCCTGGCCCCGGCGCCGGATATTGGCGCCTGTCGATGGCAACTTGAGTACACGAACCTCACCCCCTGTTTCTTCGCAATGTTCCTGCATCACGACGGTATCTGCACCCGGTGGAATTTCGGCGCCGGTGAAAATACGTGCTGCAGTTCCTCCCGCCAAAGCGGCCGGTACGGTACCGGCCGTGATCCGCTGACTCAGTGGAATTCCGGCCGTGGCGTCAGTCCAGTCGATATTCCGGAACGCATACCCGTCCATTGCACTGTTGTCTGCCGGCGGTACATCAATCGGAGCAATGATGTCAGACGCCAGGGTTCGACCGGTCGCGTCCAGTAACGGAATCGTTTCAGTCCGCACCAGGCGGGCACTGCTTTCCAGCAGCAATTTGACGGCTTGGTTAACGCTCAACATGGTCAGGGTTTCCCATTTCTTGTTTCAATCAGACTACCCGCGGTCAGCAGGGCAGCATGGTCGTTGATGTTGAAGAAAGGTGATGGCGACGTGACCGGCCAATCCAGCTCGGCCAATTCCTGCACTCGAAGAAACTGTTTAAATCCAGCCATCCGCTGAATATCTACGGCATGTTCAATTCGTGCGGTAATTTGCCTGCGCCAGATGGAAAATGTCGGCTGAATTTCACCCTCATAGCAAATAACAGCGCCCGGCATATTCGATTCTATGGCACAGTCTAAAAGCCGCTCTGCCAGCGTGTCGGGTACAAAGGGTGCGTCGCAGGGCACCAGCAAAAGCCAGTCGGAACCCTTGTCCATAGCCTGTAAGCCGGCCAGCAGTCCACCCAGGGGCCCGCCGCCTTCTTTTGCGTCAGAAACCTGCGGAAGGCCAAAACCCTGGTATTCACCAGCCACGCGTTCGACGCTGAGCAGCAAGCGATGAACCTGCGGGCCGACCCGGTCGATAACGTGGCTTAGCAAAGGCTTGCCGGCCAGCGGCACAAAGGCCTTGGTGGTTCCACCCATGCGTTCCGAACGACCACCCGCCAGGATCAGGCCGGTAATGATTTCTCCAGCTGGGCTGGCCCGGTGAGTCACAGGCGTTGCAAAGCCTCCCGTGCAACGGATTTAAGACCGGAATTTCCAGAGCGCTCAAATGTGACCAGTTTCTCCAGCATGGATGGGGCCCAAAAACGCTTTAGGTGGTCTGCTGTAGACGCCACCGCATCATCGTGGAAACTGAAGTTATCGGCTATCTGGTTGGCCATTTTTACGAGTTGTTCAACTTCCTGCATCAGATGGTTCTCACTGCGTGATTCTCTCCGGAAAGGTGTAGATATTATGCCGTCCGGGCCGGGCGAAACCCACCAGGGTCAGTCCCGAGTTTTGGGCAAACTCTACCGCCATAGTTGTCGGTGCGGAAACCGCCATGACTATTTCAATGCCTGCGGCTGCCGTTTTGTACACCATTTCGTAACTCGCCCTGCTTGAAACCAGTACGAAGCCGGAGCCGGAATCAAAGCCGTCCTGGAACAAACTGCCGATCAATTTATCCAGGGCATTGTGCCGGCCGACATCTTCACGCAGACGGATAATGGTCCCGTCCGCACCACACCAGGCTGCGCCATGAGAAGCTCCGGTCAGGGCTTGCAGCGGCTGATGATTCTCAAGATCTGAAACCGCAATCTGCAAAGCGCTGTGACTGAGCGACAATGAGCACCTCACCGGTTTTGGCGCCCTCAGGGCCTGTTCAATATTTTCGGCTCCGCACAGTCCACAACCCGTACGCCCCGCCATATTGCGGCGCCGGGTGGACAGGCGATCGAACCAGTTCTCGCTGATGGTCAGCGCCAATTCGATTCCGTCCTGGCGTGGAATGATGCGAATTGCGGAAATATCATCCACACTTCCCACCAGGCCTTCTGTGATGGAAAAACCCACTGCAAAATCTTCGAGGTCCGTTGGCGTGGCCATCATCACGACGTGCGAAACCCGGTTGTAAGTAAACGCTACCGGAACTTCCGAGGCAATACTGTCGCTGGCGATCCCGGGTGGGGATTGAGCACCATCCCGGAGCTTCCAGGTTTGTACCGGAATCCGCCGGGATTCAGACACGGGCCTTGTCCAGCAACTCCTCCTGCCGCGTAGCGAACTCACGGTACTCTTTTTGCCACTCAGATGGCTGAGTGACATGGCTTACCTGTACCGCGGTCACCTTGTATTCCGGGCAGTTCGTAGCCCAGTCGGAATTATCCGTGGTGATCACGTTGGCGCCGCTGGCCGGGAAATGGAACGTGGTATACACCACTCCTGGCTGAACCCGTTCGGTCAGTACGGCCCGCAGCACGGTCTCACCCGCCCGGCTGCGAATTCCGCACCAGTCACCTTCACTGATGCCTCTCTCTTGCGCATCGTGCGGATGAATTTCCAGCACGTCCTCGCTGTAAAACTCGGAATTGGCGGTACGCCTGGTCTGCGCGCCTACATTGTATTGCGACAGGATTCGTCCGGTCGTCAGCAGCAAGGGGTACTTACGGGTTGTGCGTTCTTCAGTGGGGATGAAACCAGTGATCGCAAAATAACCCTTGCCGCGCACGAACTCATCAATGTGCATGGTTGGTGTGCCGTCCGGTGCAGCGTCATTGCAGGGCCACTGAATACTACCGAGACGCTCCAGCTTCTCGTAGGAAACACCGCTGAAGGTCGGTGTCAGCCGGGCAATTTCATCCATGATTTCAGACGGGTGCTTGTAGTCCATTGGATAGCCCAGCGCGTTACTCAACGCCATGGTGACTTCCCAGTCCTCGAGACCTGCCAGTGGTTCGATGGCTTTGCGCACCATCGAAATTCGTCTTTCGGCATTGGTGAAGGTTCCGTTTTTCTCGAGAAAGGACGAACCGGGCAGCAGGACATGTGCAAACCGGGCCGTTTCATTGAGAAAAATATCCTGCACCACCAGGCACTCCAGGGACTTCAGCGCTTTCTCGACGTGGTGCGTGTTCGGGTCGCTCTGCGCCACGTCTTCACCCTGAACGTAAAGGCCTTTGAAATTTCCGCTGATCGATGCATCGAACATGTTCGGGATGCGTAAACCGGGTTCAGCCTGCAGACGCGTATTCCACTCGGCTTCAAACAGGCCGCGAACAGCCGGGTCGGAAATATGGCGGTAGCCGGGCAATTCGTGCGGGAAAGAGCCCATATCACAAGAGCCCTGTACGTTATTCTGGCCGCGTAACGGGTTGACGCCCACGCCTTCGCGACCCAGGTTGCCGGTCAACATGGCCAGGTTGGCGATGCCCATTACCGTGGTCGAGCCCTGGCTATGCTCAGACACGCCCAAACCGTAGCAGATAGCCGCATTACCGGCTTCGGCGAACAGGCGTGCTGCCGCCCTCAGGTCTGCAGCGGGGATTCCCGTAGCCTGCTCGGTTGCCTCCGGTGAATTCTGCTCAGTGCTGATAAATTCCTTCCACTTGAGGTACTGCTCCTGCTCACAACGCTCGGCAATAAAGGCGCTGTCTTCCAGGCCTTCTGTGACGACCACGTGCGCCATGGCATTGATAAACGCCACGTTGCTGCCTGGACGCAGCGCCAGGTGATGATCAGCCCGCACGTGCGGTGAATCGACCAGGTCGATACGCCGTGGATCGGCCACGATCAGGTGTGCCCCCTCGCGCAGGCGCCGCTTCAGCCGCGAAGCAAACACCGGGTGGGCATCGCTCGGGTTTGCACCCATCACCATCACGACATCGGAACTGGCCACAGAATTAAATGCCTGCGTGCCGGCAGATTCGCCCAGCGTAGTCTTTAGTCCGTATCCAGTCGGCGAATGGCAAACCCGGGCGCAGGTATCTACGTTGTTGTTACCAAATGCAGCCCGCACCATTTTCTGAACGAGGTAGGTCTCCTCATTGGTGCAGCGCGAAGACGTGATCCCGCCAATACTGTCACGTCCGTACGTGTCCTGGATCTCCCGGAACCGGTCAGCGGTATACTTCAGCGCTTCCTCCCAGCTGACTTCCCGCCAGGGATCTTCGATACGCTCGCGGATCATCGGGCTGGTGATGCGGTCCTTGTGCGTGGCGTAGCCAAAAGCGAAACGACCCTTGATGCAGGCATGTCCCTCATTCGCCTGCCCTGCGCGATCAGGCACCATGCGCAGCACCGTGTCACCCTTGAGCTCTGCGTGAAATGAACAGCCGACGCCGCAATAGGCGCAGGTGGTCGTGACACTGCGTTCCGGCAAGCCCATTTCGATGACCGGCTTTTCCATCAGCGCTTCGGTCGGACAATTATCGACACAGGCACCACAGGAAACGCAATCTGAATCCATGAAGCTATCGGCCTGGCCGGCAGTGACCACCGAGTCAAAACCGCGGCCGCTAACCGTCAATGCAAATGTACCCTGGATGTCATCACAGGCCCTGACGCACCGGTAACAAACGATGCACTGGGACGGGTCGAAGGTAAAGTACGGGTTAGAATCATCTTTCGACGCGGCCTGGTGCCCTGCCCCGGCCAGGCCATAGCGACTGCTTTCCACACCCAGTGACACCGCCACATCCTGCAGCTCACAATCACCATTGGCAGAGCAAGTGGTGCACTCCAGCGGGTGATCTGAGACGTAAAGTTCCACGACATTGCGACGCAATTCGTCAAGGGCGCTGGACTGTGTACTGACCACCATCCCCTCTTCGACATCCGTGGTGCAGGAAGCCGGATAGCCCTTACGGCCTTCAATTTCGACCAGGCAAACCCGGCAGGAGCCGAAAGCATCCAGCGTATCCGTGGCGCACAGCTTTGGCACCTTGACGCCCGCTTCTGCCGCCGCGCGCATCACCGAAGCGCCCTGTGGAACGGTCACAGCCTGCCCATCGACCTGTAGAGTGACCAGGCCACCGATTTTCAACGGAATGGGGGTGCCCATGTCGATATGCTTCCCGAAATCAACGCTCATTTTCTGAAATCTCCAGGAAAGTGCCTGAGTGCACTGCGCACCGGCATGGGTGTCAAACCACCCATCGCGCACAGAGAGCCTTTATCCATGGTTTCACACAGATCGTAAAGTACCTTCAGGTTTGCTTCCCGATCTTCGTTGGCGATTACCCGGTCGATGACTTCCACCCCGCGCACCGATCCGACACGGCAGGGAGTGCACTTGCCGCAGGACTCGACCGCACAAAACTCCATCGCAAAGCGCGCCTGCTGCGCCATGTCCACGGTGTCGTCAAAAACCACGACGCCGCCATGCCCCAGCATCGCACCGATTTCGGTCAGTGCACCGTAGTTCAGGGTCACGTCCCACTGGGATTCAGGTATATATGCACCGAGCGGACCGCCGACCTGGATCGCCCGCGCCGGCCTGCCGCTGGCGGTACCACCGCCATAGCCTTCAACGAGGTCACGCAGACTGGCGCCAAAAGGTACTTCGACCAGTCCGCCGCGACGGATATTGCCAGCCAACTGCACCGTCAATGTGCCGCGGGATCGTCCGGTTCCGAAATCCCGGTAGTAGGCCGCGCCTTCGGCCAGGATAGTACTGATGGCTCCCAGCGAGAGCACGTTATTAACCACCGTGGGCTGCCCGAGCAAGCCCTTGATGGCGGGTAAAGGAGGTTTGAAACGGATCATGCCGCGTTTACCCTCCAGGCTGTCCAGCAAGGCCGTTTCCTCGCCGCAAATATAGGCGCCTGCGCCGATACGCATATGCAAGTTGAAAGACCTGCCGCTGCCCAGTATGTCATCGCCCAGCCATTGTTCGCGGCCGGCGCGTTTTATGGCTTCCTGCAGTACCGCCCGGGCATGCGGGTATTCTGATCTTAAATAGATGTATCCCTCGGTGGCGCCCACGGCCAGGCCAGCGATGGTCATCCCCTCGATCAACTGGTAAGGGTCGGCCTCCATCAACAGGCGGTCGGCAAAGGTACCCGAATCACCCTCGTCGGCATTGCATACGATGTACTTCTGATCGGCAGGCGCGTCCAGTACCGTCTGCCACTTGATCCCGGTCGGAAAGGCTGCGCCGCCCCGGCCCCGCAGGCCGGATTCCATGACCTCATCGATAATTTCCTGCGGTTCCATGGCCAGCGCGCGTTCGAGTCCCTTACAACCATCCATGGACCGGTAGTCCCCGATAGAAAGGGGGTCTGTCCAGCCGGCTCGCAAAAAAGTCAGGCGCTGCTGGCTGGCCAGCCAGTCGATACCGTTGACCGGCCCCAGTGAAAGCGCATGATCAGACTCTCCCGGAAATCCTGATTCGAACAAACTGGCGATATCTGCAATGGTGACCGGGCCAAAAGCCAGGCGGCCGGCATCCGTCTCCACCTCAACCATTGGTTCCAGCCAGAATGCGCCGCGAGATCCATTGCGAACCAATTCGATGTCGATACCGCGGCCGGCAGCACCCTGCAAGATCGACTCGGCAACGGTATCAGCACCCAGTGCGCAGGCCGTTGCATCCCTGGGAACGAATACTTTGATGGCCATCAGGCCTGCTCCTCCAGCGAGTCAAGCAAGCGGTCGAATCCTGCAGCATCCACCCTGGCATGTAAGCTGTCACCGATTCGCAGTGATGGAGCGCAAGCGCAGTTTCCCAGGCAATACACGGCTTCCAGCGTGATCATTCCGTCACCGGTGGTCTCTCCGAAACCAATGCCGAGGCGCTCGATAGCATGTTGTTCCAGCTTTCGGGAACCCATTGACTGGCATGCCTCGGCACGGCATATCTGGATAGTATGGCGGCCCGCCGCAGAATTTCGAAAGTCGTGGTAAAAACTCATCACGCCGTGGACTTCAGCCCGGGACAAATTCAATGCACCGGCAACCCACGGAAGTGATTCCTCGGGTACGTATCCCAGCCTGTCCTGGATATCATGCAAGACCGGCAACAGGGCGCCTACGCTGTCGCGATGAGATTCAACGATGCTTTCTACCACTTCCTGAACTGAGACCGCAGCTGCGTTCATGATTACCCTATTTTGAGAATTCAAAATCCCGGAATTGTTTGCGCAATTCCATCTTCTGGATCTTACCGGTTGCCGTATGGGGAATCTCATCCACGAAAACAACGTCATCCGGCATCCACCAACGTGCAATCTTGCCATCCAGGTAAGCCAGTATGGCATCCCCGTCAACCTCTGAGCCGGCATCCCTCATGATGACCAGCAAAGGCCGCTCGGTCCACTTGGGGTGCGGCAAGCCAATCACTGCGGCCTCGGCAACGCCTGGACAACCCACTGCTGTGTTTTCGATGTCGATTGAAGAAATCCACTCGCCACCCGACTTGATCACATCCTTGTCACGATCGGTGATCTGCATGAAACCCAGTGGATCGATGTTGGCAATATCGCCCGTGTCAAACCAGCCGTCGCTGTCGAGCACCTCCTCGTCCAGCCGGTAGTAAGCCTTTGAGACACACGGTCCCTTGACCAGCAGGTGCCCCGAGGACTTGCCGTCACGCGGCATTTCGGTGCCGTTGTCATCAACCACTTTCATCTCGACCAGGAAAGGCGTCCGGCCCTGCTTCTCCTTCAACTTCAAGCGGGATTCCTGGTCCAGGTGTGAAGTGGAGTGCTTCATCATGCCGGCGGTTCCCAGCGGCGACATTTCGGTCATACCCCAGCCGTGCACGACTTCGACGCCATAATCCAGTTCGAATTTGCGAATCATCATCGGGGGACAGGCCGCGCCACCGATCACCACCTTTTCCAGGTAAGGCAGTTTCAGGTTGTTTGCCTCGAGGTGCTGCAGCAGGCCCATCCATACCGTGGGCACTGCAGCGGTAGAAGTGACTTTTTCCGAGTCCAGCAGTTCGTAGATGCTCTTGCCGTCCATCCCTGCCCCGGGCATCACCATTTTTGCTCCGGCAGCAGGTGCGGCAAAGCTCAGGGCCCAGGCATTGGCATGGAACATGGGCACGATCGCCATGATCGCATCCTCTGACTTCAGGCCGAACACATCCGGCGTATTGACCATCATTCCGTGAAGAACGTTAGACCGGTGAGAATACAAAACACCTTTCGGGTTACCCGTGGTGCCGGAGGTGTAGCACAGGCCGGCTGCGGTATTTTCATCGAAGTCTTTCCATTCGAAATCATCGTCGACCCCGCCGATCCAGTCTTCGTATGCCACCGCGTTGCGCAGGGAGGTATCAGGCATGTGCTCTGCATCGGTCAACACGATGTATTTCCGGACAGTCCCGAATTTCTCCTTCAGCGCCTCGAGGATGGGGACGAAGGTCAGATCGACAAACATGATCTGGTCTTCCGCGTGGTTGACGATATAGTCCAGTTGATCAGCGAACAAACGGGGGTTCAGCGTATGGTAGATCGCGCCGTTTCCCATGATGCCGAACCAGGTCTCAAGGTGCCGTTCCGTATTCCAGGCCATGGTCGCTATGCGGTCGCCCAGTTTCACCCCTTCCAGTTCCAGGGCCCTGGCGACCTTCAACGAGCGCAAGCGGACATCAGCGAGAGTGCAGCGACGAATTGCACCTTCGACACCCCTGGTCACCAATTCACGCTCACCGTGGTTGAGTGCGGCGTGATCCATAATGGTGTGCGCCAACAACGGATAGTCTTGCATCAAACCCAGCATTAAATACTCCTTTTCTACATTGGTTGATCACGATAATGCGCTTTTATCCCAAACGCCAGTGTCATGGCCCGCTTGGACTGCGATAATGCAGGCCTTATATCTAACTGATGCCCCATTCCAATGCTTGAAGGTATTCATCAAATGTACGATTGCAGCAAAAATTTCATCAACGGCGAGTGGGTAAAATCCACTGCCGGCACCGAACACGACATCATCAATCCTGCCACCGAAGAGTCGATCGGCAAGGTCGTTTTTGGCACGGCCGCAGACGTTGACCGCGCGGTAGCAGCGGCGCGTGCCGCTTTTGCTGATTTTTCAAATTGGAGTGTCGAACAAAGACTCGATTTACTGCAGCGGATTGTCGATGCCTACAAGGAACGATGGAACGATATCGCGGCGGCAATCACTGCCGAGATGGGTGCACCGGCGGCTTTTGCGCAGCGCGCGCAGGCCGGTTCCGGGCTGGGGCATTTGCGTGCAACGATCAGCGCAATGCAGGAGATGGACTGGGAAGAAACCGTCGGCAAATCCAAAGTGCTGAAAGAACCGATTGGCGTCTGTGGCCTGATCACTCCATGGAACTGGCCGATTAACCAGATTGCCTGCAAAGTCGCGCCTGCACTGGCTGCAGGCTGCACGGTGGTATTGAAACCCAGCGAAATTGCCCCGGTAGACGCCACCCTGTTCACCGAGGTGCTGGATGCCGCCGGCGTCCCGGCCGGGGTCTTCAACCTCGTACACGGTGACGGGCCGTGTGTGGGCAACGCCTTATCCACCCATCCCGATATCGACATGATGTCGTTCACCGGTTCCACCCGCGCCGGGGTGCTGGTTGCCAGGGCTGCCGCAGATACGGTGAAGCGAGTCGCGCAGGAACTGGGTGGCAAGTCCGCCAATATCATTCTTGAAGGCGCTCCCTTGAAAGAAGCCATCGCCAGCGGAGTGCACAGCATGTTCCATAACTCCGGACAATCCTGCAATGCGCCCAGCCGCATGCTGGTGCCAGCCAGCGTGTACGAAGAAGCGGTGGCCATCGCTGCGACCGAAGCCGGGAACACCAGGCCCGGTGACCCGACCGATCCGGAAAGCGACATTGGCCCGGTCATCAGCGAGCAGCAATACAACAAAATACAGTCGCTGATACGAAAGGGCGAAGAAGAAGGCGCCACAATCGCGGCGGGCGGACCCGGCAAACCGGCAGGGCTTGAAACCGGCTACTATGTCAAACCTACCGTTTTCCGGGATGTCGATAATGACATGACCATTGCGCGCGAAGAAATATTCGGCCCGGTTTTGTGCATGATCCCCTACCACGACGTTGAAGAAGCCATTCGCATGGCAAACGATTCGGATTTCGGACTGTCCGGCTATGTCTGGGGCGCCAGCCCGGAAGACGCCATGGCCGTCGCGCGACGCTTACGAACCGGCATGGTGCATCTCAATGGCGCGCCAACCGATGTGCAAGCGCCGTTTGGCGGCTACAAGCAATCCGGTAATGGCCGCGAGTGGGGAATCCATGGCCTCGATGATTTCCTTGAAACCAAGGCGATCATGGGTGCCGGATAAGGCGACCCATCGGCTATGAGCACACTCATCACGATCGACCTGGATGCACTTATAGCCAATTACCGGGCGTGCGCAGAGCGTTTTCAGCCCGCCAGCGTTGCGGCTGTGGTCAAAGCGAATGCTTATGGCCTGGGCATCCGGAAAATTGCTCCTGCCCTTTACTTTGCCGGCTGCCGGCAATTTTTCACAGCCACGCACCGGGAAGGGATGAAGCTGCGTTCTATTCTGCCTGATGCAGACATTTTCGTATTTGAAGGCGTGACCGGGCGCAGCGCCGGTCACCTTCTGAAAAATCGACTGGTGCCCGTTCTGCATACGCCTGAACAGGTCACCTGCTGGAGCGCGCAGGCTGAGTCCGGTGGCCAACCCCTGCCGGCCATCATCGACATTGACACCGGCATGACGCGACTGGGTATGGGAGAGTCCGAACTGCGCCAGGTCGCAAAGAATCCCGCCGGCCTGGAGCAACTGGATCTGCGCTACGTGATGACCCACTTCGCCAGCGCCGAAGAGTCGGGTGCTGAATTGGCAAAGCAACAACTCGAACGGTACACCCAACTACGCAGTTTGCTGCCTGCCGCACCAAGCAGCATTGGCAATTCAGCGGGCGCATTACTCGGCGGCCGGTTCGCCGGTGACATGGTCCGGGTGGGCATAGCCTTGTATGGTGGCAACCCGTTCCCGCATGGCGAACCACCCTTTGCACCGGTATTGCGTATCCAAAGTAAAATCCTGCAACTGCGGGAAATCAGGGAAGCAGTAACTGTCGGTTATGGCGCGACCCACACCGCAGCAGCCGGTTCCCGCATCGCCACCGTGGGCACTGGCTACGCCGACGGTTACCCCTGGTCGCTTGGTAACAAGGGCATCGCCTCGGTTGGCGGATACCGGGTTCCGGTTGTCGGCAGGATTTCAATGGACCTGATTACACTTGATGTAACAAATGTGCCGGAGCACCTGGTTCAACCAGGCCAGCGGGTTGACCTGATCGGCCCGCAAGTCAGCCTGGAAGAAGTGGCGCAACGCGCAGGCACCATCAATTACGAGATTCTCACCCGGCTGGGACAACGGGCCAGGCGCAAATTCCTGGGTGGACCCTAATCCGGCGAACCCGACTAGTTTTGCTGTACACCGTAACTTTTGAATTTCAGAAGCACGCGATCCATTTCTTCCCCGTCCAGGATTGTCGGCTGGC
>Ga0316189_10005034_pt1 | contig 12665 bp, 11 predicted proteins | sample LowCovwburrow_MG_FD_204930 | JGI IMG/M metagenome (GOLD analysis project Ga0316189, IMG submission 204930) | Coastal sediment microbial communities from Maine, United States - Lowes Cove worm burrow | ecosystem: Environmental > Aquatic > Marine > Coastal > Sediment | place: USA: Maine... | reverse complement strand
ACATTTTGTAAATAGGATCCGATCGCCATAGGTTCCGGCAAGTTTGTCGACCATAATGCCTATTCCTTTGCAGGGACCGCACCAGGGCGCCCAAAAATCAACCAAGGCTGGCTTGTCTGCCTGCAACACCAGTGTCTCAAAGCCGTTGTCATCGATTTCCAAAATATTTTCCGCCATTGCACCGCTCTCCTTTCATCAATCAGACTTTTTCTTAAACAGGTCTCATCGTCTTTATTTATTGAAATAATTTAAAGGAATCAAGCCTCAATCTAAAGTGTAAAATATAATTGGTTTTCCCCTTGACATCTTGATTTGAATCTGAAAAATTAACCGCTATAGACCCTTGAGATACAACGTTTAATCAAAAGGGAGAGCACATGGATAGATCATAAGACCCTGTATCCGTTTTTGGAGATGGGGTTTTTTATTCTGAAATTAGCACGTCGCTACCAGAAATTGGTTGGCAGAAAAGATAGAAACCATTTGTTAAATCTCGGCAAACAATCAAAACCCGGTGAAATCCATCCGAGTTTTGTTAACATAAATAATATTTTAACAGAATTCTAACATTAATGGAGGGGAGCATTATGAGAATTAAAAGTATGAGTTTTATGGTTGCTGTTGTGTTTAGCATCGTTTGTATTATATCGGCCGTTGCGCAAGCAAGTGAACCGCCCAAGTACGTCTTCCTTTTTATTGGTGATGGTATGGGGACCGCACAACGTATGGCGGCAGAAGAATTTTTGAAGCATCAGGGCAAAGAAGGTTTGCTCATGAATACATTTCCGGCTTATGGAATGTCCACCACGTATCAAAATGACCGATTTATCACCGATTCGGCAGCGGCGGCAACTGCCCAGGCCACCGGTGTCAAAACCAATGGCGGATACATCAGTGTCGATCCGGAGTTTAATCCTGTAGAGACAATAGCCGAAAAGGCCAAAAAAAAGGGCATGAACGTGGGGATTGTTTCCAGTGTTTCTATTGACCATGCTACGCCAGCCTGTTTCTATGCTCACCAGAAGTCACGCAATATGTACCATGAAATTGACATGGATCTTGTGAACAGTGGGTTCGATTATTTCGCTGGCGGTGGCTTCAAAGATCCGGAAGGCAAGAAATCTAAGAAGCCTCAAGGAAACGCTTTTGAAGTCGCAAAGACTAATGGATATACTATTGCGGTTGGCAAAGAAGCATTTATGGTCCTGAATAAAGATTCCGGTAAAGTGATTGCCTATAATGACCGCCTTGACCGGTCTAAAGCGCTACCCTATATCATTGATACAGTAGAGACAGATATTACTTTGACCGAGTTTACTCAGAAGGGCATTGAACTTCTGGACAATCCAAATGGTTTTTTCATGATGGTTGAAGGTGGAAAGATTGATTGGTCATGTCATGCCAACGATGCCGCTACTGCCATTCAGGATACCTTAGAATTTGATAGGGCGTTAAAAGCTGCATATGATTTTTATCAAGTACATCCCGAAGAAACCTTAATCGTTGTGACGGGCGACCACGAAACCGGAGGGTTAACTCTGGGTTTCGCAGGCACCAGATATGACTCATTTTTTGATGTTCTAAAAGTTCAGAAGGTTTCTTACGATGTGTTTTCCGGAGAAATATTCAAAGGGTACAAAGAAGGCCTTGAGGGCAAAGCGAATTTTGAAGATGTCGTCCCACTGCTCAAGGAATATTTCGGTCTTGAAATAGCGGGCGAAGGAAATCTGGTTCTAAAGGATTATGAGCTTCAGGCACTCAGAGACTCTTATATCCAGAGCCTGGCCGGGGCGAAAATTAACACGGGCACAGCGGATTATTTGCTTTACGGTGGATACGATCCCTTTACCGTCCAAATCACGCATATCTTTAACCAAAAAGCCGGGTTAGGCTGGACATCATACTCGCATACCGGTGTGCCTGTGTCGATTTCAGCTATCGGCGTTGGCGCTGAAACCTTCAACGGGTTTTATGACAACACCGATATTGGGAAAAAGATTATGGAGATTATGGGGTTTGAATTTAAAGTTGCCGCACTGAATTAATAAGAAATCTTTCCTGTATGTACCTGACAATCCTGGAAGAGTCACTTTGTTGAGGGATACTACCTTTTGCCAAGGTGACTCTTTTTTCATCTTCCTTTATAGATTTCTACTATAGGCTTCTATGAAATTCACTCCTTCATCCCATTTAAAGCGAGATGCCGTCCTGGTGGCGGTTTTTTCGTTGTTGACTATCGTTCTCTATTTTGTCCCCACAGGGTTTGAAGAACGTCAGGCTAAGAATTCTGTTCGTTGCCGCGGCCGTATCATTGAAGTAGACAACTCAGAGGTTCTTCAAACCGGCATTGTTAAAATGGGAATTCAAAAACTCTCGGTGAAGCTTCTAAATGGCCCGTATGAAGGGAATGAGGTGAAAGCAGAGAACCAGCTTATTGGCAAAATGGAACTGGATAAGGTTTTTTCCGAGGATGATATAGCCATGATGGTGTTGAGTATTAAGAACGACGAAATTTATTTCGTCACTGCCCAGGATCATTACCGTCTCAACATCGAACTCATTCTACTCCTTTGCTTCGCAGCTCTTCTGCTGGCCTTCGCGGGCTTAACCGGTGCAAAAGCCCTGTTATCCTTTGTCTTTGCCGCAATGCTGGTCTGGAAAATTATGATTCCGCTGTTTCTGAAAAATGTCGATCCCATTATGGTGTCATTAGGTATTGTCATTGTTTTAATGGGGGCGGTTGTCTTTCTTGTCGGAGGGCTGACAAAACGAGGTTTAGTTGCTTTTATAGGCTCCTTGTTGGGGATTGTTGTCACGATGGCTATGGCATTGCTTTTCTCCAAAGGATTTCACCTGCATGGAGCAATTAAACCATTTTCAGAAACCCTTCTCTACTCAGGGTACCCTCACCTTAACCTCTCTCGCATTTTTCTGGCCGGAATCTTTGTGGCGTCTTCCGGTGCGGTGATGGATCTGGCCATGGATGTTGCCTCAGGAATGAGTGAGTTAGTCATAAGAAAACCTGATATTCACATTTGGGATGCTTTACGAGCGGGCTTCGGGATTGGCAGACCTGTTGTCGGAACGATGACCACGACGCTTTTACTTGCCTACTCAGGTGGATATATGGCCTTGCTGATGGTGTTTATGGCTCAGGGCGTCCCGGTAGTAAACCTGTTGAATCTTAATTATGTGTCGGCTGAGATTTTGCACACTCTGGTCGGAAGCTTTGGATTGGTGAGCGTTGCTCCTTTCACGGCTTTTGTAGGAGCATTTATCTATACAAGGAGGATAGACGAGAAGAAAAGGTAAAAAATGCTAAAAAGGAAAAAAATAAATGAATACTTCAGCAAATAGAATTACTCTTAAAGTCGATGGGTCAATGTTTGAAAAACGTGCCGGCGATCGAGTAAAAAAAGGAGAAATTCTGGGGAATTTCGCAGACAGCGAAGTTGAATCGCCGTTTGATGGTATTATTGAAGGGGTTTCCTTTGATTCAGATGATCATGCCTTAATCCTGGTGATGGTAGAAACGGAGTAGTCAAGACCAATCTCCGGAAGAGGGAAATTTTCAGCCAAAAATCGCATATATGGAAATGATAAGAGTTCCCTTTTGGAGAGCGAAATAAGGCAAAATAAAAAGTAGTGTGCGGTAACCGAATGCATCCCAATGTATAGAGGGGCCAGAAATAAAGGAGTCGAAATTATATGGTGCTATATTTCGGAAAGTGGGATCAGGCGTATTTCGGACCTCGAATATAGTGATAAGTTCATTTTTCTTTAAACATAGGTGGCAAATAGAGGAATGCGCTAAGCTGCAGGGCTGAAACATTTGTCGGACCGTCATCTCCCGCTCCGGCAAAAAAACAATTTCTCTGTGTTGAATAAGTTTTAGGAAAAGTTGATCTTATTCAAATCATCCCTAATTTATAACATACTATCTTATAAACAGGGAACCAACCATGATCATCAAACCCATCATCCGCCGTAATATCTGCATCAATGCCCACCCGCTGGGGTGCGCCGCCCAGGTCGGGGCACAAATTAATTATGTCATGGATCGTGACAAAATCGTCGGTCCTAAAAAGGTTTTGGTTATCGGCGCGTCCAATGGATTTGGTCTGGCAGCCAGAATTGTATCGACCTTTGCATCCGATGCTGCGACCATCGGGGTCGGCTTAGAAAAGCCGGGAACAGCACGCCGAAGCGGCACCGCCGGGTGGTATAACATCGAAGCATTCAGGCAGGAAGCTGAAAAGGCAGGGTTGGCTGCCTGGAATATCAATGGCGATGCGTTTTTAGAAGAAACGAAGAGCAACGTCATCGACATTATCAAGGAAAATCTGGATACGGTTGATTTTCTGGTATATAGCATTGCAGCCCCCAGACGGATCGATCCGGCAACCGGTGAAATATATTCTTCCGTCATCAAACCGATCGGCAAACCGTTCACCGCAAGTTCAGTGGATTTTCTCTCCGGCGTCGTCAGCGAGGTTTCCGCCGAACCGGCCACCGCTGAACAAATCGCCCACACCGTCAAAGTCATGGGCGGCGAAGATTGGATGCTCTGGATCGAGAAACTGCTGAATGAAAATCTGCTTGCCCGGAGATTTAAGACGATTGCATTTTCCTACATCGGTTCCGAACACACCCGTTCTTTGTACCGGGATGGGACCATTGGTGCCGCCAAAAAAGATCTGGAAGAAAAAGCCAAGCATATCAACACCATGCTGAGAGCCATCGACGGCAATGCCCTCATCAGCGTCAACAAGGCACTGATCACCCGTGCCAGTGCTGTCATACCGGCGGTACCCCTCTATACCGCCCTGCTCTATCGGATCATGAAAGACAAGAATCTTCACGAAGGATGCATCCAGCAAATGTACCGGCTCTACCATGATTTTCTATTTAGCGGGAATCCTCCCAAAGTGGATGCCAAAGGACGAATTCGCATCGATGACTGGGAAATGCGACCGGATGTCCAGGGTGAGGTTGCCGCCCTCTGGAACGAGATCGATCAGGAAAATATTGAAGAGCTGACGGACATCAGGGGATTAAGGGAAGAATTTCTAAGGCACCACGGATTCGGGATGCCAGGTGTCGATTATTCACAGGATGTGCGGCCGGATATTTTTTAACCCCAATTGAGTAAAACTCAATTGAGGAAGTATTTGGTAATAGGTACCAGCTACTGGTGTGGGGGAATTTTTTACTTTTTTCTGGACTGGACATTTCCATCGTCAGCCAGGTCCCATGTCTGATCCGATCTATCACCGGATTTCGGTGTTTCATTTAATTTTCGGGGAGACTTGATACTTTTTCGGTAAATTACCTTCACCAAGGACTTACCGTTAATGAAATGCCGCTTTTTTTGCACCATAGATCTCCTTTTGTTGAAATCGCACCCAAGATAGGCCTATAAAAATATCGGCAGAAATTGGAAAATCTTTACTGGAGAGTAAAAATTAGTTGATTTAGGAGCGAATTCTTAGCTTGCAATTCCACCCAGCACCTAACCTTCTTTTGGATTGGGTTTCAGAGCCAGAATGAGTAAAGAAATCATCAACAGGAAAACGGTATTCATGATCCAGCCCGATTTGTAAGAGCCGGTTTTATCGAAAATGAATCCACCGAGAATAGGGCCCAGAGCGCCGCCGATTCCGGTTGAAAAAAAGGTGAGCAAGCCATAAGTGGCCCCCAGTACCTGCCGACCGAATCGATCCGAGATTAAATAGGGTGTCACTGGAGCCAGGGATCCGTAACCAAATCCATAAAACAGTGCAAACCAGTATAACATGAAAACGTTGGTTGTACGGTAGAGCAGGAACATGCCCACTGCCATCAGCAAAAAACCAAGGGCCGCCGAATATTTGGCATCTCGGATCCGATCGCAGAGCCACCCGAAAAAAAATTTGCCGCCGCTTCCCATAATACCGATAAAGCCAAGGGCCGCGGCCGCCTCTAGTTTATCGATCCCGCTATTAATTGCATACGCCACCTGATGGACAAAGGTCATCATTACCGTCATAACGGCAAATATATTGCAAACCGCCAGCAGCCAGAACCGGGGGTCTGCAAGAATAGGTTTTAAAGACGGTTTTTCAACGGTGCCGTCGTGCGGATGGGGATTCGATTGATTGGGCGGCAGCGGTTCACCGTCCGGCTGCAGACCATAGCGTTCAGGATGGTCTTTGCCCATAAATATCTGAGACGTGACAATTCCAACGACGCATGTCAAGGCGCCGATGCACAGGAAACCGACCCGCCACCCAAAACTCTTAACAATATAGCCGGATAGCGGTGCCATGATCAAGGTACCCAGTCCGATGCCCATGGCGGCAATGCCGATGGCGATGCCCCGCTTCTTTACAAACCATTTTCCAATCGAGGCCGTGCAGGCAACAGCACCGCTTCCTGCCGAACCGATACCGACCAGGACGCCATAGGACAGGTAGAGCCCCAGCGGTGATTTGACAAAGCTTGCCGCAATAAATCCGGCAGTCGTAAGTAGAACACTGACGGTGGTGATCCATTTTGGGGCAACCCGATCCAGCAACCAGCCCGCAAAAACACCGCCACTCGCATACATCACTAGATTGATGGATGCGGCCAGGGATATAACGGTCATGGGCCAGTTGTATTCAGCAAACATGGGTTTGACAAAAACCCCGAAGGAATACCGCGCACCGTAAATCAATGTCAGCATGACAAAGGAGCTGAAAACAACATACCATCCCCAAAAGACAGGCCCTGACCTATGGATACTCATTGCCCGGTGGAGAAAAATTTTATTGGCTTTTAACATAAAATCGGCTTTGTTCTATCTTAGATTGAACGGTTCCGTTCAGGTCTATATCAGGTGATAGGGCGGACCGCGAGCTAAAGCTCGCTTGGCTTTCGGCCATCCGCCCTATCGGCAATATTCGAAACAGAAAAGGCTGATTCATCTATCACATATTAGAAAAATTAAAAAACGAAATCTGGGAATATGGATTTGGTAGGACAAGATGGAATGGATCTGCCGGATATTGCTCGACAGTCGTTACAATGGAATTTATAGGTGAAGGGGATCTATAATATTGCACTACATTGATTTAATTATAAAATAAGATTATTTTTCATCAACTGGAAACTTTGCGCGAAACCATTCACGCCATCCGCCTTTGAGGGCATAGACTTTCGTATAGCCTTGGTCCATCATCTTTTGTGCCAGACCGGCACTGGTGGCTTCATTCGGTCAGGCGCAATACAAAACGAAGGTCTTGTCTTTGGGATATGTCTCTGCCCATTTGTCAAGTTCTTTCGGGTTGGCCCGACTCGCCCCCTTGATTTTAAACTCAGATGATTTCCAATCCTTGCCTTTTCTGACATCCAGAATCATGACATCAGAACTGTCCATTTGTGCCTTCAATTCCTCTTTGGTCATTATTGGAACATCTTTTGCTTCAGACATCGAGATGCCCGTCAACAGCATCAACAAGGGCAGGATGATAAAATAGGTTGTTTTTTTATAGTTTATCCTCATGATTCCTCCTCTTTTCTGGGTATTTCGATATCCTTTGGTCAACCGTGCCTTAAAGCGAGTTTCTCAAACATGATCACAAGCCCGGTGCCAAGCGTATAGATGGATTCAATGTTGAGATTCTCCTCCGCGTTGGAATCGAAGAAGATATTGAGATCGGATGCCAGGTCATCTTCCGGCCTCCAGTAACAAATCAGAAGCGGCACCTTCGGTAGAGGATGCAAAACAAGTGATATATCAGACGAATAATGATTGTCCACCTGCCTTCCATTGAACAGATGGATCATGTCCTCAAAAAGATCGGTATAGGTGTCGGCAACCTTTTTCAAGGGTTTCTCACATCTCTGCTCAAACAGTCGATACCATGTCTTCCCGCCTTCCAATTCCCTGAACGGAACCCATTTGCCTGAAACAGGCGTTCCGGCACCCGCGATAATATAGTTGAGTACCGGCACCGCTATCCATGAATGGACATGGATGTCGGTGGATATATTCCCCATTGTGTCAACGCTGAAGTCCTTGCCGAGGCACTTAATCGTCAACTTCTCGTTAGAATATTGTGCACCCAGCCTTTGTGATGACAATTGCAAATCTGTGGCGGCAATTTTACGTTTCAAATTCTCAATTGATTCGTTCTGTATCTGCTCAAGGGGTATCTGGTTCGAGGCCACCCCACTATGCCGTTCGATTACGTCTCTATCAAGTTGAGGGCATTCATCAAGCCGCATTTGCCCTTGGAACACGGCAGCAGCAAAGGCCAGACAGGTCGGCTTGTTACATTTCCTGCAATTTGACTTGTCCAGTAGCTTGAAGATTTCCATGGGATTTTTAAATTGATCCATGCCTCGCCCCTCTTATTCTTGCTTCTGCTCATCGGTAGAACAAATTGGAAATGTTTATCTTCGGGCGTCACCTTCCCGTGACGGTTGCAGCAGCGTTATCAGGATAAAGCCTATTACAGCCAGCAGGATAAGTATGAGAAAAGCGATCCGGTAGTTTCCCGTAACATCAAAGGTGTAACCGGCCATTAGCGGTCCGGCTGCACCGCCGATCGTTCCGCTGGCCAGAACAATGCCGTAAAGCAGCCCATGGGAGCCGGTGCCGAAAAACTCCGCTATCGTTGGAGACATCACCGTAAAGAAGCCGCCGTGAGCAAAGCCGTAGATCACGGCAAAGAGAAACAGCATCCAGGCTTGACTGGCCACATGCAGCCAGATTAGACCACAGAGCAACATGGTGAAACAGATGACCAATGAGCGCTTTCCGCCAATTTTGTCGTTGGCTGTGCCGATCACAATCCGACCCAGCATGCTGACACCTCCAACCGTCGACAGGACACCCACGGCGATTGGCGGCGTTAGTCCCAGGTCCATGGCGTGGGGGACGATATGCACAATGATGGTCAGGAGGCAAAAGAAGATGGCGAATTCAGCAACACATAGGGTCCAGAACTGCCTGGTTTGAGCCGCTGCCCTCAGGTTTGCACTCTCTTTGGGTGACCTATTCCCGTTATCGCATGATTCATTACTGTCGCCATCAGGAAGCAGGCCAATGCCCTGGGGGTCTCGGCTCAGGACTTGGGCCACGGCCACGAAAATCAACAAGGCCACCGAACCAATAATAAGGTAGGAATTGCGCCAACCGTAAGCCGCGATAAGTAGGGTGGCAATCAGCGGTACCAGAAATTGACCGGATCCCGTGCCGACCTTGACGATACCGGACATCATACCCCGGCGCCTTATGAACCAGCGCGCCACAGTTGACAGCGTAATAACATCGTGGGTGCTGAAACCGATACCCACCAGTACCCCGTATATCAGGTAAAGCTGCCAAAGCGCCTGCAGTCCGGACATGAGCAGATACCCAATCCCCAGTGAAATACCGGATATCACGATGATCACCTTCGGTCCGATCCGGTCGTTCATCTTGCCGGCGATGACCCCGACCAGTCCCATCGTCAAAAAGGCCAGTGACGATGCCCCCGATATCGCCGCTCGTGACCAGCCGAACTCAGCCTGGAACTCCTTGAAAAAGACACCGTAGGTGAACATCGCACCAATACACACCGCCTGGATGATAAAACCGGCCGCCACGATGTTGTAGCCGTAGAAGTATCTCGTTCTTAGCTGAAAAATGGCGTTAACTCCTTGAATATAAAGACTTCGTTATCTTTTAGTAAAAATGAGCTATTTTTTGACACAAGCATTTTGCCCACATAATAAAGCCCCATTGTAAACAAAAATGACGAGGTCTGTATTTAACCGAAAGCGTAAAAAGTGTCAAACATTGACTTGTTAGATATAAACCATTATTCAATTCTAATTTGTTAAAGGATGGAACGCTGTGGTGGGGAATTGCGGCAGGCCTTCTCTTCACCGCAGAGTTTGTTTTGGTCTACTGGGGACTCGAATTTACCAACGCATCGCGTCTTGTATCATTCAACTTTCTGACGCCAATTTTCGGTGTCATCGCAGGCGGTGTGCTTCTGAATGAGCCGATTTCGGATACGCTCTTGCTGACCCTCCTTTTAGTGGGTACAGGTATTTATCTGGTCAACCGGCCTGCCCCGGACCGAGAACATGATGTATAAGGGAGGGCAAAAGCCACCATCCCCTTTTTTTCCGTTAAATCAGCTTGTTGGGGTAATTTTAGATTTTAGATTTCGGCCTCCGGCCCGCAGGGGCCATAAGGGCCTACGCCCCGGAGGGATTTCGGATTTGTTGTATCGCTTTGCTCTATCATTTATTATTTATGGATGGTCTTTTCACTCGCCTGCTTGAACCCTTGAATCCCAAGCCTTCTGTTTTAGCTGAAGAAAGTTGGCTGCTCCAACCCTTGAACCTCTGAACCCTCAACCGTCCAACTTAGGTTTGCCTATTTTATCCTTCCACCATTTATCGACTTGAGGCGGCCTGAATTTAATCATTTTATCCAGCAAGCCGTCCGGATGACGATCCATCAAGACCATGTCTCTGAATCCTTGAACCAAAAACCCTTCCGACACCATATGATCGATAAATCCACATAGACGATCGAAATACCCCTCGACATTCAATAAGCCAATGGGTTTTTCATGGATCCCCAGCTGCGTCCAGGTCAGCATCTCGATGGTCTCCTCAAGCGTTCCGAACCCGCCGGGCATGGAGATAAATCCGTCTGCCAGTTCTGCCATCAGGGCTTTGCGCTCATGCATGGAGTTGACAATCCGCAAATCCTGAAGATGGGTGAAGGCAACTTCTTTATCGACCAGAACCTGCGGGATAATTCCGATAACGTTCCCGTTTCTACCAATCATAGAGTTGGCAATTTCACCCATCAGGCCGATGTTGCTTCCACCATAGACAAGCGTGATACCCTGTTCAGTTAGTGTCGCCCCTAAACTACGGGCTGATTTTGCATATTTTGAGTTTTTTCCGGGACTGGATCCACAGAAGACGCAAATTCGTTTCAACCTGTTTCCCTTTCCATTATGCGATGATTTTTTTAACCCTTCCCACCTGACCATCGGACAGACGTACCTTGATGCCATAGGGATGGCGCGCCGATTTGGTCAATATATCCTTTACAACACCCCGGGTCAGTCTGCCGGTACGCTGGTCTTTTTTCAGAACGATGTCGACTTCAACTCCGGATCTTATATTCTTCCGGTTTTTTCCATCCACTGGAAACACTCCTCTTTAATTGGAGACCACCCAGATAGGCAAACAGCAAGTTAAAATAGGACACAGATTTCCACAAATATTCTGTTTTTTGTAGCTTTTAATATCCCGGTAATCCGTGTTCATCCGTGTCCCCAAAATGGAAATTCCGATACTTTAAATTGTGTAGCGGTTTTATCAACTCAGGGTTGTCACAAATTTCTGCAATGCATCTTCATCCTGCAAAGCTTCAATGAGGCGGTCCAGCTCCGCTTCGTTATTGTATGGCGCAATGCCGACCCGCACCAGCCCGCCCCGATCCAAAAGCCCCAGCTTTTCAACCAGGCGGATAGCATAGAAATGACCGCCCCAGACAAAAAGCGCCCTGTTTCCCAAATATTTAGCGATCTGATCCGCGGTGTATCCTTCGTATGTCAAAGAAACGGTCGAAGTGCGGGGATGTCCCGGTGCCGGACCATAAACGACGGCTTTGGAAATATTGGAAGTGATGGCCTCGATGAGATACTCGGTCAGTGCCATTTCATAGTTTTCAAAGGCCCGCAACCCGGCGATGATCTGGGTCCTCCGGTTTGATTTCAAATCCTCGGATTGCCCATCAAGGTCAGTTCCGAATTTCAGACCGATATTCGCAATAAAGTCCACTGCCGCGGCGGCACCGGCTATCCCCTCGTGGTGGAGGGTGCCGGTTTCGATCATATACGGCGGAGACTGGCTCTGGGTTCGCAGATTTAAGGGAGCCAACCGGCTCAGCACCTCTTTTTTAGCATACATGACCCCGATATGGGGTCCGAAAAATTTATAGGCAGAGCACAAAAGAAAATCCGCATCCAGTTTTTTAACATCGATAGAGCCGTGGGCCGCGAAATGAACGGCATCGACCACCGCAATGGCACCAACTTCATGGGACAACTGAATAATTTTTTGAACGTCGCTGATGGTCCCCACCCCATTGCTGGCATAATTTACTGCCACCACCTTCGGCTTTTTTAAAAGCTTGTTCCGGAAATCTTCCAAATCCAGGGTACAGGTGTCGATATCCATGGCAACCTCGGCCACATCAATGCCCCGATCCTGTAGCTGCAGCCAGGGTCCCCGGTTGGCTTCGTGGTCCAATTCAGTGATCAGCACCGTGTCCCCGGGCGTCAACTGCCGCACCAGAGCTTGTGCCAGCACGAAATTCAGCGTCGTCATGTTGGCACCGAAGACGACCTCTTCCCAACTGCAGTTGAAAAAATCGGCAAAGATGTCCCGGGCATCTTGAATGATGGTGGATGTATTTTGTGCGGTTTCAAACTGATCCCCCACATTGGCGTTCATGTCGATAAGATAGTGTTTTAAAGCAGTTATTACGGATTCTGGCACCTGATAGCCACCGGGGCCGTCAAGATAGGCGACCGGGTAACCGTTGAATTCTCTTTTTAAAGCCGGGAACTGTTTCCTCACGTATTCAGACAATTGATCCTTCATTTCTAGATCCTTATTTT
>Ga0316189_10005033_pt1 | contig 12666 bp, 13 predicted proteins | sample LowCovwburrow_MG_FD_204930 | JGI IMG/M metagenome (GOLD analysis project Ga0316189, IMG submission 204930) | Coastal sediment microbial communities from Maine, United States - Lowes Cove worm burrow | ecosystem: Environmental > Aquatic > Marine > Coastal > Sediment | place: USA: Maine... | reverse complement strand
TATTCCTTTGGGCTGTATCAGCTGCCGTGAAAATTTCTACTACGAAACTTCGGATTCATGTGAAAGGACGATTAGCCCCAAGTATGCTGAAATTGAAGGTGAAAAATATGAGCAGGCTGATGATGCTGTTGCCGAATATAAAACACCGCTATGGATGCGTATTTATGGTGGAATAGTTGGCTTGATTGGTTGGATATTTGTCATTGTTCCCATGGTCGTTAACCTGCTAAAAATGCTATTCGGTATGGTGCTGGGTATGTTTGGCTCTGGTTCTACGCCGCCACCGCCACCGCCGCCCGCATCAACGCCACCGACAACACCAGTCACGCCGCCTTCAACACCGCCGCCAGCGCCCGCAGCTGCTTCTGATGAAGCTAAAACGGCCAAGTCGGCCAAAACCGAGGGGCAGGCCGAAAAGCAGGTGGTTAAGAAGTCTACTGTGACTAAGAAAGTTGCGACGAAAAAGGCAGTGGTTAAAAAAGTAGCAGTTAAGAAAGCGGCTGTTAAAGAAATTGCGCTTAAAAAAGAAGCGCCTATACCAGCCGCACCTAAACCAGCCGCTCCTAAAGCAATAGTGCCCAAAGCAACACCAGTACCAAAGAAAGAGGCGGCGCCTAAAAAAGAAGCTGTCGTCAAAAAGGACGTGAAGGCAAAGGACGCGTTTGCAAAAAAAGGGATAGTAAAAAAAGTTGCCAAGAAAAAGGCAACAACAAAAGTAGCTGATAAAAAAACTGCGGCTGACAAAACTATAGTAACGAAGGTTGCGGTTAAGAAGGCGCCATCGAAAAAAACAACACCGAGTAGTCGCCGAGGCATTCGATTGAAAGATGACACTTAGGTTTAACGAGGGATTATTGATGTTTTTTTATTCTGGTTTTTATAACGTTAAAAGAGTGGGTTTATTAACGTTTCTGATGACACAGTCAATGTTTGCTCAGGTACTGGCTTCAGATGTTGCAGCGCAAAGCCCCGGCGGTGAGCAACAGCGAGCATTTCAGTTGCCTGGTTGGCCAGAGCGCCGTATGGTGGAGCATCAAGAAAGAGTTCCGCCACCGCCGCCGGGTCCTTATATGTCAACAGCATTAAGTGGTTCTTCTGTCAAAGGGTTTTCTTTTGTACCTGTTAATAAACCTGCAATTAAACTTGCTTCACCTGATTCACGGATGCAGGCATTTAGCCCCGATATTCCCTGGCAAAGTAACTCAAATTCGCCTGGTCGGTGGAAACCAGAGAATGGTTATAGCTACGTGAAGCCACCCGTTGAAAGACAGTCTTATCCGGTCATGACCTATAATATGCCGCCAAATTACAATTATGGATATAGAGCGCCGGTAATGAACCGGCCTGACACTGCAAGACCCAATGCTTATGTGCCGAACGCTCACCCTCAAAATGGTGGTTACACGCGCAGTCGTACCGTAATGAATAATTCTGCAATGCAATCTCGTCAAACCGCAAGACGAGCACCATAGTCGCAACCGGTAAGCTGTGATTTGTTGAGAAGTTAATTAGAATTAGCTTAAAAATTAAGCTGGAAAGCGTGTAATTTGCTAAAATGTATCGTCTGAGTATGTGATTGATTTTTTCAGGATATATTTAATGCGGTATTGGACAACAAACAACAAATTTATTATGAGCCGGTTTTTTACAGGCTGGGTGTATAGCTTACTGATGATTATAGTTTCACCTGTAATAGCAGATAATACAGCAGTAGACAGTGAGAATTTTCATAATCCTGCACGGCGGGTTGCGGAGCAGTCTAATCCCTGGGTATTGCCACATACACAGGAAAGCCAGCCTGAGTTTCGACAGTCATATGATAACTATCAGCAATTCCAGTTTGCCCCACAGGATGCTCAAAGCCGATATAGACAAGACCAGCCTGCACAAAACCGTGACAGCGCCCGCCAGCACCAGCCAGCGCATCAATGGCGGCCTCAGGCCGAACAATTTGTTTCACCTGAATTTCTTGAATCGTTGAAACAGCAACAGCAGCGGCATCAGGTAATGCCGGAAAATCAGCAATATCATCAACCTGTGCCACGACAATTCATGCAGATGCAACCTGGGTCAGGATTGCCCGGGCAAGGGTTATATGGCTATCCTTCATACGGCACGAGTTATGCGAATCCGCTATATGATACGCCGGCGGTTTCGCCATGGGGTGATGGATCAAATTTATTGCATAGTGGAGAATCGTTTCCTATGGTTCCAAGTGAAGCGCTGGGCGGTTTTTCGCCTATGCATGTACCTTCATTTGGCATGAATAAATATAAAAACAGTGAATCCGATGAGCTATTTGAGACAGATGAAAACAATGTTTTTAACCCGTTTACTTTTTTGCCAAACGGTGGCTCGCGTTAGCTTTAAGGTAATGGATTCTATTAGTTAACAAGCGTATAGTGTGTAGTTTGTCACTGTGAAGTTGATGACTATTCAGTAATCAGGTATTGAGTTACTCCCTCGATTCAATGCCAAAATTAACGAGGGTAGTAAATTGAGGTATTAAGTATGAAATCAATGATTAAAGTTGCTGCTTTAACTGCAGCATTAGGTTTTGTAGTGGCTCCGATATCAGCAATGGCTGACTTTGATATGCCATGGGATAACAATAATAACAGCAGCAATAACTGGAACAATAATAACCGTTGGAATAATGATGGTTATGGTTCCGGTTATGGTGATGGTTCAGGTGATGGTTCAGGTGATGTCGATGGTAGCTTTAACTTCGGGATGAGTGGTAAAGGCAGCGGTCGTGGCCGTGGCGATGCTCGTAACGACTATTATGGCAGTGGTAACAACAACTGGGACAATCGTTGGGACAATAACAATCGTTACAATAGTGGTAATCGTGGCTATTATAACCGTCCGAATTACGGTCCTGGTCCTGGTTATGGTTATGGCCCTGGTCCTGGTTATGGTCCTGGTCCTTATGGTCAGCAACCTGCACCTCAGGCTGCGCCAGCTCAATAAGCAACCCCTGAAAGGCGGTGCCGGTTTGGCGCCGCCTTTTTTGTTTATTTTATTATGAAGAATTTGCGAACATTATTTTTACTGTTATTTGCCTCACTGCATGCGGTCATGGTGCAGGCGACCTCTTTTACTGCAGATGCGGTACAGATTCGAGGTGAGAATAGCAGTCACGCAAAAATGTTCTGGCTAGACGGAAATGTGCGTTTCGAGTACACCGAAGATGGCGTGCCGATGGTTCAGATTTTTGATAATAAAAATAACAAGATCATCTGGTTAGATGCTGAGAATAAATATTTTCTGGAACGTGAGATGCCAGAAAATGAAAAAGTTATCGTAAGCAGAAAAAGTAAGAAAAATACTGATCCCTGCAAACAGTTTGCCGGCGCCGAATGTGTCTTTCTTAAGAAGACGAAAATAAAAGAACGGCCAGCAGAGAAATGGTTAATCACACTCGATAATAATGGGCATGATTTTCATATCTTTCAGTGGATAGACACAAAGTATAAAAATATTCTTCGTCAGGAAAATTCTGACGGTAGCGGCTTAAGTGTCGATATAAAAGATAATCAGAAAATGAACAGCCGCAATGTCAGAAAACTGACCATGGTTGCTTTTAGTGCATCCGGTGAACAACAGCAGGGTGTGCAGTGGTATGACAATGAGCTGGATATCGTGGTTAAGCAGCAGTATGAGGATAACTTTGTTGATGAATTACGGAATATTTCTGTCGCTAAAGTGAGTAAAAAATTGTTTATGATCCCGAAAGATTACACACAGTTTGATACGTCTCCAGCAACTGCGGAAAATGTTGAGTTAGCTAATGCAGCAGACAAGGATTAAATGCCTGTTTTGTTGCTTTAAGTCATAACGCATTGATATAAATAAGATTTAAAATCGTGAGTAATCGACAATAATAATCGGAAAATCGTGTATGTTAACAGTCGTTGGGAATTTAAAGGGTGGTACGGGTAAAAGTACGGTAGCGTTTAATCTGGCAGTCTGGCTGGCACATGATAAGACCGGAGTAAAGGCATTTGATCTTGATCCGCAATGCACTTTGGTAGATGTAAATGAAGTGCGCATAGAAGACGGCTATGAACCGTCATTTGAAGTTTCAACCGATCTGGCCGAACTTGAAACCATGGCTAAAGATAAAAAAAGTAAAACGCCTATCATTGTCGACATGAGTGCTACTAATATGTTTGCGATGGAAAAGGCAATTTCATTAGCTGATCGAGTCCTTATTCCTATTCAGCCCAGCCAGGCAGATATCTGGTCGACTCAGCGTTTTTTAAAAATTGTTAATAACAATATCAATAAGAAAAAAACAGAAGTTTTAGGCTTTCTCAACCGAGCGGATACCCATATCGGTGTTCGTGAAACAGATGAGGCGGAGCAGGCGCTGCAGATGATGCAGGGAATAAAACCTTTGGGCATCCGCTTGCATCAGCGTACTGCTTATCGTCGTTCATTTAGCGAGGGTCTTGCTGTGTTCGAACTTGACCCGATGGGCAAAGCATCTAAAGAAATGAAAAAATTGGCGGTCATGTTAGATTGATTAACTTGCTTTTATTGATGGGGTTACAGGTACAGGGGTATACATGAAAATTTTTCGTTGGTTGTTAAGTAATGTCATTCTTATCCTGTTAATTGTGGCGGTAATATACGGATATATGTTCTGGGGTAATCTGGCGGGTGATAACACCCCGGCTGGCAAAGCGCTTACATACCTTTCCAGTGAATTTGTCGAAGTTGAAGAATTTATTGATGCGATAAAAGCCAAGCAGGCGAAATTATCAAGTAAGCAGAAAGAAAAAGAGTCTATACCTGAGAGCACTGATGTTGCACAGGTGGCGGATATAGATGCAGCTTCTACTGTAGCTGGTGAAGCCAAGATTGAAACCAAGTTTGAAAGCAAGCAAACCCCGGCCAGTGTCAGTCACAACTATAACGAAAAGCTAGCTGAGCACAAAGCCGTTGAACATAGACCCGCCGAACAAAATTATGCTGATATGAGTCCTCAGAATGTTGATCGTTCAATGATGAATCGACAGCTACAGGCTGCTGTAAATAACACCCCGTCAACAGCGCCGTCAGCAAGTCCTGGCACAGCTAATCCTGCGGTAAGTAAGCTAGTAACAGGCAAATCAGCAACGAGCAAATCGTTAATAGCTAAATCTTCAAAAGATACATTTGTTCCCGCTGAAATAGAACGACAGCTAAAAAATGTAAATAAGCAGGGTAACGTGATTAATGAAGCCTCGCAGCAAGATATGGTTCGCAATACCTGGCTTGCAGCAAGAAAATTATTCTTTCAACGAAAGTATGAATTGTCGGAGCAGAATTATCAAAAAGTTATCGAGAATACGACTGATAATTTTGATGCGTATGGTGAGTTAGGAAATGTTTATTTTAATCAGGGGAAACACCAGCAGGCTGCATCTGCTTATTTTGAGGCAGCTTCTATTCTGGTGCGTAAAGGAGGAGCCAGACGAGCTCGATCATTAATGGGTTTGCTGAGACAGCTGGATCAAGTGAAAGCAAGTGAGTTGCAGGCGCTACTCGACTCGGAGAAGTCGTGATTGTTTTAAGTTGTTTTGGTTTTAAGTTATTTTGAGGTTTTAACCATGTTCTATGCGTTACGCAATTTATTTGCTTTAGTTGGTTTTTTTGCAGTAGTTGTCGCAATTTATGCGGCAGTAAAGATGGCGCCGATGATGGAAGCTTTCGATGAATTCGACGAAAAAGCCATTGATGTATACGCCGAAATGGTGAGCACGCTTCTTGAGACTGGTAATGCAGCAGAGGCAACGGTATGGAAATTTCCGGTTGAGGAAGGTCTGAGCATTGAAGATGTAGATGAGACTTTAAAAGCAGTAGCGAATGAGCTTAATATTAAAAACGTTGGCGAACTGCCTTTATCCGGACAAGTAGAAGCGATGACTGGTAACAAATCACGCTTTTTTAAGATATATATGTTCTGTAATGCGCTTACGGCTGCACAGATGCTTGAATACAGTGATGCTTATTCTGCTTATCTGCCATGCCGTGTTAGCCTGGTTGAAGATAAACAGGGTAAATTGTGGCTGTACTCACTAAATATGGATGCCATGATTTATGGTGGAAGACCTTTACCAGCAGCGCTAAAAGAAGAAGCGATGGGTGTGAAGGAAATAATTTTAGAGATTTTGAAGAGAGGCGCTGAAGGCGATTTTTAAGATGGTTGATGATAAAACAGCTGATAAAAAGTCAGCAAGTAAAACGACCGCATCTGCTGATGTAGCGAAAAAGACGGCGGTCAAAAAGACTAGTGCTAGTACTAGTGCTAGTAAGGGTGCCGCACCAGCAGCTAAGATTTCTGCGGCAACTGCCGCGACTGCTAAAGCGGCTGCTTCAAAAGAATCTGATATAAAGGCGGCAGCAAAAAAAATAAGTGAAATAGACAAGGCATCGGCCAATAATGCTATTAAGTCCAAGAAAGGCTCTGATGATCTAAAATCGCGTGCGCATGAAGCAAAGCAGCGTGCTCAGAGAAAAATACTGGAAGAGTCTTATGTTAGTGATAAGCCGAGCGATCCACTTGAGAGGCTAGCGAACACGTTTGATAGCAGCGCCAAGCGCTGGGAAATGGTCGTTTACCCATCGCTGTTTGCATTCGTGCTATTGGCGGGTTATGGCTTCTTCCTCATCTACCGTTTAACGCATGATATTTCCACTCTGTCGCATTCAGTAACACGTATGGCTGTTATCGTGTCTGAAGCAATGCCCAGGATGACGGGTGACTTAAATTTAATGACCGGCAGTATCGATGATATGACGGGAAATATTGATGGTATGACGGGGGAAATTGTTTCTATGTCACACCAGATGAATTCATTGACGCCGATGAGCAACAACATACAAAGCATGACGCACAATATCGGCAATATGAATCGTTCTGTCTATGGTATGCAGCGCGACATGCACGGTATGAATAAAACAGTATCAAGTGGGCCGTTTGGTATGATGAATGATGTAATGCCATTTAGTTCGGATACGAACGTACCGCCACCGATGCCAATTCAAAATACCTGGCCATCCTATAGTAATCAACAATATGGACCCTATGCCCGTCCATATCAGCCAGCTAGAGCCTTGCCGGCCAAGCGGGCACGGCCTGTTGTTACTCCTAAAGAGAACATAAAAACTGAAGTTATTATACCTGGTACCAGTCCGGTGACTGTAAAAAAGCCAGCAGCGACAGTATCGGGTGAGGCTAAGTAGTCAGTTATGTTAAATCGCCCGGACAAATCAATTCGAGATCGGTTAACAAAACTGGAGACGCATTTAAATAATGAGAACCCGTTGCTACTTGATGTGGTCACTCAATTTAAAAAGCTAGATACTGTCGCATATAAAATGGGGTTGCTGGACACCAGTGAATCATACGCAACAAATATACCATGGTGGCCGCTGGTCTCTATTCTGGGAACATTTTCAGCAGGTAAATCATCTTTCATCAATAGCTTTCTCGGTGATAAGTTACAGCTAACAGGTAATCAGGCGGTCGATGATAAATTCACTGTTATTACCTATAGCAACAGTAAAGAAAACCGTGTATTACCCGGTATCGCATTAAATTCTGATCCACGTTTCCCGTTTTATCAGATGAGTGACGAGATCGATAAGGTGACAAGTGGTGAAGGCAGGCGGATTGATGCTTATCTGCAGATGAAAACGTCACATTCAGATAAAGTAAGTGGCAAGATCATCATTGATTCGCCAGGGTTTGATGCTGACGAACAGCGTAATACTATCTTGCGTTTAACTGACCATATCGTTGATTTGTCTGATCTGGTTCTGGTGTTTTTTGATGCCAGGCACCCTGAGCCGGGCGCGATGCAGGACACTCTGGATCACCTGGTTGGCAATACCATCAACCGTAGCGATTCAGAAAAATTTCTATATATTCTTAATCAGATAGATACAGCAGCACAGGAAGATAACCCTGAAGCTGTGGTCGCCGCCTGGCAGCGCGCACTGGCGGCAAAAGGCCTAACCGCAGGTCGTTTTTATTCGATTTACAATAATGATGTTGCCGTCCCTATTGAGGATGAAGCCGTCCGCAAACGATTCGAAAATAAATGCCAACAGGATAAAGCTGCAATCTTTGAACGTATTCATCAGGTAGAAGTAGAACGCTCTTACCGTATAGTCGGCGCCTTACAGACCATCGCTAATGATATCGAAAGACATATTGTCCCGGTCGTTAAACAGGCGATGACGAAGTGGTTGAAAATGGTGCTAACGCTCGATGCGGTTGCACTAGGTTTATTTGTCGTGGTAATGATGGTGTTTGGCCAGTGGTTTGATTCATGGGCACTGTTCTCTTATGACTTTACTGATGACAATATCGTCTCGTCGATAAAGCTGGCTCTCGTGCTGGTTGGTTTTTCAGTTGTGCATTTTACTGCCCGTGCTTTTTCAGCAAAGATAGTAGCCAGAAATATTGCAGCGAATATTATTGTTGATAAAAATCTGGCTGGTGAACTTCGTGAAGGAAAAATACTCGCTGGCGATATTAAAAAGGCTTTTCTGAAAAATACCCAGCCATTAAGAAGTTTATTCAGGCCGATGCCGGTAGGCTGGTCAATGCGTTCGAAGCGTCTATTGACGAAGGTAGCGGCTGATGCCTGTGAATTTATTCAAGGCATGAACGATCGCTATACGCGTCCTTCAGGCAGTAAAGGACAACTGGAAGAAAATGTAGCGGAAGCGCAGAGCGCAGCGGTTGAAACTTTGACGCCGGCAGAATCTGAAAGCAGCTAATCCTTACGCTTTCGAGACCAGGTTAATTTTTAAGGTTTGTTTTTTGCTGTCAGGTTTTACAGCCTGGTTTCACAGCTTGGTGTCACAGTCAGATTTTACAGCCAGGCGTTGGCCCAGTTTAATCTCAGCGCCAGTAATGATGCCTTCGTTAATCTTCATCTGATCAGTGCTCAGGACAATAACCGTTGAACCTAGATTGAATCGGCCCATTTCTGTGCCGCGCTTTAATACAATATCCTCATCATCATAATTAAAACGTTTGATCTTCCTGGCTTCACTGGTAATTAATCCATGCCAGACCGTTTCTATAGCCGATACATTGATGGCACCGACCAGTATCATCGCCATGGGTCCCTGTTCGGTTTCAAAGTAACAAACGCAGCGTTCGTTACGTGCAAATAATCGTGGGATATGATTGACCACAAATGTCGCAACGCTAAACAGGCGGCCGGGAATGTATTGCATGTGTTTAAGTTTGCCGGTCGCTGGCATATGGATGCGATGATAATCTCTTGGTGACAGGTACAGTGTTGCAAATTGACCGTTGTTAAATTTCTCTGCCAGTTGTTTGTCGCCGCCGACGAGCTCTAATAAGCTGTAATCCTGGCCTTTGGCTTGAAAGATACGACCATCTTTTATCGACTGTGCCTGACTGACAGAACCATCGACAGGGCATAACCATGTGTTTTCATCTTCATCAAATGGCCGACAGCTGGGTTTTAGTGAGCGTGTAAAAAAAGCATTAAGCGACTCGTAGGCAAACATGTCCTCTTCAACAGCTTCGTGCATCTTGACTGGGTTTAAATTGGTGTAGCTACGAATGATGAAATTTTTCAGTGGTGTCCAGCGGATGCGAGCAGTTTTGAACATCAGCCATGAGATGGCGTGATGCGGAAGTATATAAAAAAGTAATGCCAGGAATTTTTCTTTCATTTTTGTTTCTTTGGCTAATACTGTGCTTTTTTGACAGTGACCAAAATTGTTTTTGTCGTGTTGTTATCTGTGCTTAATTTAATGCTTACAGTGTCGCCAGCTTTTAAATGTTTTCTCGGGTTGAATAACATTAGATGGGGTCCGCCACGCTTTAATTCAAGTCTGCCGTTAGCAGGAATATTTAAACTAGCGTGACGGATCATCCTTGCCATGCCGTCTTTGTGTATGGTTTCATGAAACTCGATACTGCTGTATAGATCAGATTCTGCTTTTGTAATATCGATGGCTTCATCGCCTTTGTTGTTTATGGTCATGTAAGCGACCATCACCTTGCTTACCGGTGGCGCTTCCGAAATCCATGCGTTTTCAATGCTTAGATTTGTTTCTCCTGCGTGGAGTGGGCTTATGAAAGCTGAGATTAATAAAATTAGAGCAACGAGTATTTTCTTCTTCATGAGATATTTTTCAGGGTAGGATTTATAGGGAATAGATGCTGCAAATTATAAGCGTATATGATCAGGCATGGAAGCTGTCATTGACGGTTGTCTTTGGCAGTTGCTTTTGACGGTTGTCTTTGAAAACAAGAACCTTTGATTTTTGTGTACAATAGCCGAATGATAAATAAACGTGAAATTGCCAATGATCTAGTGACTCTGCGTGACCTGATCCGCTGGGGGATCAGTCAATTTAATGCCGCAGAACTTAGCTTTGCTCAGGGCATGCCAAATGCAATCGATGAGGCGGTTTACCTGTGTTTAAGCGCTTTACACCTGCCGCCTGATTTTGATGCTGAGTATTTTGACTGTGTGCTCATCATGGATGAGCGCTTACATGTGCTGGATCTGTTTCAGCAGCGTATCGAACAGCGTAAACCGGCAGCATATCTCACCAATGAAGCCTGGTTCTCCGGCTTGAGTTTTTATGTTGATGAGCGCGTATTGATTCCGCGTTCACCGATTGCTGAAATGATCGAACACCAGTTTTCACCGTGGATAGCAGCGGAACGGGTAGAGAATATTCTTGATCTTTGTACCGGTAGTGGCTGCATTGCCATCGCCTGTGCCTATGCTTTTGATGAGGCGCAAGTTGATGCCAGTGACATTTCAGCCGAGGCCTTAGAAGTCGCCGAGATAAACCGACAGAATCATGCCCTGGAAGAGCGGCTTAAGCTGATAGAGTCCAATCTGTTTGAATCGATTCCAGATAAACGTTATGACATCATCGTCAGTAACCCGCCTTATGTATCTGCTCAGGAAATGGCGGAATTACCGGCTGAATTTGCGTTTGAGCCGGGTTCTACAGCACTGGCGGCTGGTGAGACAGGCATGGACGTTGTCTTGCCCATGCTGGCGCAGGCGAGAGATTACCTGAGCGATGAGGGTATTCTTGTGGTCGAGGTAGGCTATTCGAAGCCGATATTAGAGCAGCTTTTACCCGAGGTGCCGTTTTTCTGGGTAGACTTTGAATTTGGCGGTGACGGTGTGTTTGTGTTGACCGCAGAACAGCTAGGGCAACTCTGATTTCAGGCATGTTAATATGTAGGGAGCCTCTGAATAAGTCATGAATCGACAACTTGCGATTAAAATGTCCTGTTTCTTCGTTGTGGAACTTCGCAATAGCCTTGCTATTACGCGCGTTCCACGCCTTGAACCAGGATATTTTAACCGACAATCTGTTCGACCCAGACTTAATCAGAGGCTCCATAGCAATATTACATAATTACATTAATAAAGCTGGCCGCAATGCATTTTGTGTATGCTGCTGCAAAAAATATAAGTTGGTTATATGTCAGGCAATACAATAGGAAAATTATTCAATGTAACTACTGCAGGTGAGTCACACGGTGCCGGATTGGTCGGTATCGTCGATGGTTGCCCACCGGGCATCGAGTTAAGCGAAGAAGATTTACAGGTCGATCTGGATCGCCGTAAACCGGGGACTTCTCGTCATACCACGCAGCGGCGCGAAGAAGATAAAGTGAAAATATTTTCAGGTATTTTCGAAGGTAAAACCACGGGCACTAGTATAGGTTTGATCATCGAAAATACGGACCAGCGCTCCAAGGATTACGGCAACATCATGGACCGTTTCCGGCCGGGTCATGCTGATTACACTTACCAGCAAAAATACGGCATCCGCGATTATCGTGGTGGTGGCAGGTCCTCTGCACGTGAGACTGCGATGCGTGTCGCTGCTGGCGGTATTGCCAAAAAATTCCTGCAAGCTCGATATGGTATCGAAATATACGGTTACATGTCGCAGCTCGGCCCGATCGAAATGCCGATGTTAGATAGAGATGAGGTCAACAATAATGCATTTTTTTGCGGCGATGTTTCTCTGATCCCTGAGCTCGAAGCGTATATGGATGCATTGCGTAAAGAAGGTAATTCAGTGGGTGGAAAAATCACCGTGGTGGCAGAGGCTGTGCCACCAGGATTAGGTGAGCCGGTATTTGATCGGCTTGATGCAGATATCGCGCATGCCATGATGGGCATTAACGCGGCTAAAGGTGTTGAGATTGGTGACGGCTTTGCCTGTGTCACAGCCAAAGGTACTGAATTTAGAGATGAGATAACACCGCAGGGGTTTAAAACTAATCATGCCGGTGGCGTGTTGGGTGGTATCTCTTCGGGCCAGAGCATTATCGCTCATACTGCATTCAAGCCAACATCTAGTATCCGTCTTAGCGGCGATACCGTCGATGTAGAAGGTAATGCTACCGATGTTGTTACCCATGGCCGTCATGACCCTTGTGTCGCCATACGCGCCACGCCTATCTGTGAGGCCATGCTGGCGATAGTGTTATGCGACCATCTGTTACGCCAGCGTGGTCAGAATATGGATGTGCATTCTTCAACACCCGTCATTCCATCACACACATGATCGCGCAAAGCTCTTTATGTCTTTTTAGTTGATGGTTAAAACCAGCATCCCTTACTGGCGACTCAGTGG
>Ga0316189_10005032_pt1 | contig 12666 bp, 10 predicted proteins | sample LowCovwburrow_MG_FD_204930 | JGI IMG/M metagenome (GOLD analysis project Ga0316189, IMG submission 204930) | Coastal sediment microbial communities from Maine, United States - Lowes Cove worm burrow | ecosystem: Environmental > Aquatic > Marine > Coastal > Sediment | place: USA: Maine... | reverse complement strand
TCCTGCTCGGCGCCGGGTGTGGCGACACCACAGGCCTGTGCGGGCTCCACCTTCAACAGATCGCCAACCCGACCAATCCGATGTTCCCGCACAACGGCTCGGCTGACATCGCGGGCGTCACGGAAGACGCGTGCACGACAATGCAGGCCGACACGCGCGTTGTCGAGCGGTATTCCAGCTGGGACCCCGAAGGCGAACTCGACGCGGACCCCGGTATCCATACGGACACGGCGTGCCCGGGACGGGACGACATCGAAGTCTCCTGCGCCAGCGGTTGCAACGCTACCCGAACCGGGATCTTCTGCGACCAGGCGGTCGCCATCTTTGAAGGGACGGATGACTCCGAGGGCAGCAACTCTGGCGGCATCAGCGGCGACAACGACTTCTCGAACTGCTCGGACGTCCAAACGTGCCCCAGCGGCTGCAACTACCGCATGGTCATGTTCGGCAACGATCGGTGGATGAACATCCTCGACGCCACGTGCGAGGATGGGCCACGGTGCATGCAGCCCAACGCCATGCTCAGCGGCACCACACCCGAACAAGAGTGCTACCGCTGCGACCTGTACTCGGGCGAGACCATCTGCGACAACTCGCAGGATTCGTTCTACGGGTGCGACTTCGATTTTACGTGCGTGGAGTAGCGCGCGATGACGCGACCATCCTCGGGGCGGACCTCCCAGCGGAAGCCAAGACCGCCTCAGCGGCGGTAGAAGCGAACCGAGTTGTTGATGCTCGCCCACATCTTGTCACCGGTGTTCTTGACGTCGGCGACGAACACACAACCTTCGTCTCCCGCGCACTCGGCGAGCATCGGAGCGAGCACGTTGATGTCGCGGGTTCCGGGGTAGTCGAACATGACGACCGCCGGTTCCGATGCGTTGATCTTTCGGTCCATCCACGCGCAAGTGGACTCGGGTAGCGCCGACCCATCGTGACCGGCCTTGGCGGTGTGTTTGTTGTTGGAGACCGTGATGATCTTCGAGTACGGCCTGATGTCGATCTTCTTGAAAGGTCCGCGGCACGCCATTTTGTAGTGCGTCGCGGCGACGTTGACGTTGGCGTGCGCGGACTGAGAACCGGCGATCGCGAATCCGGACGTCGCGGTCGCGGCCGCGAGGAGGGCAACCTGGAGGTAGCGACGGTGTCGAGGCTTGCGGAGTTTCATTGCGTTGGCACAAACGCCCACGGCGGCCCAACGCCTCATTTGGTTCCAAAGACGCCCAGATGGGCCTTCAGGCCTCCAGGTGCGCCAGGTCGACTGAAGAAGCTGTAGACTCTTGCGACGCTCGTCCCCGAGGCGTGATTCGAGGTGACACCGTGGAAAAACGTATCGCGACACTTGGGTTGATCGTGGCGACGGGTGCGTTGTCACCGCGCACCGCCGCGGCAGAGGACTGGACCTTCTTAGGCGCCGTGACCGGGGGGACCCAGTTCGATGTGGTAACGGGCCCGGACGAAACGATCCACCTGGTCAGCGATCACTACGTACAGCTCGACGCGTCGGGGGCCATCCTGCTCTCGGAGTCCGTGGGTGACCCCGAGCAGAGCCCGTTGTTCCACGCGCCCGCGCTTGCCGTCGACCCGGACGGCACCGTTCACCTGGTCGTCCGGGCTGGCGGAGGCTTCGACGCCGGCTACACCCTGCAGTATCGAACCCGCTCACCCGCGGGAGTCTGGACCGACGGTGTCGACTTCGACACGCCGATCCAGTGGAACTGGCAGGTCGGCGTCGCCTCAGCGGGCGACGGCGCCGCCTACCTGATGTCCACCCGCAAGGGGGACAACGTATGGGCCGACCTGCGCTTGTTCGAGGCGAACGGCTCGTCGGTCAGCCACCTTGGCGACATCTCGGGCTGGTACCGCGTCGACAACTCGGCATTACTGCGCGGGCGCAACGGCGTCATCGCGCTCGCGGCCGGCGACAACAGCCAGCCGACCCGGCTCAGCCTGGGCCTACCGGGGGACAGTCTCTTCGCTGCGCTTTCTTCTGGGGCTCAGCACGCCGCCGGCACCGGAGGAGACCACGGCCTCCCCTGCGTCTACTTCGACGACGCGAACGGCGTGCACCTCAGCTACGGATCGGGCTTTACCAACCACGATCAGTTTCCTTCCGAGTGCCCGTCGTGCGTCGACGGCGAAGTGCATTACAACCGCTACGCCGTCGACGGCACCGCGGTGTTCGCTGCGGACCGCACGGTCATGACCGGGCTCGACACGTGGCACCTCAGCATCGGCATGTCGGCGGTTGCGGCAACCGACGACGGCGACGAGGTTGTGATGGTCGCGCTCCAGACCCACGACGAGAAGGAGGCCTCCGCGTCGACGCTAACCTCTTCGTTCTCGATCGACGCCGGTGCCACATGGAGTCCCCAGCTCGACACCGGGCGCAGCATCAACGGTGGCGAAGGGCGGCTCCGCCCACGCATGGTCGCGCTCGGCAAGACGGTGTATCTGCTGTACGCAGACAACGCGCAGCCCGGGCAGGTCAGCCTCGCGATGATGCAGTTCCCCGCCGACCCGGACGACCCGCCCGCGGGCGACGACGATGATGGCGGAAACGCCGACGACGGCACGTCTGACGACGGAGAAGACGGCTCGGACGGACCCGCGGCGGGCACCACAGGGGACGCTGGATCCGGGGACGGTGCCGACGACGCGCTCCCCACCTCTTCGACATTCGGTTTGAACGAGGGGGACGCGGGCTGCTCGTGTCGCGGGTCTCGACGCGCGCCGACGACGATGGGCTTCGTCGCGGTGCTGCTCGCAGCGTTCTTCCGACGGCGAAAGTCGATGCCGCGACGCGAACGGCGGCAAGGCGTCGGTCGGCGAGGTGCTGGCGAGAACGGCCATCCGCCTCGTGCCGCTTGATGCCATCTCATTCCCGTGGGGCGACGCGATAGACTGGCACGATAGCGGGTCGAAGACGCTTGTCGTGCAGGTCTGTATGACATAAAAGTTATGTTGGCATTTCGAGCGAGCCTCAAACCGCCGTGTTCATTCCACTGGTGGTTCTTGCGCCGCTGGGTTGTGCGGTCCGGGCGGTAGAACCGGACGCGTCGGGCTCTACCTCGACCGACGAAGTGACTGGCTCGTCGGCGGAGACGACGGACGGCATCGAGGAGGAAGGCACCCACGAGGAAGGCGGGCGAGCCGACACTGATGGCACCGCGGACTCGGACTCAACCGGGCCGGACCGGGATGGCGACGCCGACCTGATGTTCTTCGACGGGCTGGTCAGCGAACCCTACCTCTATTGGAACTTGGGGAACGGATCCTTCGCCGACCCCGTGTCGATGCCATACACCGGGCGACCCGACGTCGCGCCCATCCAACTCGACGACCACAACGCCGACGAGCTTTTTGTGCCCAACTGGCACAGTGAAGAGGGAAACGTCGTCCAGGTCGCGGCCACACTCGAGACAGTGACGACCCTCGCCCTTCCTGCATGTTACACGGCCAACTCCGCGACCGGCGATCTCAACGGCGATGGCCTGGACGATCTCGTGGCAACGGGAGACTGCAACTCGCCCAGCGACTACCTGCCGCTGGCGACGTATCACAACACAGGTGGCGACACGCTCGAACTCAGTCAAGAACCCTACTGGCAGGTCGGGGACTCGCTCTCCGGGTCCGATGTGCTCTTGCTGGACGTCGATCACGACGACGACCTCGACGTTGTCGCGGCGACCAGCGAGACGCTGGTCCTCGCCGTCAACCTTGGTGACGGGACCTTCGCGGAAGCGCCTGGCCTGATCCCATTTGAGTCCACCGTCCATCAGCGCATCGTTCCGGTCGATGCGGGCGGTGGCACTGTCGGCCTCGTCATTGAAACCCACGTGGGCTTTCCCGTGGAGCTGACCGCATCGCTCGTAGTCCCCAACGACACGTGGGACTCCGCAACCATCAGCGGACTCGACCTGCAGGGGTCCGTCGTGGACGGCACCGATTTTGACAACGACGGGCGCACCGATCTCGCCGTTCTCCTTGGGGCCGACGGCCACCTTGGGATCTGGGTCAGTGGCGATTGAGCGTGCCGCGGGGAGCTTGGTCGTATGCCGGTAGATAGCGCGCTGCGCGTATAGGCGATGTGGGATTGGGCGTTGGCGCCGAGCGAGGAGCGGCCTCAATAGGTGTCGAATCGCGCGCGTTCGGTGCTATCGCGCCCCCTCGATCCGACGAGCGCGAGCGCTGTCCAACGCGTTGCCGTCCGGGCTGCAGTGCACGGGCGGCTCGCGCTTCAGCGGGTTTCCATTGCATCCAGCAATATGTGAGCCCCGACGACGCGACCGGATTCGGCCCAGAAGTTCATCGGGAAGCTCCATTCGTTGCTGTAAAAATGCGCGGACAAACGGTTCTTCTCCGGCCAGAAATCGGTGCCTGCGGTGAACTCGTCGGTGCCAAGAACTCCAACGATCCCCAAGGCCATGAGGGTTCGAGAACGTGTTGCCTTGTTGCCGCCTAGCGCCTTCGACGTCGCGCGAACGAGCTCGACAAGCTTGGAACCCGAGGGGAGCTCCGCGATGGCGTCGCAGGTATCGGACAGCCACGTGCCGTCGCTGGGTGCGGGCGCCTCACCCATCGCGAGCGTGATCGAGTCAAATGCCGCGTAGCCAAGATCATTGTGTCTGCGCGCGAAGAGTCCGAGTTTCGTCGCTGCGTACGAGCATGCATCGTCGAAGGTAATGCCATCGGGAATGGTGCACGATGAGTGCCGAGCCGCCGTCAGGTTCGTCAGTGTGGCGGCCGTGATCAACGGCGACATGGACCAGCAGTTCCGCGCGGGTACTGAAGCGACAAAGCTGCCCGCGTGCGGAGCGATTCCCTCGCTTGCGTATGCGGTTGCCCGGTCGATGAGCTCGGCACGAGGTACGACCCTGTCTCGCGGCCAGTCGAGTGCTGTCTCGAGAATCGAGAATGCCGCATCGGGCATGTCGTTCAATTGGTGCTTTGGAACCCAGCAAAAGTTCTCCCGATCCCAGTTCCAGAATCGACAAGCAAGCGCCTCGACGAAGTCTCCACCCAGGCCATTGTCGACCGCGAGCTTCTTGAGGCGGCGTCTCGACTTCGTGGTCTGGTTGCGTTCGCGGAAGGGGCTCTGATCCATGGCGGCGGCTGCACCCAAGCCTATCCCCGCCCCAACGGCGGCGCGACCCAAGTCTCAGAGCCGCGTGTCCAACCTCGTCCAAGCCATGGCCGGCTGTCCGCACAGCGAGCGACGGGGTTCCCGCCTGCGCGAGAGCTGAAATCGTCGGCGGGCCGATGGGGTTGGAACCAACCGTGAAAGCTCGGGATCACCTTGGCGGCGTCGGACGTCTACCACCGCCGAGATGAGCACCCGACGCCTCGCGTTTCACGCCGCCACCCTTCTGCTCGCTGCGAGCACGACCGGATGTTTCCTGTTTCCGTCCAAGAGCAAAAAGCCGGAGCGGCAGTACACGCCCGCCGAGCAGGAGCTCAGGGCCGACTACAAGCTCGCCAAGGCCAGCAACGACCGCGAGTTGTCCTCGTGCATCTGGGACTACACCAAGCTGATGGAGAAGGTCGAGGAAGGGCCCCAGATCAAGACCCGCAGCCGGACGCAAACGGACAGCGCTTGCCACAGTGCCATCGACAAGGGCACCAAACACCCCGACCTGGCCAACAAGTACATCGGCAAGTTCGCCGAGCTCGACGGCGCCCGTGAGGCGTTGGTGGCGGGGAACAAGAAGCTCGAAAACGAAAAGGCAATCGGTGGTTGCATTGAGCGCGTTAAGGGCTTCGAGGGCAAGCGGGAAGGCGTCAACGTTGCGGGCGCGCTGTCGCGTTGCATCGAGCGCTTCGACAAGATCCCACAAGAGGAGCAGGCCGATATCGCACCGACGAAGACGTCACTGGACGCGTTGGCGACCAAGCACGCCCAGCTGCTCGTCGACTACAAGCGCATGAAACAAGACACGAGTTTCGTCGGGCTGGTCGACAGCCACTTGGTCCTGGTCGACGAGGAGGCGATGCTGCAGCTACGGATCCGAGAGCTGGAGCAGCTGCGGGATACGCCGGAGCTGAGCAAAGCAACAAGCGTCGCACAAGCACGGCTACGCAAGGTTCAAGAGGACATCAAAGCCAACTTTGCCAAGCGCGAGCCCTTCTACGAAAAGTACGGAGTCGTCATGCAATAGCCGTCGCGCCCTCGACATGGGAGGCTCGGCGCGCCGATGACAACCGGATCCAACCGCCTCGCGGCGCTCATGGCAGAGCAGGCCGAGGCACCGCGAGACGTCGAGGCGCGCGAGCTGCTCGCGGCGGTGCGCCGCAACATGTTTGCGCGAGAGGCTGATCCGCTGCGGCTGGGCCGATATCAGAACCTGACCCGCCTCGGCTCGGGCGGCATGGGGATCGTGTATCGGGGACTCGACCCCAAGCTGAACCGGCCGGTCGCGATCAAAGTCCTTCACGCGACATCCGCGGCCAGTCGTGCCGACGCCCTTCGCGAGGCACGGCTCTTGGCTCAGGCCCCACACCCCAACATCGTGACGGTCCTCGATGTCGGGGTCGAGGGCGATGAGATGTTCATCGCCCTCGAGCTGGTCGTTGGTCAAACGCTCCAGGCGTGGCTGATCGAACCTGGAAGGCCCTGGACGGCTGTGGTCGATGCTTTGATCGAGGCCGGGCGCGGGCTGGCGGCAGCGCACGCGTGTGGCGTCGTCCACCGTGACTTCAAACCAGCAAACGTCTTGGTCGGAACGGACGGCCGGGTGCGAGTGACCGACTTCGGCCTGGCGGTTCAAGCTGAGGCACCTGCGACAGACCCGGGCGAGGCGCCGAGCCTCGGGCCCGGATCGACGTCACGCCACGGCGGCACACTGGGGTATGCGGCGCCCGAGCAGCTGCGCTCCGCCTTCGATAGCCCCGTGGACGCTCGCGCCGATCAGTTTGCGTTTGGTGCGTGCCTGTTTGAAGCGCTGGCTGGCAAGCGTCCTTTCGCGTCGACGTCCGTCGCCTCGTATGAAGCGGCCGTTGCCGCGGCGAGCCCAGCGATGGGGCGGGTTCGTGCCCCTCGTGCTGTCCGCAGTGTCATCGTGCGCGCTCTGGCACCGCGGCCAGAGCACCGCTTCACCGACATGGATGCGTTGGTGAACGCGCTGGTCAAGGCGCGCCGCTCGCAACGATGGCGTCGGCAGGTGGCCGCCTGGATCGGCGTGGCGGCGGTCGTGGGCGGCGTGGCAGTCTTCGCGACCCGGCCCGATGCACGCTGCCCCGCGGGGCAAGAGGTCGCTGCGCTGTGGGACAGCGCCGCGCGCTCGCGTGCGAAGGCGAGCTTTGATGCGACGGACCTTCCGTACGCACAGGCTAGTTTCGATGCGGCAGACCAGCGCCTGCAGAGCGCTGTGCTCGCCTGGACAACGGAATACGCGGAGGTCTGCGAGGTCGGGTCTGCGACGCTGTCGGAGACGCGGTTCGATGCCCGCCTGGCGTGCCTACAAACGCGCCGTACTGGCGTTGAGGCACTGACGACGCTCCTGCAGCGTGCGGACGCCAGCACGGTCGAACATGCGGTCGAATCGGCGGCCTCGCTGGCCAGCGTTGCGGCGTGCGACGAGGCGGAGCGTGTCCCCACCACCCAGACCCAACGGCAAACGCGTGCGGAGCTTGCGGGTCGCGTGGCCGCGGCACGGGTGCTGATGATGGCGGGTGCCTACGACGATGCCGAACAAACGCTCGGGGTGGCGCCCAACGATCTGGACGAGACCATCCACGGCCGAGTGCTGGCGGAACATGCGGCGGCGCGAGGACAGCTTGGGAAGGTTCGGGCGGCGTACCCGGAAGCGACGGGTCACCTCACGCGGGCGTACCACCTGGCCACCGCGGTCACCGACGACCGCGGCGCTGCCCTCGCAGCCGCCCAGCTCGCGATGGTCATCGGTGCCGAACAGGGGCGACTCGAGGAAGCCGAGCGCTGGCGGCGACATGCCGAGGCCGCCCTTGAACGGTGGGGAGGGGCGGGTGTCGATGCGGCGGCCGTGCACACCTCATTGGCTGCATTGGCACGCGCACGCAGTGACCTCGATGGCGCCGAGCAGAGCCTGCTCCGCGCGGCCGCGCTGCTCGTGTCCTCGGGGAGAGACAACGACAACCGCATGGCCAACGTGCTGACGACGCTCGGCGCGGTGCTGCATGACGCTGGCCGATACGATGAGTCGCTGGCGAACCTCAGACGTGCGCTCGCGCTCCTCGAGCAGACGTTTGGCTACGATCACCCGGGTCTCCTCACCACCTTGCACGACCTGGGCGCTTCGTTCCATGCGCTCGGTGAGTTCGACGCCTCCGTGGCCACCAACAAGCGCGCCCTACGGCTCGCTCAAGACACACTGGGCCCAGACCACATGCGTGTCGGCGGCATCCACAATACGCTCGGCAATATCGCGGTCGCCCAGCGCGACGACGTCACGGCGCGCCCTCACTTTGAGCGTGCGCTCGAGATCTTCCGGGCGCAGCTGGGCCCGGACAATCCCAGGACGATGGCGCCACTGGTCAACCTGGGCTCAATCCATGCGCGGGCCGGCCGGTACGATCTCGAGCAGGAGAACCTCGCGCATGCACTCGAGGTCATGCGGGCCTCGAAGGGGGCCGATGCTCCTGCGGTCGGGCAGCTGCTGGTCAACCTCGGCCACAGCCATCAGCGGCAAGGAGACGTCGTCGGGGCACGTCGGAACTACGACGACGCGTTGTCGATCTTCGAACGCAGACTTGGCAACGAGCATCCCCACGTCGCGGTGGCTCTTGTGAATCTCGCGACCTTGTCGATCGATGCGGGTGACGCTCGCGTCGCGGTGCCGAAGCTTGCGCGCGCCTTGAAGATCCGAGAAGCAGCTCTGGGCGTTGAGCACCCCGCGGTCGCTTCAACGTTGCTTCCGTACGGCATTGCACTGACGCACGTCGAGCGGTTTGAGGAAGCCGACGCCCACCTCCGTCGCGCGCTCGGCATACACCATCGCCTGGGCGACCCGCCGTCACGGATCGCCAAACTGGAGCTCGCCCTGGCAGACGTCCAATGGGAACGCGGCGACCGTGCCGAGGGCCGACAGACCGCCCAGGACGCCCAGCTCCGCTGCGCTGGAGACGACCCCGCAACGCTGGATGTGCACGCGGAGATCGTCGCGTGGGTACAGACGCACCCGGCGTCACCGCCTTGACCTGTGTCTCAGCCCGCGGCAGGGTAACGACGTGTCCGACCCGCAACAGGCACCCACGGACCTCCAGTTGCTGGACCAGTGGCGCGCAGGCGACGACGACGCGGGCGATACCCTACTCGGGCGGCATTTTGACTCACTGTGCCGTTTCTTCCGCAACAAGGTGGACGCGGGGGTCGACGACCTCGTCCAGGCGACCATGCTTCGTTGCGTCGAAAAGCGCGATCAGTTTCGTCAGCACTCCAGCTTCCGTACGTACTTGCTCGTGATCGCTCGGAACCTGCTGTACGATCGCCTCCGCAGTCAGCACCGCGCACCGCAAGCGATCGACTTTTCTGCCGTCTCGCTGCGGGACCTGGGCACCTCACCCAGCGTGGGCGTGGCCCGCAACGAGCGCAAGCAAGCGCTCATGGTGGCCTTGCAGACGCTGCCGCTGGAGTTTCAGATCGTCGTGGAGCTGACGTACTGGGAGGGGCTCAACGCCACGGAGGTGGGCGAGGTGCTGGGCATTCCGGGGAACACGGTGCGCAGTCGGTTGTCACGCGCCCGCAAATCGCTCGATGCTCACCTGCAAGACCTGTAGCGCGGCGCTCACGACTCCGCGGGTGGGCCTGACGCGGCCCGTTGGTCGAGTTGGTGCACGCGGTCGCAGCTCTTTGTGCCGCCCGACTGGCACGAGGCCACAAGCTCGCCACGGCTGACGTATCCGAGGTCGTCGACCCCGACAACCGCGTCGTTCCACAAGCGTACTCGGGTATCCCGAACGCCCGAGAAGGTACGGGTGGTCTGACTCCCGCCGCGCTCGAAGGACGTCTGCGTCCCATACGCGACCTCCTCGAAGATCCACTGGGAGTCTCCGTGTTCGGGGGTCGAGGGCGTGACGGTTTCCCGGGAGATTGGACGGCCAAGGCTTGCGCGCACCTGCTCGCCCTGCATGCCGTCGGTGAGCTTGCCCGCGAGGATTGCCTCACGGACAGCCGCGTCAGCCTCGGGATGCGCGTCGACGTAGCGCTGCCGTCTCTGCTCCGGCGTTGGCGGTGCGCTTGACGCGGCCCGACCGCCGCCCAGTGTCTTGCTGATCCACGCACACCCAGTGGGCGCGGCAACGATGGGGATGAGTGCAAGCAAGAGGTGTGTCTTTCGCATGGATCGCGGGTGGTAGACGCCCAGGCCCCCACAGGTGATCCCGAGAAAATGCGGCACTGCCTACCGACCGTGTCGACGAGTGCTCAGCCCAAGCGCGGGCAGCCGAACCGTGAACTCCGTGCCCCGGTGGCGTGCAAGGCCCCGAGATCCGGGACGACCGCACATGGCTGCGGTCGGCCGGCCTCCTGCGCTTCAAGTGCACCGAGGCGCACTGCGGGTGTTCACGGGCGTGGTGGTCGCCATCTTCCTCCTTGCCGCGGGCGCCTCCGGACATCCGCCCGCGTCAGCCGTCGCATTCCGCTACCCTACGCCGCGTGATCGGCCGAACCGCCCCTTGCCTGCTTGTCGTCGCTCTCGTCGCCTCGGCCGCCTGCGACAAGGACGAACCCACCCCATCCCCGGACAAGGGCGAGGCCTCCTCTGCGGAACCGTCTGGCTTTACCAAGTATCAGCTGAAGTCCAAGACGTCCGAGGCTCGCGTGCAGCTGGCCAAGCTTTTTGATGGCGCCTCGTCTTACTTCAGCGAGGAGCACATCGCTGCCGGTGACATCGCGGTGTTTGACGGGGGCGGAGCAACCGCGGCGCACGAGTGTCCCAACGACGGCAACCCCAGTGGCAGTGCCGGAATCACGCCACCGTTGTCGGTCAAGTGCAGCGACGGCCCGGACGGACGCTGCGTTCCGGTTGCGGGCGAGCCGAAAGGCCCCGGGCAGTACTCGATGGACGCCTGGACGAAGAACAAGGTGTGGAACGGCCTGAACTTCATGCAGGAGCAGGGGCACTACTTCCACTACGATTTTCGCTGGGTGAACGATCCCGCGGGATATGGCGGGTGCAAGTTCACCGCGCAGGCATTCGGCGATCTCGACGAGGACGGCGTGTTCTCGACCTTCGAGCGCTCGGGCGCGGCCGATGAAAATGGGACCAACGCAGGAGCCGGCCTGTACATCGACCAAGAGCTCGAGTAACGGCGGAATCGCGTTGAGGGGCCGCGGGTACCGAGCCCCTACGTGATCACCAGCCGGAAATCTCGCCCCACGACGCAACATCCCGCAGATTCATCCGTCCGAGGGAGCCGTATGACCCGACAAACGCTCCTCATTGCGCTCGCCCTGACCAGTCTCGTCGGTTCTGGCTGCGATGCGATCAAAGAAGCGATCGACGGCGAGGCAAAGGCCGAGCCGGCCAAGGCCGCCGCACCGACGGATCCTACCGGGCTGGCGTGCGCGAACATGGAGAAGCTCGTTGGCGAGCCCGCAGCGCGATGTGCCCGCGAGATGGGCACATTCTTGAACGGCTGCCCCGACCTCTCGGACAAGGCCCTGGCTTGTATGGCCTCGGCAGCAAACAAGGAAGCGCTCACCGCGTGCACCAAGCCCTGCATGAACGCCGCGGCCGATGACCTCGCGCCGCCCGTTCCGGCCGAGTTCGACACCCCACAGCTCGAGGCTGCCTGTACAGCGATGGGCGAGCGGGGCGGTGGCTCAACGCCCGCCGGGCAAGAGGCATGTCGAAGAGACCTGGCGCAAGAGATGGCGCGGTGCCCCGAGATCCAAAACGAAATGTTGGCCTGTCACCAAGCCGCAGTCGATACCGAAGCGGGCGCGCAGTGCATGCTGACCTGCCTGGAGTCGCAGATGAAGGCCGAGGCCAGAGCGAAAAACGGCGGGAAGAAGGGCAAGCGCGGCAAGTAGGACCCGCACCTCGGACGGTGCTCTGCCCGACGCCTCCGGCTCACCGCCGCAAGCGCTGATTGTCGCGGAGGGGGCCGCTGGACCGCCGGCCTTGAGTCGGCACGGTCGCGGAAGATTGCCAGGACGTTCATCGAGAATCTCGGGTAGCTGACCGACCGGGGGCGGCCGACGACTGTGGCCGTTGCCCGGCCTCGGCCCCAGCGTTGACCAACCGGGGCTCAGCGAGGGATCCGAGGATACGGAATCCGAGGGCGCGCCCCTCGGGCTCGATCCGCGCCGTCCGCTTGGCGGTCGCGACCAAGAAGCGCAGCCGCTCATCCCCATCGAGCAACCCCTCGCTAAAGACAATCTCAACCTCAGCCGTCACGCGGGAAGATCCAAGCGGCTCGCGAAGCACGACGCGCCCGCGGAGCTCAAACCGCAACCCGCCATGCTCAATGACGAGAGGATCGACAAGCTCAACCCCGCCGTCCAGGATCGTCAACCTCATCGTCCACGAGCCCAGCTCCAGCTCGGGGAGATGGGCCCAGAACTCAGGCGGTCCCGCCAAGGGCCCCGACGCCTCGACCGGGACAAATCGGCATTCGGCGCAGTGCACCTCAAGCGAGCCTGACGCGGAGCCAAAGTCCGTGCCTGGGTCGAGGCGTCCGGTGACT
>Ga0316189_10005031_pt1 | contig 12667 bp, 17 predicted proteins | sample LowCovwburrow_MG_FD_204930 | JGI IMG/M metagenome (GOLD analysis project Ga0316189, IMG submission 204930) | Coastal sediment microbial communities from Maine, United States - Lowes Cove worm burrow | ecosystem: Environmental > Aquatic > Marine > Coastal > Sediment | place: USA: Maine... | reverse complement strand
TTTTATTTGTTTTCATAAGTAAAGTCAATCGTGGTTCAATTAATTTCAAATCTCGAGCATCTTCGAAAATTAGAACAATTGACTTTCTTAACCTTGTCATTTTTTGACGAGAGATCCCAACTTGGTCAAAGACTTCTTGAATTTGAAATTCTTTACTCAGCTCAGTCGTCGAAAATGATAAAAGAAAGAAAATTTTTGCTCTTAAATCATAAACGTCATCGTAAGTTAAAAAGTCTTGTGGAAAATAAAAAGGATATCTGTAAAAATAAACTTTCTCAGCAATTGCTAATTCGACCTTCCATGATTTTTCCTTCCTCACTTCTAGATAAGGAAAAATCAAAATACTTCGAAAACTCTCAGTCGAAAAATCTTCCAGAACTGGTGGTAATCTTTGTAAAGATTTTAAAAAATCTACCACTTTTCTAATTTGATAATAATTTGTTTTCTTTTTTCCTAAAAACTCTAAAAATTCGCTCACTCGAAAAGAAATCATTCGATAATTTTCATTGGAAATCCAATTGACAGAACTTTCTAGAGTTCGAATGTAACTTAAGAGTTGAAGGAGTTGATATAGAAACTTTTGTTTCTCCAGTGTTTCTAAAGGTATAGTACTTAAATAAGTTGCGATAAGACAATTCTCGTATGTTTGAGTAGATCTAATTTTTCTAAAACTCTCTCTTAACCAATCTGTATAGCAGCTATCTATCACAAAGGTAGTCAGAGCTTGTCTATAAAAATGTATACATAAAAGTTCTTCCAATTTTTCAAATTGATTTGAAAATAAATAGAATTCAAAATTTTTTACAACAGATTTTGTCAGTTCAAGCTCAAATCGAATATCTTTTCCATTAGGTCTTCGATAAATACGAAAATAATTCCCACTTCCCCGTCTCCCAACTCGTAAAACACCTTTATCGACGATTACTATTTTACGCTTGTCTGCTTTTTCAATTTGACTACGGCATTCTTCTAGAAATGAATCAAAATTTTCAATTTCATCACCTTTTTTAAACTTACGATCATAATACAAATCAATTCGACTTAAATTTGTATTATCAAAGTCCAAAACCTAATCGAGTATTTGTTTTTATATGGAAATTATTATCCTTCTTAGATAATATAAGTTTTACTCCTTCTCTAGAATCCCTAGAAGAGTTAATTATTCTTGGTAGAATAATTTTGTCACTTTTTTCTAATAATTCTAATTCATCTGGTTCGGAAAAGAAAAAATTTTCTAAAATACTATATTTTATATTTTCAGTTTCAAGAAAAGATTTATTTATTACGAATTGAGTTTCTGATGGACCGACTCGATATCGGCTACGCATTTCATCATATGAAATTGGTTTTAGCTACAAATCTATACTTATAAACACTATCACTAGTAAATCATCTTTGATTTTCCCCATAAAAACTTTACTTATTTTTCATACTTATCTAAAATAATTTTTTTAAGAATAATTTTATTATTAAATTTATTAAAAAACAAGTTTTAAACGTTTGACGTTCGAAAAGAGTCCGTTAATAGTTTAAAAATTCTCCGTGTGATGGAGAGTTTTTAAAGTACTTAAATTTCTAGAAATTTCTAAAATCCCTTGATTTAAAGGGGTAAAAGGTTATTAAATCGTTTCCAAGAAATAAATTGAATCAGTTTTGTATGATTACTCTAAGCCCATAGAAATATCTAACAATACTTTTAAAAATGAAATAGAAATCTTTTCGTATACTATAAACCCTTCCGAGATATTACTAGTAGTTAATTCCTGTGTATGATAAAAATTAGCATTAGAAATTATTTTATAATTCTTCTATATCAAATGACATTCTTCTAAAGTTTTAATCAACTGAATAAAAGATCTTTTTATTTTTGTTCTTTGTTGATTGCTTAAAATAGATGGATAGGAATCTAAGAATTCGTTGATAAAAAATTCCTTCCTAATATCTATAGAACTAAAAACTTGAATAATTTTAAATCAAAGATCAAATTCGTATTTTGTAGCTTTTTTCTGAAAAAAATCAGGTAAAAGAAAAGGATGTTCGTAATAAAACAACTCTTTAGCTATCCAAATCTTTGCAATCCAAGAATTTTGTTTTGACTTTTGTACCTTTACTTCTGGTATTGTGACTAAACTGCGATATTCAGTATCAGTAAAAGATTTAATGAGTGAATTTGTTTGAAGTTCTTCAAAAAACTGATCCAGTTTTTTTAATTGATAATAGTTAGTAGATTTAATGTTAGAATTTTGAAATTTTAAAAAATCCTGAACTCGAAAGGTTACCAATCGATAAGAAGGCGATCCTAAAGAACCTATTTCATAATCAAGATTTTGAGCATAAACCAAAAATTGTAAAAAACTAACAAATTTTTTTCGATCATTAAATAACTAAAGACTATTCGTCTCTATGTAAAAAATAAATTTTATTTTTTTTAATAATTAGAGATTTAATGATAAAATTTTATATGAAACAAATGCTCTTACAAAACATATTAGAAATTTTGATGGTTCAGATTAAATTAAAAAGTAAAAAACTGTTTCATAACTTCTTCGTGAAGTTAGGTTCGATAAAATTCAAAGAGAAATAAAAGTTAAGTTTGAAATTACTTAGAACTCATTTATTAACATATTCTAGGCTCTACCATCTTTAAATTCTTTAAACAGCATGTTTTAATGAAAAATGTTAAAGGAATATTTCAAAATGAAGAAAAAGATTTTTCTCTTTTTTTTCTCGAGCTTTACAAAAGTAAAAACAAAATCACTTTCGGAGAGAATAAATTTTATCTTTTAGCTATTCTAATTTATATAGGTATTGTTAATTTTAAGATAGACTTTTAAGAATCTAGTTTCAAACGTTTTTTAATATATCTAAAGTCATTTAATTTAAATAGAATATTTACTCAATAGAGAAAGTATTTGTAACAGTTGTTGATTTTTCACAGGAATGGGATTCTAGAAAAGATAATTGATATAAAATATCGAACCTTTCAGAAAAATTTTATATATTATGTTTTAAAACTATTAGTTTTAGTTCTAGAGAAAAATTCTAAATTTATAATTTTTTAATTCTTGTCCAAAAAAATTTATTATGAGCACAAATAACAAGGTTGAAATTGATTTAAAATTACTTTATACTTTAGATTTAAGTTCCAAAAAATTCTTTTAAGATCTTATTTAAGAATTACAATTTTTCTAAAACTATTAATAAACAAACAAATTTAAAGTTTAGAAACTTTAGTAAACTTTTGCCTCAAAAATTGATTACTAATTGAGTAATAATCAGAATCAAACCAGCAAATTTTCAGTGGAATTTTAAAATCTCAGATTGAAAAAAATTAAATTTGAGCTTTCTATCAATTTCATCTTAAAGAAAATATAGTTCTAACTGGCAATGACACTGACAAAAAAAGTCTGTTTGAGGATAGAAAATGCGTCATATATAATGTAATAATATAATTCATTAGTATTGAATAAGGATAAAATTATGATAGCTAAAATTCAATTTATAAAAGGTCTGGATGAAAAAGTACTCCCTGATGTTCGTTTAACTAGATCAAGAGATGGAAGTACTGGAACAGCTACATTTCGATTCAAAAATCCTAATATTTTAGATAAAAATACAGCAAAAGAAGGTGAAATTACAGGAATGTATTTAATTGATGAAGAAGGTACATTAGAAACACGAGACGTAAATGCCAGATTTGTAAATGGAAAACCTCAAGCAATTGAATCAATTTATATTATGAAAAGCCCAGAAGCTTGGGATAGATTTATAAGATTTATGGAAAGATATGGTGAAACAAATGGTTTAGTTTTTACTAAAGCAAATTAAGTAAAAAATTTTACAGTAATGCAAAAATGCAAATATCACTCAAATGGGTAAACGAATTAGTAAATATTGAAAAAATTCAATTAGACACACTAATTGAAAAGTTAACACTAGGAGGATTTGAAGTTGAAGAAATTTTAGAAATAGAGATTAATAATGAAACTCAGACGATATTAGAGATATCAGCAACTGCAAATCGGTCTGATAGCTTATCAATCAATGGTATTTCAACAGAAATTGCTGCTTTATTGAATCAACCAGTAAAAATACCAAATTATAGACTGAAAAATGAAATTTGGAAACAAATTATTGATAAACAAGCAAATATTTTTTCAGATTTTTATAATTGTTCAATGTTTTTATTCGTAACTATTGAAAATTTATCAAATCAAACCGTTCCAAAATGGATAACAGAAAAACTTTTAAGTTCTAGTATAGTTCCCTCTAAAAATTTATTAGATTTTCAAAATTATATACTATTAGAAACTGGTTATCCATTTGAATTTTATGATCTTAAAAAAATCTGTTCAGAATTAAATCAATCAGAATTTAAATTAACATTAAAAGAAGCAAATACAGATGAAAAATTTCTAGCAAGTAATGATATTTCCTATCAATTAGATAAGTCAATTCTAACTATTAATGCTAATGAACTTCCAATAAGTATAGCTGGAATAATTGAAAATAAAAATTTCTCAATTTCAGAATCGACAAATGCTATTCTAATTGAAGGAAGTATTTTTAATGCAGGAAAAATTCGTCAACAGTCAAGAAAATTAGGATTAAGAACTGATCGATCAGCAAGATATGAAAAATCATTAAGAAATACTTATCTAAAGGAGTCATTCTATAAATTAATTTCATTCTTACGAATTTCAAATCCAAATTTAATTTGTAAACTTCACACAATTCAACAAGTCGAAGAAAAACCTTTGGAACCTATTTTGTTAAGATATGAAACTATCAATGAAATTTTAGGTCCAATTCATAAGTCTAACAACTGTAAATATAGATATATTAATCCAAAAATAATTACTGAATATTTAACTCGACTAAACTTTAAATTTACATATAGTGAATTAGAATTAGTTTGGGAAGTTGAAATAACACGTTTACGAACTGAAGATATTACTCGTGAAATTGATTTAATTGAAGAAATAGGTAGATTACATGGATTTAATAATTTTTTAACGACTTTACCTAAAATTAAAAAAATTGGGAATGAAGATTCTAACTATAAAACCCGGAAAAAAGTAACTGCCTGTCTATTGAATTTAGGATTGAATGAACTTATCCATTATTCATTAGTTAACCAAACAACATTTTCAAAAAATGAGATTGAACTTTTAAATCCACTTTTATCGGACTATTCATTTTTGCGTAGAAGTCTTTTACCTAATTTGATAAACACAGTTCAAGAGAATTTAAAACAAAAAAATTTATGGGTTGAAGGATTTGAATATGGTCATATTTTTTCTGTAGATTCAATACGAAAATTTAAAGAAAAAGAATACGTTGCTGGGATATTTGGTGGTGTAAAGACAAAATTATCATGGACAAATTCTGAAACTACAATAAGTTGGTTTGAAGCTAAAGGAAAAATTGAACAATTCTTTAATCAATTAAATTTATTAACGTATTGGAAACGATGCGCTAAAGTCAAAACAGAAAAATTATTGCATCCTTATAGGAGCGCTGAAATTTGTTTCTCAACTGGAAAAAATTTAGGAACGTTTGGTCAAATTAACCCACTTTTAGCAAATAAGTTAAATCTTTCATCTGAAATTTATTTATTTGAATTTGATCTTGAAGCTATTAAATTTCAGATTCAAAATAATAAGTTGATATTTTATAAATCTTATTCGTTGTATCCAAAAATAATAAAAGATTTATCCTTTATTATTAAGAAAGATGTGACATTTGAACAAGTTCAAAAAGTGTTATATTTAAATGGTACAGAATTTTTGTCAGAAATAAATTTATTAGATGAATATAAAGGTCAATCCATACCTGATCAACATACAAGTTTATGTTTGCAATTAGTTTTTCAGTCAAATACAAAAACACTAGAAAATAAAGAAATAGAAAATATTCTTACGAAACTTCAATTAATTTTAACGCAGGAATTTAATACTAATATTCGTAATTAAAATTTCGAAAAAAGAAAAGATAATTCTATAAAAAATATAGAATTATCCACCTCCAACAATTGTTACAAGTTCAATTTTATCATTATTTTTAATATAGATTTCATTCCAATTCTTTTTATTGCAAATCAAATTATTGTATTCCAAAACAAAAAGTGATGTATTGGCATTAAAATACTTAATCAAACTTAAGAGTGTTAAGTTTGATTCTGTGAAATATTTTTGACCATTTAAAAAAAAATATTTGCGTTTTATCATAGAGTTTTTTAAAAGTTTTTTAGAAATACACTAGACGTAAAATGATAGAAACTGATAAGGTATTTGTCAAGACAGTTTGGCGGGTGTGGCCAAGTGGTTAAGGCAGTGGGTTGTGGTTCCACCATTCGCCGGTTCAAGTCCGGTCACTCGCCCTTGTTAAAACTTTTATTAAAAAGTGTATATAAAAAAAAAATTTAGAAATAAAATCGAGGATTATGTCACGATATCGAGGACCTAAATTAAAAATTAGTCGACGATTAGGAACACTACCAGGTTTAACAACTAAGCAATCAAATAAAATTAATCGTCCTGGAAAAGATGGAAATCCTAATGCGGACACTGGAAAAAAATTAACTGAATATGGGGTCCGTCTAGAAGAGAAACAAAAATTAAAGTTTAATTATGGATTAACTGAGAATCAATTATATAGATATATTAAAGAGGCTCGACGACGCCAAGGTGTGACAGGGTTAATTTTACTTCAACTTCTAGAAATGCGATTAGATACTATTTGTTTTACCTTGGGCTATACAAAAAGTATTGCACAAGCACGTCAATTGGTAAATCATGGTCATATTACTGTTAATAAAAAAGTAGTTAATATTCCTAGTTTCCAATGTCGACTAAATGATATTATTGGGATTAAAGAAAAAAGTAGTTCAAAAACTTTAATTGAAAATAATATTAAAAATAATCAAGTAAATAATATTCCATCTCATTTAAAATTTGATAATTCAAAACTGGAAGCAAAACTATTAGATTATTGCAATCGGGATGAGATAGCTTTACAACTTGATGAATTACTTGTTATTGAACATTATTCACGTCGATAAGAAAAATTAAATTTTATTATATTTCTCACTCTTACTATTACGAAAAACAGAAATTTATTTATATCTTAAAATTAGCTATATGTTAAAATTACGATTAAAACGAACAGGAAGAAAATGTTCTCCTTCATATCGATTAGTTATCATGGAAAATACTTCTAGACGTGATGGAAGACCAATCGATGAACTTGGATATTATGATCCATTAACAAAAAATTATAAATTTGATGCGAATAAAATTAAAAAATGGTTAAGTTATGGTGTTCAGCCAACTGAAACAGTTTCAAGTTTGTTAAGAAAAGCAGAAATTCTAAAGGTACTTAATTAATGGAAACAAGATTGTTTCCATTAATTAAGTACCTTTAGAATTAAAATTTATTCTATCGAAACCTAATCTAATGTCTTCGCTATTAAAATCCCACACGCTATACATAAACCAGGGCTCATTGCTGCCCCGGCTAGAGGGGCGCATGCTGCACAGGTAATGCCCGCAGCAATTGATAAATGCTGGTTTAGTTCGTGCGATTTTTAATGCCTCATTAATCGCAGCTTCACCACCTTCCGATGCGACAACATCTTTAGCTGTATCCGCGGCGTCCAGTGCCTCCAACGTGCCCGCTGCCATAGCTGATGATACCATAATACTAGTGAAAAGTAACGATAAACAAACTTGTACTGATAATCAATAATTTCTTCTAATTCATATTCTCTCTTACTGAGTCGTGAAAAAAGCTGTCTTATATATTCATAACACAATAAATATCCGGTGTTAGGTGGTCCAAGTGAACCTAGATAATCCAGAGCGAATGTTTTAATCTCTCGTGGCGTATGATAATTTTTATTCCATGGAGAAAATAGTCGTTCAACCGCATTTTCAATAGGAACTACTGGTATGCCTTTATATAACGTATATTTATAAAAAGTGGGATATTCACTAATTGTATCCCCTTTTGCCGTTTTCAAATCCAAAAATTTAAAAATCCAACCATTCCTGTCAGCAACATCTTGTGCTGTATTAATTATATCTCCATAATCCATTCTACAATTTCTAACAAAAACGCAAAAATCGTCTCCCCCGGTAGCGAACGACAGATTTTCATGTTTTAAAAAAAAAAAACTCTTTAATAACATCAATAAATTGATGATAGAGCCAAGTAACGAAGTGAGTTTACTCTCACTTGATATTCCTGTGAATATGCGAAAAACTCTACCACCTGTCAAAACATAATCTTTTGCAATTAGACTATCCGCAATTGCAAGAAAATGATTATCAATATAATCATCATCTTTATAAAAGCACCTCACAATTGAAAGTGCTAATAAAATAAAAGTTGGTGATAATGATGAATCAAATCTTTTCCAGTCACCTTCAAGTGTAAAATCACAGTTTAAAAAATCTTTGATAAAACGATCATATCTTACGATTGAATTACCAATATACAACGGGCCGTCTTAAATTTCTTTTAAGTATTCAGTTACTTAATCGGAAAAAACGCCACAGTGTAGTTCAGTATTAAATTCTGGCATATGTAACGCTCGAGAAACAGCAACATCAACATTTTCAGCATCCTCTTCGCGTTTATTCCGCGCACCAATTGTCTAAAAACCAGGAATAATTTTTTTCCTTTTAACAGTTCGACTTTCGTTTGTTGTTCGTTCAATATTATCCCATCTTATATCAGCAACGTGAGCCGCAATATCACGACATTTTTCTTTCGTCTGGGTCTGAAAATACTCTTCATACCTGAATCCAGGTTTTGTTTTCTCATTAAAGAAAACATAATCCATACTCCTCTTAGATGGCGTGGAAAGTGTCTTCACTTTAATCTTAGTTAAGGCTGACTTTACAATGTTAACAAAGTGCTCAAACTGTTCATTTTGTGGTAGTTTTGTTCCATCGTAATTCAAACATTGCATTTGCCTTTGAATTGTATGTCTATTGGTAGGATAACAACCATTGACAATAACGTCGTCAGACACATCAATTAAGGTTGTTAAAATTAATGGATCAGTTTTTGTGAAACTATTTAGTTTCTCCTTATCAATAAGTTCTTTATACTCACCATCATCAGGATACGTATAATAATCTTTCTCTTCGTTATATGTAATTAATTTTGGGTCCTTCAACAATTTCTTAATCTCATTTAAACTCCGCTCGGAGTTTAAATGAGATTAAGAAATTGTTGAAATTATAATACTTATCAAAAGAAAGATCCTTCACCTTCCCAATAAGTTCAATTGATCTTTCTTTTGATAAACGTACTTACATTTCTCTAACTTAAATAATATTTTAACTTACTGTTATAAAACTACGGTTTAAGAACAGAATACAATGAAGTCAAAAATGCAACTTTTGATATTGGTTCTGGAGAATTAATTGCGACAATCGCAGTGACAAATAATCCTACACATCGCGCAGAATATTTAACCTTACTAGGGTCGCAGACATCAATTACAGTTGTCACAGCGGTAATAGCAATTTTATAAGGGTTTGAGCTATTCGCGAGTGCGGAAGCGTCAGTTATAACACCTGCAGCTTGTGACATAACAACAGGATTTAAGGACATTCTAGAAATTCCTCCAATTTAACCAATAATTAATTTAATAAGTAAACATTCCTTCAGAGGCGTAGTACTTATTATACAACCGAAAGCAAAGCCAATCAATATATCCATAAATTTAAAAATAATAACGTAAGTAATGAATAAGACCGTAAAACGATATCATAAAAACTTAATTTCATAATACCTTAATTAGTAGTATCCACGATATTTCAGAATATTTCAGAAAAATTTTGTTTTTCTGAATACTAGGTTTTGATTCTCCTCATTTTCGAGCCTAGAATCATCGTTCTTGACCTTCAGGGTAGAAATCCACCCTGTTTTAGATTTTTCGTTGATTCTGGGCCTTTAAAAGCCCGTTGAGAGTCTATTTACAATTGTCTACCTTAGTTTCTAAATTATTTCCTTTTTGTTGAAGAGAATTAAGTTGATTCTGAAAAATTTGAATTTTATCTTCCAAAGCTTTGAATTTAGGACTTGAACTTATCTGTGAATCTATAGAACCATTGTCCTTACCCTATTTGTTTCCAAATAAAAATTCAAGAAGAGCTTTTTTCTTATTTTGTCGAATAATATTCTTGACTTTCCTCCAAGAAAAAGGTTGAAGATTAGTTTTTAAAACTTCAAGATCTTTTCCATTCTCCATAATTTCTAGAGCATAAAGAAAAAAGTTTCTGAGAGAGCGTATTTATCGTTTCTTTGAATCTAATTCTTGAATGACATCAATTAATTAATAAACAAAATATTATAAATAGACGATAAAAAGATAGGAAAATTTCTTATAATATCTAACAAAATTTATTAGGAGGATTATGTCACATTTCACACATATGAAAACCCGTTTCCAAAATCTATTCTATTTAGAAAAAGCATTAAATAGATTAAATATTACACATAAACAAAAAGAAAAAATTCATAATAATTTTAATTCTCAATCAGAAAATAAAAATTTAGTAATTTCACAATCGAATGGTTATGATATTGAATTTAATTGGAATGGGCAAGAATATGAGTTAGTTCTTGATACAAGTTTCTGGGAGCAAGCCTATCCAATTGAAAGTTTCATTGACAAAGTAGCTCAACAATACGCCGGTGAAGTAATCATTGGAGAAAGTCAAAAAACTGGTTTTCAACCAATGAAATATCAACAAAATGCTGATGGATCAAATACGTTAATTTTAGAACGTTGGAAGAATTAAAAATCACCGCTATCAAAAGGTATTTTCTTCAATTAGTGAAAGGTTTACAAGCCTCGGATCTTGTTGAGTCAAATCTTAATACGTTTCTTTGCACTCGGAAGGGCATAAGCATATAAAAACCGAAAAAATCTAATTTTTAAAAAAAATACAAAAAATGAAAAAATTCACTGTTAATCGTAGTAAAAAATTTTTAAAGCTCAATACCATGAAGCACGTCAAAAACCTATATCAAAAAGAAAATCGGCATTCTTAGGCTTTTCAGCGGTTATGGCTATTTTTGGCACTACAATGTTAGCTAGTGCTTTACCAGCTATAGCGAAAGATGTTCCTGCTCCTAAGCCGACTGATGTAGCTCCTGCTCCTAAGCCCATTGCTAATAAAAAACTTCGTGAAGGTTTCGGAGGCTTTGCTGCCGCAGTTTGTGGTGGAGCAGCATCTTCAGGCTCATTTTTACTTGGAGCTGTTTGCGGTATTGTTGTAGTTGTAGGCATTTTGGCTCGAGATAAATAATTTGAGAAACTTAATGAGATTTCAAATTTAAGAGATCTCATTAAATAAAACTTTGATATAATTTTTTAAGTTGCTTCGGTTTACTTCTTTGATTTATTTATCTTTTATCTTTCAATTGTTTATACAAGTTGTTTTTTCGAATACTCTCGTATTTAATCCTATATCCTTTCGACTGAAATAAACTATATGGATCTTTACTCTCATAATATTCCTTCAAAGAGATTATTCCCTCAGCTTGCCGTTCAAACCCTGTTTTGATAATTTCTATTCGATCCTCTTTAGGAGTCTTTCCCAAAGTGATGAAATTTGACCCACGAAGGCCTTTTTCTTCATTCGATCTTTGCGTAGCAGGTATATTATATTGCTGATTCTTTGAAAGTAAATCTGAAGGCCTTTTAGAGGCCTCTGAGACAGTTTTCGAGATTTCATTCCTTGGCTCTTCAGCTTGCTGATTAAATTTAGTATCATTTTCTTGGAAATAAGAGCGCATACTCGGCTTCAGTGTAGTATCATCCTGCTCACCAATTTTGGACACTTGGGCATAAGAGTCCATTTTTAGGCCCTTCCTATAGGATAGATTGTCTTTACGAAAACACTTTTTATTTTTAAACTAAACTAATATAATAATATTAATTTTTATTTATATGAAAGATTTTTTTAAAAAACTTGTACGGATAAAAAAGCGTCAAATTGCCAAAAAAGCAATTGGGGTGGTCGCTGCTTCATGGGCCTTTAAATTTGGTGCCATTGATCGATCGAAACGTGGGCCCAGTAATCACAAAGCCTTTCTAACCAAGGAAGGGAAAAAAATTATGCAGGACCGACAAAAAGATTTTGAACTAATTTTTTTAATAAAAAAACCAGATTCTTATCTTTTTACAGCGGAGTCCAATCATTACAAACCATTAGATCGTGTAGCAATTACCTGAGATGTCAATAAGGTGATGCGGGAGGTTTCCAATCAACTTCCTGGCAAACTTAATATCACTAGTCATAGCTTCCGGATTGGCTATATCACACAATTATGGAAAGATTCTAAAGATATTGAATTTGTTAAACAAACCATGGGTCATCGAAACTTAGATACTACTTCTGCTTACGTTAATCAATTATCTGATCAAGAACGACAGAAACGTATTGAACACTTGCAATAAAATATTTTTTTAAGTGAAGCAAAAACATATCAAAACCTAATATTTGACTTTCTCATTTAGGTTTTGTTAGAATTCAAACAATTAAAATTCTAATATGAAAAAATCGGTTTTTAATTTATTATTTATGCTTCTTTGTATCGTTATTTGGGTGCTTAATCCTTGGCCATTTGAGAAGTCTCTCAA
>Ga0316189_10005030_pt1 | contig 12672 bp, 5 predicted proteins | sample LowCovwburrow_MG_FD_204930 | JGI IMG/M metagenome (GOLD analysis project Ga0316189, IMG submission 204930) | Coastal sediment microbial communities from Maine, United States - Lowes Cove worm burrow | ecosystem: Environmental > Aquatic > Marine > Coastal > Sediment | place: USA: Maine... | reverse complement strand
TTCATCTACTACCATATCCGATAAATGTTCCATGCCCATTACTTCACGGCCATGGGTAGACTTCAGATGCAGCACCCGTTTAGCCAGAGACAGAGCCAACTCAAAACCATCCGGACTGCCCGTTGTGTCGAACACAATATCGAATGGCTCCGGCTTGCCATCGGCCGTTAAGTTCACCCTTTGATCCGCGCCCACCCTGGCAGCCAGGTCCAGGAGCGGGGCATGTCTGGCAAGAGCCGTAATTTCAAAATCCAGGCCGTGTACTTCCCTGAACTGGCGTAAAGCGGGAAGAATGAGCATGCCCAATCTGCGGGGACCAAGAACCGCCACCCGATCGCCATTTCTGGGAGCAGTAACCTCCACAGCCTGAAAAGCAGCGGCAAGAGGTTCAACAAGACTTGCCGTAAGAGGATCTACCCCGGCAGGAATGGGGACAATGCTGTTACAGGGTGCCAACAGCCAGGGCGCAAAACCGCCAGGAAGCCTGTTAATGCCGAGGGTAATGCGGTCAGGGCAATGGTTGGCAAGGCCCCATTTGCAGAACGTACAATGGCTCGCCTGGTTTCGCGCCAGATGAGACCCATTAATTTCCACCACAACCCATTGATCATGCAACCGACCAACCACCTCATGACCAGTGATTTGGGGTAGTGGGTGAGGTAAATATCTACGGGCCAGGTCTGTAGAACATACGCCGCAGTATCGGGTCTCCACCGGAACATAACCCGGGCCCAATTTCATGTGTAACCGGTTCTCGCGGAGAATGTCCCAGCCCGTTTCCTGATCGCCTTTAAAAGTATAGGCCGTAGTGGAAAAGCTGCCGTCGCTCTGGTATTCCGCGCCTTCAAAATTGATCTGAACCATGATTTTGGCCCTGAAGGTTTCCAATAGATAGGCGGGGAACAGGCCCTACCTGCAGATATTGGGTGAGAATGGGAACCGACAGAGGCCGGTTCCCAATAAAAGGTTTAACGCATGGCCCCAGGCTTTAACACCGGTGAAGCCGCAGGCTTCTTAACCATGAGTACAGGTTTCGTATTGGGTTTTGGTGTTTTGGAAGGACTCAAAACAATCTGCCCCTTGTTCTTGGTTCCGCCGGAACTGGTAACAATGTTGAAGACTCTGAAATTGTCTACCGTCCAGGAGAGGGTACTGCTGGTGGAAGTGGCTTGCACACCAAAAGCAAGGGTCTCTCCCAGAAGGGCGTCAGCAACGCTCATGTCCAGAGGCGCTGCCAATCCACCGTTCAGACCCGTTGCCGTCTCGGCCCAGTTGGTCCAGCCCAGTAGATTCGCTGTACCGCCATTGTATGGAACAGATGTTCCAGCCTGGCCCTGATTCCACTGAACCCCGCCTGCCAGAGTCTGAGCGGCATTAAAAAACTCGTTGCCGTTCCTTACCAGAATCGGGGTTACCGAACTGTTGTCGGAAACCGGTGCCTCCAGAAGGGTGGCATAGTCAAAGTCGAAAACGGTTATGCCGGTAGTGGGTACTTCAAACTCGTTGGACACAATAGCGCTGTTCTGGGTTTCTCCCACGCCAGGGGCCATCTGGGTGAAGGTATTTCCCCATTTTGTAGAACTAAAGCCTATATCCAGAGTCCAATCATCCAGACCATTACTGTCGTTGGCAGCGATGGCCCCCACCCAATTGGCAAGGGTTGACGGATCTTCAAAGGTTTGCAGCAATAAAGGGGTACTGGATACCAGTAAACCGTAGTCGGTGCTCAACACGGTGTCGCCCTCAAACAGAGAAACCAGAATGTAATAGGTTCCGGCCTGGAAGCGTCGAGCAACGGTTTCAATGCCACCGCCCGTAGCGCCGTAATCCAAAACATCGAGGAAGTCAGGATCTTGAACGAAGAAATCCTGGTTGGCAACCTGGCCTTGAACCACAATCAGATCCAAGTCTGCCTGGCTATTGCTTGGAGCCACAGCAATGAGAACGTCTGTAGGTTCGGTGAGTGTAAAGGTGTAGACGTCTTCCATGTCGTCGGGAGGCAGGCAGCCCGAGCAGTTGTTCACAATGCTGCCAACGTCGCCCTGGGAAATGGAGCCCACCACATTCACATTCAAACCATCGGGATTGGTAAGATTCATGGCTGTTTCGTAGCTTGCATGAGAGGCGTTTTCAAGTACCACGCGAGATGACGCATGGGCAACCTGACGTTGAGCCGCGGTCATGCCGCTTAAGTGCTGTCGCACCCCGTTCACATCACCCCATAACATGAAACCAGACCAGTTGGAGGCGCTGGAAGTGAGCCGCACCCAACCCGCATTGGCCAGCGTATCGGGATCACTGAAAAGACTCGACATCAGCTGGGTTAATTTCTGGTTGGGGCCAATATTGGGAACCGTTACCGCTTCAAGCACTGAACCATCAAAACCCATGGCCGAAATGGTCAACTCACCGATATCCGTTCCAACGTTGGTGGCCACAATGGCCGTGAAAGAATTATCGTTCACCTGGAAATGAGGGAAGTCCAGAGCCGTGCCTGAATCGTAATTGCCGCGCAAACCGGTGAAGACATCCTGAACCTCGGCGGAAGCGGATCCAAACAATTCATAACCCACCAACTCAGCATTACTGCCGTCTGGCACGGAAACCTGCATCCAGGAACTGCCTGCAGGAACCCGTTCCTGATTGGCAGCGTCAAAGAGAAGGGTAACCTTCTCGCCCGCTTCCATGGGTTCATCAAAGGTTTTGATGATTTCACCCGCAGCATTGTAATAGGTTTCGGTTACGGTCACAGCTTCATCGCTGATGTTAATGTAGACCAGACCGGTCCAGAACAGGCCGGTATTGGTTGCAATATGCAGGAATCGAAGGTTTTTCCCCTTCTGATTGTTAAGATCTAAAGCAGCAGATTGCGCTTGATCCGTGGTGGTGAAATATTCCATGGAAGCAGTGGTTTCCAAGTCACTATTCACCCGAACCCAGTCAATGGGTGTGAGATCATCGCCAAAGATTTCTTGAAGATCCAATCCGGCTTTGGCATAGCCAACTCCGTGAGCGTCAAGGGTACCAGCCGTGGCATTGGGCTGTGCGGCAAGGGTGGTGACCGCAGGATTGCCTTGACCATTTACCGAAGAAATATAGGTGTCGAATCGGGCGGTATTCTTTGCCACATGAGGCATGATTGCTTCAGAAGACAAACCCTCCGTGGCCCAATAGGCCGCTCTGGTGGTGGGTGAGTGAAGTTCGCCAAACACATAGAGTTCGCCGTCTGTAGCCACCTGAACCCATCCCATATCAGCATGGTTGTTGGGAAAAGCGTCCCTAATGCGAATCCATGATTTGCTCAAGCCATCAATGGTTGGAGCAAGACCCGTTGAGAAGACTTCATCGCCCGCTGAGGTAAAACCAAAGACCTCAACTTTAGCCGATGAATTGGAGGGGTTCACAATACCAATGTAGGTGTCCTTGTCGCCGCCTGACGTGATTTCAGGCAGGTAGTAAACGGTAGGCAACAAGGAGCCCTTGGTCAGCGGATCACGGTTGATGAAGATATCGATGCCTGAAACAATGGCATTGCCAGCAACCGTAACGGTTACAACTTCAGTGGGATCATCGATGGTTTCATGGTTGTCGCTTTCGGAAGCGCCATTATAGAATTCTTCTTCTCCGGGGAACTCGCCCAGCAGGTTCACGCCGAGAATGTCGTTGCTTCCCGGTTTGGAGGTGCGAATGGGGTCGCTATAGGCAGCGCTCCGCTCTACAGCTTTCTGCTTGATGTCCCGCACTTCAACGGAGTACTCGCCAGGAGGGAGACCCACGATGGAATAGGAACCGTTCTCACCGCAACAGGTAATGGTGGCGGCAGCGTTCTGGAAAACCGTATTCTCCGCTCCGGACCGGTCCCGAACCGTAACATTAACGCCAGCAGCTTCATTGACGCCGTCAGGCATGTAAATGGTTCCGGAAATACCGCCCATCCCCGTGTTGCCAAAGGCTTCCTGGCCATATAAAGCCAGATACCCGGAAATATCGTCGGTTTGCAGCACGTGGCCAGGGTTTACGGAAGACCAGTACATAATTTCAACGTTATTGTTGTTGGCCCTGCCAAAATCTTCATAGGTCTGGGTAAAACTACCAATATTCAACCAGCCGTTCACCTGAGAGTGACCCAGGCCCAAGGCATGACCAAACTCGTGAAGAAGTGTGGAGCGCAGAGACGTTTCATTGCCATTCTGAGCAGCGGAACCACCCATTACAACGAACATGCCAGTATAGTCAATGCCAAACTGCAGGTCTGGCGCAGCGAAGGCCAGAACGTTGGACTGGGGGTCGATCCCGAAATCGGTAAAGACATCGCCCGTCTCGTCTAGAACAATAGGGCTAAAGCCTTGATTCAGAAACGTAACAATCTGAGATCTGCTGGTAACATCTGAGGGCAGTTCCGGCCCCTCTTCAATGCGCAGCAAACTGCCAGGCACACTGTCCCAATCGCTGAATTCCGATTGGACCAGGGCTTTCACCGTGTCGTGATCCCAGGAATTTGAAAGATTGCCCTGGTCCAGATTAAACTGAATGGGCGCGGTGGTTGGGTGTCGAAGAGGAACGCCGGTGTTGGTGCGGGCAATGGGACCGCCTGCAAAAAGAACAGGAGTGGCCATGAGAAGGCATAAAATTCGTTTGATCATTTCTTGATTTCCTCCCATTTAGGCGCTTTCACCGAACCAGTAATCAGATCGCGAATGAGGGCTTTCAAACCCGTCACGTCCATGCCGTCTGCCTGACCGTTTTTCAACACAACCGGTTTGGTAAGTCTTTCATGAGACGTGCCCTTCAGGGCAGGACCCATGCCGTTCATCACAAAACGATTGTCTACCCGGTGAAAGGCTTTACCTGCCAACACGTCAAACATGCCGAGGTGAAAACCAATGGGTGAGCACAAGCCCGTTCTGCCGTTTCTGCCCATGAACAACACGTACTGTTTGCCCAGTTCATAGCGGGGAATGCCAATTTGGTCCGGATCAAATCGGGTGCGTCTGCCATCCTGGAAATGGCCCATTTGGGAGAGGATCACTGTTTTGGAACCGATCCCGCGAAGATCATCCAAAACTTCAAATGTATAATTGACTACGGGATAATCCCATTTACCGTCGCTACTCTTAACGGTTGTATGGTTAATGGCTGTAACACGACCTTCAAAAATCCGGGCAGATCTTTCTACCAGATCTACCAGGTTCATAGGGGCAATTTTAGTTGCCGATACTTGCGGTATTACGGCAAGCAGGAGCAAGCCGGCCACAAAGGCCTTTCCAAACTTCAACACGCGATCCTCCTTCTTTTTGGACATCCCAACACCGGCTGTCTTGAACCGGGGAGTCAGGACCCCCACTGGATAACAGGCTTGTCATTATACACCTTGCCGACTGTAAAAATCACCCGGCAAAACGGATATCTTAAAATTAAGCAGTATTGGTGCCAACAAGAAGGACACCACGGGATTCAATGAAAGTTGCTGTTGAGGAAACGTTCTCGGTTTCAGTCCGAGGCACCCGTTGCGGAGGCAACTTGTTTGGCAGCCTTTTTCCCAACAAGCGCTGAACGTCGTTTTGCCACATTCCCAAAAGGAAGGGTCTCTGTTTTATAGACCTTTCGGATCTTACGCACATAGTTGCGCGTTTCTTTGTAGGGGGGAATACCCTTGTGACGATCCACCGCATTTTCACCCGCGTTGTAGGCGGCAAGCACGTAGTCTACATTTCCTTCAAAATAACTGAGAAGATAGCGCAAATACAACACACCACCCTTAATATTATCTCGGGGGTTCCAGGGGTTGTCTACGCCAAAGCGTTTGGCGGTTTCAGGCATCAACTGCATGAGGCCCATGGCACCTTTATGGCTTTTCGCTTTCATATTCCTGCTGGACTCTATTTCGATAACCGACATAACCAGACCGGGATCAACGCCGAAGGCCCTGGCGATAGGGGTGGCCAGTCCTTGAACCTGGGTTCGGCTAAGCTGGGCCTTGCCGCTTTTCGTTTTGTTTTTGCGGTTGCTGGCCTGGCGGGCCTGCCTGTTGCGGCTCTTTGTTTCCTTTTCCTTCAAATGATCCGGAGTGTAGGTATCTATTAGCTTATGTTTCTTGGATTTAATGGGTCGATCTGTAATAACCAGATTGCCGTCTCTATCCCGATAGGAGTAGAGTTTCTGGCTAAAGGCCGGGCCGCTGACCACGGCGATGAGGATTAGGCAGACCACCAATCTCAATAGAAACTCCTTAAAGCGCTAATTCACCAAAATAGTGATTCATGGTTTTGAGTAGGGCCGGTCATCCTCTTTTTCAGGGAGGATTTCAGCACGTGCTCAAGGCCAGAGACATAGATTATACATTATTTCTGGCTCTCACGAAAGCGAAGTCCGTTTACCCACTGTCTCGCCGCAAATTAATGTGCGAAAACCCGGTAAAAATCGTGCTTTTTTTCCCCCATGAATTGCACTCGTTGGTAGAATAGGAAGTTGGTTAGAGGAGTGATATGCTAAAGTATTTGAAAATACGAAACCTGGCAGTGATAGACGAGGCCGAGATTGAAGTTGGCTCTGGTTATGTCTGTCTTACCGGAGAGTCTGGAGCTGGTAAATCGGTGCTCATCGACGCATTGCTTTTATTGGGCGGCGAGCGTGCCTCCAGTGACCTGGTCCGTTCCGGCTGCGATAAGGCCGTGGTGGAGGCCGAGTTCGAATTGGAACGGGTAGATCCCGATTTGGATCTTCTGGAAGACAAACAATTGTTTTTGCGAAGGGAAGTGAGCAAAGACGGCAAGTCTCGGGCCATGGTTAACGGCATTCTGGTTCCCAACAGTCAATTACAGCGTTATGGCCGATGCGCATTCGAGATTCACGGTCAACATGGCCAACAACGTCTTTTGAAGGCTGGCCAGCATCTGGCCATTTTCGATGAGCAGACCGGTTTAAAGCTGAATGTGTCTGCATTCGAAGAGAAAGTGTCCTCTTTTAGAGCCAGTTACAAAGCATGGCGCGATTTGCGGGAAGGCGAGGCCAACCGCTTGAAGGAAATGGATTTTGTACGCCTGCAAATTCAGGAAATTGAAGAAGTCAACCCCACTGAAGCCGACCTGGACCTGGAACAGCGTCTCAAGCGGCTACGCAACCGGGAGCTCATTCGCGATTGTCAGCTGGAGCTCAACGAAATTCTGGACGAGCGGGCCATTCCCGACCTCACGAGGGTAGGCTCTCTACTTGTCAACCTATGTGAATTCCAGGACGAGCTAACCCCCTATATCGAGCAGGTTGGATCACTTTCGGCCACCCTTTCCGACCTCCAGGCCGAATTGGATTTCAGCGAAGAAGATACAAGCCGTGAGCTGCACCAGTTGGAAGAGCGCGAATCTGGACTGAACAGGCTCTTCATGAAATATGGCAGAGACGTGGAAGAGGTTCTTGAAGAATTAGACCGCCTCAAAGCCCGGCTGGATACCCTAAGCCATGCCTCGGAAGGTCTGGATGATATTTGGGATTCGGTTTGTCGGGAATATGCCCAACTCCAAGAAGAGAAACAAGCATTATATGCAGCAAGAGAAAAGGCGAAAGGGCCCTTTGTGAAATCGGTGAAGCGGGGGTTGCAAGACCTGGAACTGCGCAAAGCCGCTTTTGAGGTTTCCAATCTGTGGCCCGAATGGGATACTCAACTAACCGGTGATGCCGTGCCACGGCTTCCCGGTCCTGAGCTCTCCTTCCTTTTCTCACCCAACCCCGGAGAGGAGCCTCGCCCACTGGCGCGGATTGCCTCTGGCGGTGAATTATCTCGCGTGCTGCTTGCACTGATTAACGCTTTCAAGAGGCCGAGCGGTCGAATGTTGGTATTCGACGAAATCGACGCGGGCCTTGGAGGCGAAACAGCCCACGCCGTGGGCGCCAAACTCGCCAATCTGGGTGAGCGGCATCAAGTCTTGTGTGTGACCCATTTCGCACAGGTCGCGCGGTTTGCTGATCAACAGATTAAAATAGAAAAAACCATCATTAAAGGTAGAACCTACACAACTCTTGCCATCTGCGATTATGAAGGAAGAGTTGCCGAATTGGCCCGCCTCATGGGGGGCGATACCCAAGCAGAGAACTTGCGCGACCATGCGCGCGAGCTTCTGGAAATGACCGGGAGGCAGAACGGGTAATCCCGTTATCCTCCCATTTGAAATGACCGAGACTGGATGGGGATCCATGTCCTCCCGTCTCATTAATCGATTTTATTTGAGGAGTATTCTCAATGCGAAAGCAAAGTGTCTGGCTTGTTTTATTGCTTTTTGTTTCTTTAGATATCGTGGCTCAAGACGCCTACCAGTGGGTTTTCCCCTGGGTGGCCAGTCAGGACGCCCGATGGAATTCCCAGGTTGTGGTTACCAATAGCAGCGACCGCGACGCAAACGTTACCCTTACTGCCGTCCGACCCGATGGTGCCCAGCAAACCGTTTCTCAGCCCGTTCCTGCAGGTCAATCCTCTGCATGGACAGCTCGTGCGTTATTTGATGAGTTGGGGTCCGGCAGCGGTTACGCCGTTTTCATGTCGTCATCCGAACCCGCCCTCTCCGGCCGTTACCTGGTTTTTTCTGAAACCGCTGTAACTGCCAATTCACCATCAGCCGGGGAAGCTATTCCCATGGCGAAAGCTACCACCATGTTTTCTGCCGCTTTCCTTTCACCCAACCCTGATCAGTTCTCTGCGGTAGTTGCGGTTAACACCGGATCCGAAACGGCCACTTTGGACGTAGCGGCTACTCTGGTAACCGGTCCTTCCAAGCGGATTCGTTATAAAGAGACGACCGTTACCGTTGGCGCTGGTCATCCCGTGATTCTTAACGCTTCTGAGCTGTTTAGTGGCTTGAGCGGTCAGCTGAACATGACTGTTCACTCCAGCCAGCCCCTGGTTGCCAATATCTTCTTCTACAATTCTGCTTTCGAGCCAGCAATTGCTTCTGTTGAAGATATCTCCCAGGCAGCTCCCCGGATTCCGGCTCTTACCGATGCCGATTTCCATGAAGTAACAGATGCCAAGGTAATCCTGGGTGATTTCTTATTTTGGGATAAGGAACTCAGCGGAAACCGCGACATCTCCTGCGCAACCTGTCACCACTCCCTGGCTGCAACCGGCGACGGTCTGTCTCTGCCAGTTGGCGCTGGCGGCAAGGGCCTGGGTGTTGCTCGCGGCAACACAGAAATGGTTCACGAGCGGGTTCCCCGTAACGCGCCTCCCGTTTTCAACCTGGGTGCCAAAAGCATTCACACCATGTTCCACGACGGTCGTGTAGCCGTTATTGATGGTGGTTTCCTAAACCCTGCTGGCGATAAGCTGTTGTCCGGATTGGACAACGTTCTTGCTGCCCAGGCCATGTTCCCCGTAACTTCCAACGCTGAAATGGCTGGCCTTCCTGGCACAAACGAAATTGCCGATGCTTCTGGCGATGAGCCCGAAATGTGGGCTCGCCTGGTAACCCGTCTGATGGCCATTCCTGAGTATCAGACTTTATTTGCAGCCGCCTACCCCGACATCACCGTTCCCGACGATGTAACCTTCGCTCATGCTGCCAATGCTATTGCCGCATATGAGAACGATGCGTTCCGCGCCGACAATTCACCCTTTGACCAGTTCCTGGCGGGCGATACCGAAGCTCTCACTGCTTCTCAAAAACGGGGCATGTCTCTGTTCTACGGCAAGAGCGAATGTTCTTCCTGCCACGCCGGTCCTTTTCAAACTGATATGGAATTCCACGCCATTGGCATGCCTCCTGTTGGTCCTGGCAAGGGCGACGGTTTGGACGGCCATGACGATTTTGGTAGAGAGCAGGTTACCGCTTCTGCCGAAGATCGTTACAAGTTCAGAACGCCACCTCTGCGTAACGTTGGCATTACAGCGCCTTACGGTCACAGCGGTGCCTATGACACCTTGGAAGACGTGGTTCGTCATCACATAAACCCTGCCGCTTCCCTGGCCGCATATGATCCCAGCAACGCGCTCCTCATTCCAAGACCAGACTTAGATGCTCTGGATTGGATTATCCTGAACGACGCAGATTCCATGGCTGCTATTGCTGCAGCTGCTGAAGATGATATTCCCGAACTCAACGACGCAGAGGTTGCAGACATTGTTGCCTTCCTGCATGCATTAACCGACAAGAGAAGTCTGGACATGCGCAGAACCGTTCCTCAAAGGGTTCCCAGCGGATTGCCCATAGCTGACTAATCTGGTTAAGCTCTAATCCATAAGAGGCTGTGAGCTGGCGTTTCGCCGGTTCGCAGCCTTTTTTTGTGCATCTTTTGTCCAAATCCAATCCTGAATCTCCTCCATGAACGAGGTGAGATCAACGGTAGCAATACCTTGTCTATTGCCGAACCCATGGCGTTCTATGTTAAGATTGGGCGTTTTGTATTTTGAAGGGTGTTGAGAGGTGTTGGCAATGTGGAGAAGGTGGCCTGTACTGGCTTGTATGGTATTCTTTTCGTGTGTGGCCATGACGTGGAGCAGTGGGGAAGAAGACTTAAACCGTTTGAATCAGATGATTGAAACGAACCCCAACAATTTGAGCGCAATAATGGAACGGGGCAGGCTCTATTTAACAATGGGCAATCTGGATGCGGGCTCCAAAGACTTTTCCCAGGTAATAGCCCGGGATCCCAAACATGCGGAAGCGCGGTATATGCTTGTGGTAACCCTCCACAGACAAGAGAATCTCAAAGGGGTCTTGACCGCCGGCTTACAAGCTCTCAATCTAGAACCGGGCAACCCATTTCTACACGCCTTGATGGGCAATAGCCTTCGGCGACTGGGCCGACATAAAGAAGCCCTTACGCATCTGGAAAGGGCTGTCTATTTACAGAACAACATGCCAGCGGTCTATTATGATATGGGCCAGGTCTATCTTGCTCAAGGTCTTCAGGAAAAAGCCAAACGCAGTATGCGACTGGCCTGCGCCTTCAACAGCCTTTTCTGCGATCCCACCCAATTGGAAGCGGGAAAAGACACCCATTATATTCTGGGCCTGAAAGCCGAACAGGAAAACGTCGTCTGCGATTGTTGCGAAATGTACAACCGCAATGGCATTCACCGGGAAGACCTGGTGAGACGCAGTCTGGAAGACAGAAAGAAGAAACAGTTGAGAACCAGGAGCCGTTTCAAGGTATTCAACGATTTCCAGTTTTCCGACCGCCTCCTGGAGAGCGGCATTGAGTTCGTTCACAAAATTGTGGACGACGCAGGCAGAGATTGGAAGCCCGTTCACTACGATCACGGCAACGGTCTGGTAACAGCTGATGTAGACGGAGACGGCCATTATGATCTCTATTTCATGACTCAGTTGGGTGCCAACGAGTTGTGGCGGAATCTGGGCAATGGCTCCTTTGAAAACATAACCGAGAAGTCTGGACTGGCTGTGTTGGATCGCATCAGTGTTTCCGCCTCCTTCGGTGATTTGGACAATGATGGCGATCCCGACCTCTACGTAACAACCGTGAAGATGGGCAACCTGCTTTTCGAGAACACGGGGGACGGCGTTTTTAAAGATATCACCGCCAGTTCCGGTTTGGGTTATACCGGTCATTCCTCCGGTGTGGTTTTGTTCGACTATAATAAGGATGGTCTGCTGGACCTGTTTTTAACCAACGTGGGAACCTACACCCACGACCATACCGGTATGGGCGGCTACTATATAGGTATGAAGGACGCATTCGGCGGGCATTTACACCCCGAGCGTTTTGAAAAAAGCCTGTTGTTTCAAAACAAGGGTAATTTCAAATTTGAGAACGTAACCACAGCCATGGGTTTGAAAGACGTCAGCTTCAGCGGCGATGCTTCTTTTACCGATTTTAATGGCGACTCCTGGCCGGATCTTTATGTGTTGAACATGCAGGGCGATGATCATTTCTACGAGAACCAGGGGGGCAAGCAGTTTGTGGATAAAACCGCTCATTACTTCCCCAAAACACCCTGGGGCAGTATGGGTGTGAAATTTTTCGACTACAATAACGACGGTCGCATGGACTTGTACCTTACCGACATGCACTCGGATATGAGTGAAGAGATTGTCCCTCGTAAAGAGAAGAAAAAATCGGAGATGAAGTGGACCGATGAGTTTCTGGAGGGCGGGGCCAACAACATTTTTGGCAACGCCTTTTATGAAAATACCGGGAATGCGCCCTTCAAGGAAGTATCCGACGCCCTTGGAGTGGAAAACTACTGGCCGTGGGGATTGAGCGTGGGTGATTTCAACGCCGACGGGTTCCAGGACATTTTTGTAGCATCCAGCATGAACTACCATTTCCGGTACGGCGTAAATTCCCTCTTCCTCAACAACGAGGGCCAGTCCTTTTTGGACAGCGAATTTATTGTGGAAGCAGAGCCCAGAAAAGTAAGCGCTAAACCCTGGTTCTCTCTAGACTGTTCCGGACCAGACAAGGCCCATCGTCACTGTAACGGAAAGGTTGGAAAAATTGCAGTTCTGGGTGCCCACGGCACGCGAACCTCGCTGCTCATGGATTACGATGAAGATGGTGACATAGACATCATCACCGGGGAATTCAACTCAGAACCCCTGGTCTTGAACAACAACCTCACCGACAAAAAAGCCATCACCTGGATACAGATCAAGCTGAAGGGCACCCAGTCCAACAGAGATGGATTGGGAGCTCTGGTGAAGGTAAAAGCAGGAGACCGGG
>Ga0316189_10005029_pt1 | contig 12672 bp, 9 predicted proteins | sample LowCovwburrow_MG_FD_204930 | JGI IMG/M metagenome (GOLD analysis project Ga0316189, IMG submission 204930) | Coastal sediment microbial communities from Maine, United States - Lowes Cove worm burrow | ecosystem: Environmental > Aquatic > Marine > Coastal > Sediment | place: USA: Maine... | reverse complement strand
AAATAACGAACCATGCGGCTCGTGGGTCGGCGTTTGCTCCCAGTAATGTACATCACCGAAAATTTGGAGAATATTTGCCCGTCATTGGGTATGATATATAGGCTTGCTATGCGGGTTGGGGGGAGAAGAGAATGAAACGCGAAGTGGGAGTTTTGTTGTCACAGGAGGTCCGTGACCAGATTGGCATGAGTGCGGTCATACCAGCATTTCCCGCACGGCTCACGGGTCGATTTATTCAACTGGAACCGGTCGATATTGAACGAGACACGCTGCCGCTGTTCCAAGCCTGTAACGGCACGGGGCCAAATGGCGAGCCGGATGCCTACGACCCGGATGAGCTGATCTGGCGTTATATGTTTGGTGGTCCCTACTATTCACTGGACGATTTTGGGCAGTATATGGCAGGACTCACCTCCATGGGCGAAGGTTTGGCGTTGTGCGTGACAGATCTGGCGTCCGGTCGCCGGATAGGTGTTGCCACCTATTGTAATAATGCGCCCGCCTTTCTCTCTATCGAACTCGGCGGGGTTTGGTATGGGCCGGCCTTTCAACGAACCTACGCCAATACGGAAACCGTTTATCTCTTGTTGAAACACGCCTTTGAAAGCTTGAATTATCGGCGCTTGGAATGGAAGTGCGACGCGCTCAATTCCCGTTCCCGCCAGGCAGGGTTGAAACTGGGTTTCGTTTTCGAAGGCATTTTTCGACAACACATGATCATCAAGGGACGCAATCGAGATACGGCCTGGTACAGCATGATCGACAGTGAATGGCCGAGTGCCCGTGAGATGCTACAGTCCCGCCTTTATGGTTCGCGTGGTTAGTTAACAGTTAACAGACACAACCACCTGGCGGGGTAGGTTTTAATTGGAGACTGTTCGTTTCAAATAAGCCTTCAGGCGCTGCCAGGCATTGAGTGCCGGCTTTTGGTTTGTTTCTGGATCACGGTCCACGTGTAACCAGAAACCGTGGCGCACCTCGTCATAGATATGCACCTCATTGGGCACACCGGCAGCACGTAGGGCTGTAACAAACTTGTTCACGGTCTCGGGCGGGATGCCGCCATCTTTCTCGGCAAAGGTGCCATAGACTTCGTGGTGGATATGACCCAATTTCTCCGGGTCATCAAGTAAGCGTCCATAGAAGATGGCCGTTCCCTCGTGGTGCTTGCTGCCAAGGGCATAACTCAGTGCCACGCCGCCACCGTAACACCAGCCGATAGCGGCTACTTTACCTGTGATGTCTGTACGACCCTTGAGGGTTGATGCAGCGGCGTCAAGGTTGCGGATGATTTTGTCCATATCGGCCAGTGTTTCGCCAACCAGCGCCCTGTTTTCCAGACGGTTGGTTCCAATGCGACCGGAATAGAGGTCGGCGCAGAGCGCGACATAACCCTCGGCGGCAAATGCATCGGCCACCTGCTTGACCCGCTCGCTGAGACCATTCCATTCGTGTATCAGGATCACGGCACCGAAGGGGCCCGAGCCTTCGGGCACAGCTAGATAACCCATGGTCTTGGGGTTTTCGGGAAAATAGGCCAAATTATTCCCGCGCGGAGGCCCGGCCTTCCCCAAAACCGCAGGTGGCAATTCGTTTTCGGCCGTTGGCGCCGCTGGGATTTGGGCTTGCAGGGGCAAAATAAACATCATGAAGCATAGGCACATTTTCATTCTATTTCCTCCTGGAATCTGGCTGACCCGTAACGCTCACTTCGCCACGGGCAAGCATTTCCTGCGGCAGCAGGCTGTGGTAGATGACCGAGTGGATTGGGGTCGCTACGCCCGATTCGATACCCAGGCGTACAATGACGCCGACCTGATCGGTCAATTCGGAGTGGTGACCTTCCATGATATCGCGCTGCATGGACGTGGTACTCTTCCCGGCCATGCGGTCTACAATTGCGAATGCTCTGTCAACCACATCAGCGGGAAGTGGGATGCTCCTGGCTTGGGCCAGGTTCCTCACTTCTTGCATGGCCTGGCGCAGCATGGCGCGTGTTTCGGGAACGGAACGAAGTAAACCAACCGGAACCCTGCTCACCGCACCCACGGCCCCCAAGGGGCCTACAAATAAGAGTTTTTCCCACATGTCTGCCACGATATGAGACGAAATCGTGACGGTGAGGCCCTCAGCCGCAGTAAAGGCTGCCTGAAGGTTTTGGACCCGCGCACTACGCGTGTTGTTCAATTCACCAAAGCACAGTGACGGGTTCGCACCCAAATGTCGGATCAAGCCAGGTCCGCCACGAAGCGCAATGATGCGACATAAGCCACCGATGACCGGACCATGTCCTAAAACCGCGCTGAGGCGAGCTGGAATATCGACGCCATTCAGCAAGGGCAGTACCACTGTTTTCGGCCCAATCATGGGTTTCATGGAGGCTGCTGCTGCTTCTACCTGGCAGCCTTTGACGGCCAGAATCACCGCATCGACAGGGCCGACCTTATGCGGGTCTTCCTCTACCGATGCCGGTGATATGGAGAAATTGCCGGCAATACTTTCTACACGTAATCCCTGGTCTCTGATTGATTCCAGGTGAGCACCACGGGCAATAAATACCACATCTTCACCTGCCTGCGCCAATCGCCCGCCGAAATAGCCGCCAACTCCACCTGTCCCGAAAATCGCAATTCTCATAGGCACGTCCATGATAAAAATACAAAGCCAAGGCATGAGTACTCAGTGAGCCATTTTATCCTAGCGGGATCCGGCTTGCCTGTCCAGTCGTAACATTTCAGGTTTCAAACGGTAGACGCAAAAAAAATGGGGGCCAGTCGGCCCCCATCCAGTGAACTTGTTGATCAAGGTACTTAGGTTGGTTCTGGCACCGCGCTACCCAGGCCATTGGATCCCAGAGAATTGTCTTCGGTCTTTTTCTCCGGGACTTCTTTGAGGTCGTCCTCGCCGATATTCGGATTGGTTGCGGTCATTTCCTTACCCTCTACAATCTGCAACACTTGCCAATCGTTGAGCGTCTCTACTTCGAGTAGCTTTTCCGCCATGATATCGAGCAGATGTCGGTCCTTGAGAATAATCTCACGAGCCCGAGCATCGGCCTCATGAACCAGTCTTTTCACTTCAGAATCGATGAGTTCTGCGGTTTTCTCCGAGGTATGATGGCCGCGATTATAATCGCGGCCCAGGAAGGGTTGGCTGGTATCCCCTTTGAAAGAGATGGGGCCAACAGCCTCGCTCATGCCCAGTTCGCAGACCATCTGACGAGCGGTCCTGGTAGCGACTTCGATATCATTGCTGGCGCCGGAGGTCACCTGATTGAGGAAAACTTCCTCGGCAATCCGACCGCCCATCAAAATGGCCAGACGATTCTGGAGGAAGGTTGAATTGTAACTGTGGCGGTCATCGATGGGCAACTGCTGGGTTACGCCCAGAGCACGACCACGGGGAATGATGGTTACCTTGTGAACCGGATCGGCATCACCTACCCTCATAGCAACAAGGGCATGGCCCGACTCGTGGATGGCCGTGTTGCGCTTCTCCTCTTCGGAGAGAATCATGCTGCGCCGTTCGGAGCCCATCAAGATTTTGTCTTTGGCATCTTCAAAGTCGACACGGAAGACCATTTTCTTGCCACGCCGTGCGGCCAACAGGGCAGCCTCATTGACCATGTTGGCCAGATCAGCGCCGGAGAATCCGGGGGCACCTCGTGCTACCTTACCCAGCTCCACATCTTTGGCAAGGGGCACCTTTGCAGAGTGAACCTTGAGAATGGCGTGACGGCCCTTGACATCGGGGAGGTCAACCACCACGCTGCGGTCAAAACGGCCAGGACGCAGCAAAGCGGGGTCCAGCACGTCCGGTCTGTTGGTTGCCGCAACGAGAATCACGCCGTCGTTGCTTTCGAAGCCGTCCATCTCTACGAGTAACTGGTTAAGGGTTTGCTCACGCTCGTCGTGGCCACCACCCATACCGGCACCTCGATGACGGCCAACCGCATCAATTTCGTCGATGAAAATGATACAGGGGGCGTTCTTCTTGCCCTGTTCGAACAGGTCACGGACCCGAGAAGCGCCAACACCGACAAACATTTCTACAAAATCGGAGCCGGAGATGGAGAAAAAAGGTACGCTGGCTTCACCGGCAGTTGCCCGCGCCAGGAGGGTTTTACCGGTTCCGGGAGGTCCCATCAGCAAAACGCCTTTGGGGATCTTACCGCCCAACCGTTGGAACTTTTGCGGTTCCTTGAGGAAGTCGATGATCTCTTCTAATTCTTCTTTTGCTTCTTCGCAGCCCGCCACGTCAACAAAGGTGACCTTTTTCTGATTGGCCGTCATCATCTTGGCTTTGCTCTTGCCGAACATCATGGCTTTGTTGCCGCCGGCTTGCATCTGTCTGATGAAGAAGAACCAAAGCACTACGAAGAATACCAGAGGTACAACCCATGTAAAAACCTGAAGAATAAAATCGCCGGTTGAGCTGTTCTCAAGTTTGAGTTCCGGCACTTCCCAGGCGATAACTCGCTCGATCAGGCCATCGTACATGATGATTGGGGCGGTAAAACGCTGGTAGTTGTCATCCCCGATGAAGATTGAATCGTTTTCACCCTCGGCTGAAAAATCACCTGTCATTTTGTCTGGTGTAATCGTCAAGGATTTGATCTTGGTCGATTCACCGAACTTAACAACTTCACCAAATGTGATTTCAGCAACAGGTCCCTTGGGATCATTGAAGTAGGTGTAAATCAGGATGGCCATCATGGGTATGACCAACCACAGCAAAATGGTCCGAATGGTATTGTTCAAGTCACCCTCCAAGTGCAATACGCACCTAGTTTTTATTTTAGCTTATTCTAAATGAAATTGCTACTCTGAGCTGTGCACAAATCGAGAACGTAGATCTTCACCACTTTCCTGTTGGAACAAGAGCAGGCCCTCTTTTTCCATGTCCAGGAGATCATAGAGGTGGTAGGCGCCATCGGCGAAGGTGAATGTTGGCAGCTGCTCACGCAGCCGATAGGGTATCCGGTTTTGTCTCATTTTTTCTTTGTAGCGTTTGGCCACAGCTTTGGGGGTCTCCAATTGCAGACGCGAATGATGCCAACGACATGCTCCGTCCTCGGTCATTTGGAGGCGGAAGCGAAACCCGCCCCAGTCCAGACCTTCACCGAATGAGCCATTGCGATTTTTGCGTGGCGGGGGGCTACCGAGTACCAGGCCGTCCAAGTCGCAATAAAGCCGGCCCCGCTCGTGGTCGAAGCTGCCAAAAGTTTCTTCTGACAGCCATCGTTTGAGTTGTTGTTCCTCGCGCTTTTTGGGTTTGCTCAGGCCTTGAAACTCCCAAAAGTGCTTGAGGATAAAGTCCCATAAATAGGGTTTACTGAGCCGAAAAACGGTACGGTCCAAAACGCCTTGCTGAAACCATCCGTGGAACAGGGTCTCCGCTTCTTCCGATAGAGCTGCCAGAAGTGCGTCATGCCCCTCCTGCCAGTGTGAAAGACGTTGTTCAAAGCGATCGTGAAAACCCCTCAGTAGTGGCGTGACCCCGTGTCGGATGGTATTTCGAAAATTGCTGTCGGTGTAATTGGTGGGGTCCAATGTGTGCGGTACTCCACAGGCTTGTGCGTGGGCTAGAATCAAGGCTCTGTCTTGTCCGAGGAAGGGTCTTAGGCGTCTGCTCTTGCACTTGGCCATTCCCAGTGGTGAGGTGATCCCTGCTCCGCGCACAACCGCTTGGAAAAAGGTCTCGGCCTGATCCTGAAGGTGGTGCCCAAGGAGAATCCAGCCGTCCTCAGCCCGCTGCTCTTCGAGCACTTCGCGGCGATAAGTGGATGCCATATGTTCGAAATTCGATGTTCCGTCCCAGTTATAGTGGGCTACCTTCAAGGGAACATCCAGCTGATGACAGAAATTGCGCACGATCTCTAGAGAATGATCGGCAAAGGAACCTGTGCCATGATGCACGTGAACTACTTTCAGCGGGGAAAGGTGAATATGAGACATGCGCACAAACACATCTAACAACACCATCGAGTCCACACCTCCGCTGACCGAGAGCAATAAACCCTGGCAATCAAGATAGGGAGGAGCGGCCAATTCCTGGCGAAGCCGTTTCATCAGCTCTGTTTTTGTGTTCATGGCGCATCCTCGTGCTACGACCTCCAGGCCGTAAGCTCTATAATACGATGAATTGGCGAAAAAGGTTGAGGGGCAAAATGCTGTATGGCCTTATGACTCTTCGTTGAAGCGGCCCCGCAGGGACGGATGCATGCCCACAGCTGTGAAGACGAGGCCAGACAAGAAGACCCCGCTCCCAAGAATTATTGGCAGTAGAAACAATGACATGCCGACGCTTTCAACCAGAACGCCAACGGCCCAAGTGGTGCCGGCGATCATTAGGGTTGCCATGCCAAGTTCTGAAGCAAAAACACGTCCGCGGAATTCGTCAGGAACGAGGCGTTGCAACATAACAGTTGAGAAAACCCAGACCACCGCTGAGCCCATATGAGCGATGAATACCAGGCCAACCGCCAGATAGGGCCCTTTCACGATGCCAAACAGCACATAGAAAAGCGAGCCGAAGAAAAAACCGAAAAGGCACGCCTTGCGCATGGATTCGAGCTTGTCTTCTGTCAGACGACGGGCTAGAACCGGGCCGACACCGGTGCCTGCGGCGCGCGCGGTCATAAGAATGGCAACCCCCAGGTCTGGTCTGTTGCCGAAGGTATAGATGCGCTCACCGAATAGGGTTAAAACCAGGCCAAAGCTACCGCCGAGCATCAGTCCCATCTTTAAGAACATGCAGTAGGCGATTCGCGGGTGACCCCGAATGAAATGGAATCCGCTGATCATGTCGCGGATCCCCAGAATGTGCATCAGGTCTACCCGCACATGTTTTCGTTTTCGTGCGGGAACGGCCACTTTCCATACAAGCCATGCACTGATTAAAAAGGTAAGCGCATCAAGCAACAGGACCGCCTGCCAACCAAGCAAATGGGTTGCGAACCCGCCGAGACCTGAACCCAGGGCATAGGTGATCGACCAGGAGGCTGCCCCCCAAACATTGGCGGTGCTTAACCCGGATGGGGGCAGGAGGTTGGGCAGCAGAGCGTTATAGGCGGGTTCGAAAAAAGCGGCACCGCAGGCTTGTAGAAAGGTCAAAGACAAAACCAGCGGCACGGCGAAACCGGGGAAGTAGGGAATCAGGAAAAAGCTCATTACCAGCAGGAAACGCGTCAGGTCGCTGAGAACCATGATCGTTTTGCGGCTATAACGATCAGCCGTGACCCCGGCCAGGGGACCCATCACTGCGGTCGGAAGCATTTTCAGAATGAACATGGCGCCCAGAGTTTCGGCGTTTCCACCGGTCACCTCGCGCAGCAAAGCAATCAGCGCAATAAGGTTGAACCAGTCGCCCACCAGGGAAATGGTGCGGGCGATAAAGAGTCTCCGGTAATCGGGGAAGGAGCGCAGAAGGGCCAAAAAGCCCATGGGTGGATAATTGTCCATGTCTTTTTTCATACAGCGTCATTGTACCAGATTCAAGAGACGGGTAGAGAAATATCCCTCGTTTATTGACGGCCCTTCTTGAGGGCCCTGATCAGGAATCGTCCGGGATGAATACTGTCTAGAATGGAGGTCTCCAATGGCGAAACCTCGCCACAGATTTGCGCGGCAATCACTTCACCGGCCAGGCCGGTGGAAACAATTCCCCGGCCACCATGCCCCAGAGATGCAAATAGACCCGGCAGGTAGGGTGCAGTTGGTAACTGCTCGCGCCCTTTGCCGTGACGAATCTCGCCATAAACCTGTCGATAGGCGGCCTGATCGGGCAGGGGACCCACAATCGGCAGGTGGTCGGGTGTGCGGGCGCGGAAACCAACCCGACCGCGCAGAGGTGGATTGCCTGTCAGCGAGAAGCCAGGAATCCAGGTTCGCGCTTCCTCGATTAATTCCAGCTGATCGTCTTGCTGCAACTCGGTTTTATGGTGTTTGCGCCAGGTTGCGCCCAGCAAAACGTCGCCATTTAGACCAGGCACCATATAGCCTTTGTGGCAGACTACGCAACGGGGAACATGGGCCAACAAGGGGGCTTCCAGCAATGCCAACTGGCCGCGTGAGCGACCCATGGGCAGGTCGCCGACCTGGGGGAAATCGAAGGCATCACAACCATTGGCCAATACCACCACATCGGCCGGCTCAGATGTTTGTTGCGTGTGCAACAGCCAGTGTCCATCCACCCGCTCTATGGACGTGATTGCCCAATCGCGCCTGATTTGGATGAACGCATCCCCAGTATAGGCCTGGCACAAACGGGCGGGTACCAGAAAACCGCCGTCGGGGTAGAAAATAGCCGGTTGCGTGAAGGGCATTCCCGTAATTCGGGCCGCCTCTTCGGCATCGATGGGAACAGCCTGGTCATGGGGCACAAGTCCTCGGGTCAATGCATCGTGGAGCAGGCGAAGGCGCTCTTTGGCGAGGATATGGACCACGCCCGTGGGTCGCCATCCCACCTCTTGACCCTGTGCCTCGAATGCCTTTACCTTTTGCAATATCCAACGATAGGCGGCTTTGAAGTAATGGCCCATTGGATCTGGCTTTCGTGGCACCACGGGGAGTATCACCCCCAGCGGATTACCGGAAGTCGCCTGGGCCAGGTTGGCTTGTCGTTCGTAGAGCGCTACTTGCCGACCCCTTCGGGCCAAACTATGCGCTACCGCGCAACCCGCAATGCCACCGCCAATGATGGCAATTCGATCCTGTTTCGGTGTGGGGGGCAAGGTAAACCAGGGTGCGCTGCTGCCCTGGTTCATACCAGCACCTCATGGCTCGATCCGGATTGTAGCTTCGAGGATTTCACCAGGTTGGCGTAGTACCCGCCTTTACGCTCGCTCAGCTCGTTGTGGGTTCCTTCTTCAATGACCTGCCCTTGCTTAAGCACCAGAATCTGGTCTGCGGCCGCAATGGTTGAGAGGCGGTGGGCCACGATGATTACGGTCTTGTGCTTGAGGATTCGCGAAATGGCCTCTTGGATCCATTCTTCGGTCATGGAATCTACGCTGGCAGTGGCCTCGTCCATTAAGATCACCGGCACATCATGGGCCAGTGCGCGTGCGAACACGATGAGTTGAATTTGACCAGCCGATAGGTTATTCCCGCTTTCGTGGACGTTGAAGTCAAGTCCGCTTTCAAGTTGGGTCACCAAATGATCCGCCCGAACCAGATGAATCGCCTCTTGGACCTGCTGCTCCGTGATGTTTGGATCGAACATGGTGATATTGTCTCGTAGGGTTCCGGGAAACAACTCCACGTCTTGATGGACGACCGCGATATTGGAACGCAGAGAATGGTAATTGAGTTCGCCCAACTCCTTACCGTCTACCAGAATTTCGCCCTGGTAGCCATCGTAGGCTCGGGTCAATAGTTTGCCAATGGTCGATTTACCGCTGCCTGTCTCTCCGACCAGAGCCAGTGACTGACCCGATTTAACCTTGAAGGCGATCTGATCCAAAACCTTGGGTCCATCTTCGTTATAGCGAAAGTCGACACCACGGAACTCAATATCGAGTTGTTTCCCTTCAAGTAGGGCCGATCCCTGTTGAATGCGGTCTGGCTGGAGCAGTACTTCTTGAATCCGCTCAATCGCGGCAATTGCTTGTTGAATCACGGCATACTTGCCGCTTATTTCCCGGATCGGTACGAAGATTTTTTCGACCATGTTGATGTAAACGACCAGGGTGGCGATCTCAATCACGCCAAAACGCATGTTCAGGGCGACAAATAATACGATGGCGGTGACGACCGCTGCCACCATATCGAGAAAGGCGTAGAGGGCTGCATCGTAGACATTCGATACGATGGTGGCGCGGCAGTAGGTCTTGTTGATCTCGCGGAAACCGTCTGAAGAGGAACGCTCATTGCTGAAGAGCTGCAAGATCTCCACGCCCATGATGCCCTCGGCCAGAAAACCGTTGGACCTGGCAAGCGCCTTGCGCACGTCGATGAACTTCTCGCGTAGGCGCTTTGCAAACCAGCGCACGCCCAGCCAGATAAGCGGCGCTGTCAGTACCGAAGCCAGGGTCAATTCCATGTCCAGGGAACACATCACGAAGAACATACCAACAATGGTCAATAAATCTAGCACAATGGTGGCCGCGCCGAATCGCAAGGTCTCAGCGAGTGCTTCACAGTCGTTGATGGTACGGGTTAGCAGGCCGCCCACCGGTTCCTTGTCAAAGAAGGCCATTTTTTTGTGGAGTACGTGGTTGAAAAGATTGGCGCGAAGCCGGTTGATGGTCTTGAGCAAGCCGACGCTAAAAACATAGCCAAACCCGGTGCGCAACAAATAATCAAGGAACACCACACCCAAAAAGAAAAACGCCAACCATTTTAACTCTCCGATTGGGTCTGCTGCGGGCGCTTGTATGCCTGGTTCCGCCACGGGCGACGTGTGTGTTTGTTCCATCACATCAATGGAATACTTCAAAATATAGGGTTTCGCCAACTCTGTAGCCAGGGTGCCGAACATGAGGATAAAGGCGAGAATGAAGGTTCGATGATCGTCACTGGCAACGCCCCAAAACCAGCCCAAGGTCTTTCGACTGTTGTTCATGATTTTGTCTCCCCAAGTTTCCGGGACTGGTATTTATATATGTCTTGATAGTAGCCGGGGCGTTCAATGAGCGCTGCGTGGCTTCCGCGATCAACAATCGCACCGTTGGCCATGACCAAAATTTCATCAGCCCACTGAATCGCGGAAATTCGATGAGAAGTAATCATAAAGGACTTGCCTGGCGCAAATTCCCGGATATTGGCAATGATGGTTTTTTCGGTCTCGTGATCGACGGCAGACAAGACATCGTCGAGCACATAAATATCAGCGATCTTAAGCAGAGAGCGGGCCAGGGCCATCCGTTGGCGTTGGCCGCCAGAGAGCATCACACCTTTCTCGCCGACCTGTGTTTCGAGCCGGTGGGGGAACTGTTTGTCATTTAGTTCGAAACCCGCGATGGTCAATGCCTGTAAGAGCCGTTCCTCGCTTGCCTCGGCTCGCTCCTTCAAGGGTAAAGCGGTCACAAGGTTCTCGCGCAGAGTCGCGGAAAACAAGAACGGTTTTTGGGGCACAAATGAGAAACAGGCACGATAACGGTCCAACTCCATATAAGCCGCGTCTTCTCCGTTGAGGAACAGCTGGTTGGGTTCGGGGTTGTTCAAACGTAACAGCGTATCCAATAACACCGTTTTGCCCGAGCCAAGGGCACCCGCGATACCAATCACCCTGCCCGGTTTGAGTTCCAAATCCACCGCTTTTAGAGAGAATGGCTCCGGGTTGGCAAGGGTTTTGGCAAAGGTGAATTGGAGGTTGGAGGCTACAAGGTATGCGCCCTGAGTATTCGGGTCCGGTTCCGCTTCGCGGGAGGGAAGCAAATTAGGTTTGGCCAGGAGAATCTCATCCAAGCGCTCCATGGCTGGTATGGCCCGATTAAATACATTGAGCATGTAGCCAAGCGCCATCATGGGCGCGGCGAGCATGGCGATGTAGCTCAAGAAAGCAAGAATATCGCCCAGCTGCATCCCTCCGTTGAGAACCCTTACGCCCGCTATCATCAGCACCGCAAAGACACTCAGGTCAGCGGCGAGCTTGACCATCGGCATGACCACCGTACGGTTCTTCATAATGGTTAGTTGAACCTTCAGGTAGGTATCGTTGAGAACGGAGAAACGCTCGTTGAGTGCGGGTTCGGCATGGTAGTTCTGAATGGCAGCGACACCTTTATAACCGGCAAGGCACAGGGCACTCATATCGCCCAACAACTCATTCGAGACACGCCAGTAAGTGAAGAGATAACGAATACTCAATTGAATGATGACCAAACCGATAATCATGGGGATGGCGGCAAATAGGGTGACTCGCGCATCCAGTTCGATCATCTTTTGAATGACCAGGATAAAAGTCGCCGAGACATTGGCCACCGCTAGAGTTGCAAACCCGTAGGCCGCACGGATGAAACCAATATCGTTGGAACAGCGACTGACCAGATCACCCGACTGGTGTTGCGAGAGGAAATCTCTTTGCAGGGACAACAAGTGCGAATAGTAATCGTTGCGGATGTGGTACTCGGCCAGGCGACCCGGTGTAAAAACCAGCAAACGCGAGGCGGTACGAATGACAAACAAGAGGGCCGCAAAACCGAAGATAGCAAGCAGGTAGGGTTTCACGGTTGAGGCGGTTGCACCAACGGCCGAGGCCGCATTAATGGCCTGTCGAAACTGATCGACAAGGCTCACGGCCAACCATTGCGTGAGAAAAACACAGGAAAAACCAGTGAAATACCACCAAAAATAGCGTGCGATATATCGCTTGGAGAAATCCCAAAATCGATTCAAAGGTGCCCCCTGCGCCACGAACTTAGCACCTTTGAGAAGGTCAGTAAATAACAAGCCGGAGTCATAGGGCAATTAGGCTTGCCCGAAAAACAGCTTTTTAAAGATCTGGGCAGCCAGAATCAGCTGAATGCTAGATGCGGTTGACGCATGCCTGGAATGACGCGCATACGCGAAATAATACGCTGAGGTGCATGGGCGTTAACGCAGGCAACGGAATTCTGCGGTGAATTAATGAGAAGAGATGTAGTGTCTAACCCTTTTATTTTCAGGTAAAAGAATGAACGGTCCCAGCCATGTCCAATTTTTGTTTTATGTTGGCGAGAATGACCTC
>Ga0316189_10005028_pt1 | contig 12672 bp, 12 predicted proteins | sample LowCovwburrow_MG_FD_204930 | JGI IMG/M metagenome (GOLD analysis project Ga0316189, IMG submission 204930) | Coastal sediment microbial communities from Maine, United States - Lowes Cove worm burrow | ecosystem: Environmental > Aquatic > Marine > Coastal > Sediment | place: USA: Maine... | reverse complement strand
AATGAAAAACCTAATTCTAATTTTGATATTCCAATTGAGTTCGGTCGCAAGCCTAACGGCCATAGCGCAGATCGATACTTCCGATATTGACGACCCTGCAATATCTCAAGAACAAAAAGAGTTGAGCGAGCAAGATGCAGCTGCTCAGGAAAAAGCTAAAGCAGAGGCTGAAGCAGAGGCCAAAAAGACCGCCCAAGCCAAAAAAAGCAAAGATAAGGTATTCATTCCAACAGAGGAAATATCAGAAGATCAACCTGTACCTTTTCCAGTGGATATTTAGGTCAATTCGATACACTCACAACAATAAACAGACGTTAAATTACTAATATGAATTTTCAAAAATCTGAGTTCTTCTACCAAATCGTTGCACTGGTATTGTCGTTTGTTGTGGTGCATACCATCTATGTGGGTCTGGTTAGACCAAACGCGGAAGCTGTGATTGAAGCCGAACGCATTACCATAGCGGCGCAGGCTGAGTCAGGTACAGTGGCACCACTTGAACGTTCTGCATGGGTGGTGCTGAAGGATTATGAACAAGAATCGTGTTTTGTTTTGATGCTTTGGGTAATGTCGATTATTGGCCTTAAAGCGCAGGGTGTTTTCGCCCAGCGAAAATTACTGAATCAGGCCTTGATCAATGTGGAAGAAGGTAGGCGAGTATTACCGGAGGATGCCAGAAAGTTGGCGCGGCCGCTGGAAGCCCTTGCTGAGCCTGAACGAAGTTATTTGTTGCCACGCGCACTGCGAGGTGCGTTAACACGCTATGGTGCAAATTCCTCAATTCAAGACGTATCAAATGTTGTACGTGATCTTTGTGATACTGAAGCTAATCGGCTGGATTCAGAATTATCCATGGTTCGCTACATTACTTGGGCTATTCCATCCATCGGCTTTATTGGCACTGTGCGTGGTATTGGTACTGCCTTGGGCAACGCGCATGAGGCGGTGGCTGGCAATATCGCTGCGGTTACAGCAAGCTTAGGGGTGGCGTTTAATTCGACATTTATTGCCTTGTTAATCAGTATTGTGATTATGTTTTTAACCCACCAAATAACGCTGATGCAGGAACGGCTAGTGCTGGCCTCTCAGGACTATTGTGATGATAACTTGATTCGTCATCTACAGAGCTAGGTGAGAACAGAGAGTTTTTGATAATGCCAACAATAATACAAATCAATGATAACAACCTATTGATCCAGCAAAATGATTCTTGGGCTAAATCACAAGGCTATGCGTGGCTTAAAGAAGGTGAAGTCCACTTTGATCTAGAGAGCAGCAATAATGCGGCCAGAAATTGCCGTTTGGAGCCGCAGCAGATAAATAGCCGCTATTGGCAACAGTGCTCGCAAACTGCACTGTCTAACAACGACAGTGGTATGCGCCATGCTGCCGATTTGATCTGGCGCCACTTGCTCGTCCTGCAAGAAAAGTACCAGCTCGAAGAAGTCGCGTTACTCGTGCCATCGCATTACCAAGCGCCGAATTTAAGCTTGTTGCTAGGTGTTGCCAAAGCAGCCAAGATTCAAGTAGCGGGCTTGGCGAACAAGGCCGTGGCTAATTTGTACTCGCAAGTTCAGGGAGAGGGGAAATATTTACATATCGATGTGCAGTTGCATCAGACAGTTTGCAGTGAGGTGATTGTCAAAGCTGATACGCTATTGCTCGGTCGCGTGGAGATATTGCACGATGTGGGTTTACAGCCAATGCAAGACGCTGTGCTAAGAGCAATTCAAGAACGGTTTATTTCCAGTGATCGGTTTGACCCTTTACATTACGCAGAAACAGAGCAGCAGATGTTTGACCAACTGCCAGAAATTGCGGATCAAATCAGACGTGTTGGCAAAGCCAATGTGAGGGTGAATCATCAAGGCCGACAACACGCCTGTAGTATTGATTCAAAACAATGGGCCGATGCGCTAAAAGAGTTTGCCAATCAGCTCAACAAAATTGAACCTGAAATTGAAAACCGCTATTGCGACTTCAACGGTTTCTCCGCAATACCCGCAGCGGTAATTAATTGCGACGAGATCAATGGTGAGCAAAAGCTTGCGACCGATATGCCTGCAATGGCTATGACCGATGAGTCGAATAATATTGTTTACGGTACAGAGTTTATCTTTTCCAAGCGTGAGCCGCACACTGCTGAACCGGCGAATGTGATGACAGCACAACCTAGCCCAGCTACGCCAAGCCCAACTACGCCAACGCTAACCAAAGCGAGCGAAAAGAATGTGCTGGTGGGAACCAAAGCAACACATTTGATGCAGTCGGGGTTGGCTGTAAAACTAGCTCATGCGCATATTGAGTTTTCAGACGGAAGCTTAACGCTTAGTGCTAAGCAATCCTCCAATGTTGCCAGCCTGCTTCAGGAACGCAAGGTATTCGTGATGAGTGATCGGTCCCGAGATCAGTTTCAGCCGGATGACCGCATAGGTTCAGACCTCGCGGATGGTGTTATTACCGTAATCAGCGTGATCGCCTAGCACCTTCAGATATCATGGCACGAAAAATACGCACAACGTCCACCTTCAGTTTATCCTTTTTGGATATTATGTCCTGTGGCCTAGGCGCAGCCGTACTTATATTTTTGCTGTTAAGACATACTATTGACGGACCCATACCTATTATTGACAAGCAGCTCTTGTCGGAGGTTTCCTTGCTGGAAGAGGAGATAAAAGAGGGAGAAGAAAAGCTGCTTAGAATTCGCAATACCATTAGCGACGTTAGTGACGAATCGGTCACAGCCCAAGGCTTGGCGAGAAAGATAGAAGAAGACATTAACAAGCTAAAGAGCCAATTGGAAGAAATAGCGCCCAGTGCTACAGAAGACATACAAGGATTAAAAAAGAGGTTGGCAAACCTAGAGTCAAAGAAAGAGGCACTTGAGCTTACCGATGTCGGCGGGACAAAGGCGCTTGAATTTATCGGAGACGGAGAGCGCCAGTACTTGACTGGATTGAAATTAGGGGGAGAGAACGTCCTAATATTACTCGATGCATCGGCAAGTATGCTTGATGAAACCCTTATCAATATTATCCGTCGAAAAAACATGCTCGAAGCACAAAAAATAGTAGCTCCCAAGTGGCAGCGAGCCCTATCTATCTCTCAGTGGGTTGTTGCAAACTTACCGCTTAATAGCGATTTTCAAGTGTTGACGTTTAATACGGAAGTAACACCAGCTATGGGCGACGAAATAAATGAGTGGCATGAGGTTTCTGATCGCACCGCATTAGCACAAGTAGTAGTAGGTGTAGGAAAAGTAGTGCCTCAAAATGGCACAGATATGGGAGCTGCATTTCGTGCAGCGATGGACATGCAGCCACGCCCGGATAATATATTTTTGATAACTGATGGCCTGCCTACTTTAGGTGATAAAAAGTCCACATCATCTATTATTTCCGGTAAAGACAGGCTGAGTACTTTCAATAAGGCGATGAGTCTAATTTTGCCGGGTATTCCGGTGAATACAATATTGCTGCCACTTGAGGGCGACCCATTTGCAGCCGCTGCGTTTTGGCGAATGGCGATAGCAACCCAAGGTGCATTTATCACTCCAGCGAGGGATTGGCCATGAGTAGGCGGAGGATCAGACGAGGTGGAGAGGATGCAAGCATTTCGTTTCTCGATATTATTTGTTGTGGTTTTGGTGCCATCGTGTTGTTACTGGTGATTGTTAAACCTAACCAATTGGTAGTGATAGAGGAGTCGCCGATTGTTAGCGATGGTCAAGTTCGTGTACTCCAAGAACGAATTTTTGAAATTAGAGGGCAGGTCACCTATTTGGAAAAGGAACTTAACGCGAAACACGAGCAGTTGGGAACAGATAAGCGTCGAGTAGCGATACTCCGAAGCGAACTAGACCTTCTCAACTCGGCTATGGCCAGTGTTGACGATGATGGAGCGGATGACGCTACTGAAGCTTTAGACTTGCAGATAGCTATTCAGAGCTTGTCACGTGAAATGAAGCGTTTGCTGCAAGGTAGAAAATCTCAAAATGATTATATCGGCGGGATACCAGTAGATTCGGAATACATTATTTTTATAATTGATACATCGGGGAGTATGCTTAGCGGTGCCTGGAATAGAATGATGCGAGAGGTTCTTAATACCTTGAAAATATACCCAAAAGTCAAAGGTATCCAAATACTTAATGATCAAGGGCAGTATATGTTTACCCGATTTGCAGGAGACTGGATGCCAGATTCTCCTGCACGTCGGCGCATGATATTGGAAAAGTTACAAAATTGGAACGCGTACAGCAATAGTAGCCCAGTCGAGGGCATTACGGCGGCAATAAGGAGGTTTTATAGCAAGGACAAAAAAATCAGTCTATACATCATGGGAGATGATTACCAAGGCCGTTCTGTTAAACGCGTACTTGATATAGTCAAAGACTTAAATGAAACCAATAAGCGCGGTGAGACATTGGTGAGGATTCATGCAATTGGCTTTCCTAATCTATTTAGAGGGGCGGGCCAGTCTCCTGCGCCGTCAGCCGTTCGCTATGCGTCATTGATGCGCGCGCTGGCTGAGCAAAATAATGGCACTTTTGTAGGAGTTAATAATGTCCGTTAAAGAAATACGAGTACTTTTGGTGCTAGCCATACTGATGGCAACAAGTGCGTGTTCGAAAACCTTTGTTGTGGTCAGTGAGGTTCCTAGGCCACTCGTGGTTGCGACGCCTATTGCGGCGCAATTACAATTTACAGACGAGTTTAGAGAGTATGAGTATCTTGAAACAGATAGAAAACGCGCGCTCGAAAAAGTTAGTTTTGGAGAAGCGCAAGTCGATTTATTCACTAGAATATTCGGCGCCTTATTTGAGCTTGTGAGTGGAGAAAATGAGCATTCAGACCTAAAGATTGAACCAAAATTACTCGACTTTCAGTACTCGATTCCAAGTGAAACAAAGACCACGCAATTCGAAATCTGGCTTAAATATCGGCTCAGAATAACCGATGGACAGGGTGATGAAGTGGCCGATTGGGTAGTGAAGGGGTACGGAAAGACACCTTCAACACTACTTGGCTCACACTTGAAATTGTTTAATACAGCAGCCAATATTGCCTTGCGTGATGTAGGGGCACAGTTGGCAATTGGTTTTCGAACCCAGCCGAGCATCAAAGAGTTTTTACAATCCAATGGTGTAGGGCAGGCGCCCATTAGTGAAAATACAGACGATGGTAAGCGTTCCACACAGTTAAGCCTAGCAGTTGATAATGACCCTCAAGCCATCAAGCAAAACGCAAGCGAGGGAGTTGTAGAGTGATAGATAAAACGCGTATTGGTATGCTTGTGTTGGCATTTCTTAGCGCAGGATGCACCACTATAAATGTTGATCATATTAAGTTAAAAGATAACTTAGAGATCGTTGATGGAGAATCAGTAGTTATATTGGGGAGACATCACTCAGCCGAAATCGAGACTGAGATCAGTCTGGTGGCATGCTTGGCGGTAAAATTAAAAAATAAACTTAAGGACATTGTTGTCATCCCTGAAGCCGAGTTTATTAATGATTTCTACCCATGGTTTGAGGCAAGAACGGCTCCGCAGCATCCAAATAAACTCAAACTTGTGCTAGAGCAGCCGGTGATAGCGAATCGAATTGAGCAGCTTGGTATACGGTATTTTATCTGGGTAGAAGGGTCTACTGAACGAACGGGTTCCAGCGGCAGTATGACTTGCTCGATAGGACCAGGAGGGGGTGGATGTTTTGGTTTCGGCACATGGGAAGATACCAGTGATTATGAAACAACGATTTGGGATATCAAGACCTTTAAAGAGGTAGGTAGAATAAGTACTGAAGCAGTTGGCACATCGTATATGCCGGCTTTTGTTGTTCCTATTCCTTTGCTGGCGCAGGTGGAGAGTGATGCATGTAAGGGCATGGGGAGGCAATTACTAGAGTTTTTTGACGATAAGGAAAATGCCTTAAAGAGGGTTAATTAGAGCGGTGATTAGGATTACATTAATGTATTTACTTAACTTTTTTCAGAAAAAAATGCTTGCGGAAATTTTCTTAGGGTCTGTATTGCTATCAGCTGTGCATCCGGCGACGGCACAGCTTGATGATCAGATGAGTAAAGCGGCGATAAAGCACTTTAATGAACGTGCCGCCAAAGTACCCATCTACGATGACCCTGAGTTGGCAGCCTATGTAGAGAAAATTGGCCAGAAGGTTGCCGCAGTTAGTGATGAACCAAAAACGAAGTTTCGGTTTTTTGTGCGTGATTCTCCTGATTCAAATGCGGAAGCTGCTGATTATGATTTGATTTATATAGATAGGGGGCTATTAAGCAATATGACTTCTGAAGGTCAATTGGCGGCGGTTATTGCGCATGAAATCGGACATCGCACTGGCAATCATTCCACGCGATTGAAGCGCAAACATCGCTTGGGGAACCTAGCTGAATTTTTAGCCTCAGTGATGGTGGGTAATAGCGGTGTAGGTCGTGCAATGGATGCTGCTAATACGGTTGAACTGATGAGCTTTAAAAGAGAGGTTGAATTGGAGGCGGATGAGTTAGGAGCTAAGTATCTATATGCTGCAGGTTATGAACCGCTGGAAATGCTAGGCATGTTGAGCATATTGGCTGATCAGCGTGCAATGACAAGTAAGCTAAGTGGCATTGATACGGCTGTTTACCATGGTTTGCTGGGCACTCATCCGAGGATGGACAAGCGGCTAAAGGCAGCGATAGAAAGGGCTGGCGTGCTGCCACCTGGAGAAAATCGGGTTGGGCGCGAGGAATTTAGAGCTGTATTAGACGGGGTTGTTTATGGCGCAAACTATACGGCTAACAAAAGATCTGATCAGGATCGCTATGTAAACAAAAAGCTTGGAATTACGTTTGTGCACCCCAAGGACTGGGGTTTAGTGATTAAGGGCAATAAGATCGTATTGAAAGATTTTGAAAAAACCATTCAACTTAAAATTTCGATTGAGAAAACACAAGATAGAAAATTGTCAAGCCAGCAGGTGATAGAAGCAAAATATCCAGAAGGCTTGTCCGAGTTGGACAGAATTGACCCTGACGCAACTCGTGATTTAGGTGTTATTGCGAAGCATCTTAATAAGAGGGTCGCAGTAATACAGGTTGGTCGAAACACCTTCCATTTTCAGGGGATAGCAAAAAATAGCCAGCTTAGCAAAGCTCAGGATCAAGAGTTCCTGGAGATAATCAAGAGTTTTCGTCGCGCAACTCGGGAAGATCTATTACCTAGAGATGTTGTTCGAATTTATTTCAAGCGTCTCGAACCCGGAGAGACCTTTGCTAGCTTAGCGAAAGAAAAAATTTTGGGGAAGAATACTGAAGATTACTTACGGGTAATTAACGGTTATTACCCAAAAGGTGAAGCTGAACCAGGCACCTATATTAAATTGATACGCTCAACTGTTAAAGCTGATGGTAAAACCAAAGCAGAGCAATAATCTTCTAAAGTTGGGCAGAGCGCGAGATAAAATGACTAATCACACTCAATTTTGTTCGAAATGTTGCATAGTTAGTGACTCTCGAGGCAAGTTTTTCAAAAATACTATCTGATTTTTCCGTAACGCTGTACTTATCCAGAGGACTTTTCTAGTTAATAAATTGCGGTGATGTTAGAATTTGTCGTTTAACATATTTCGGATACGGCAATAGCATGGCAGGACATAGTAAGTGGGCAAATATTAAGCATCGTAAAGCAGCGCAAGATGCTAAACGAGGTAAGATATTTACCAAACATATACGCGAGCTAACGGTAGCGGCGCGAGCTGGCGGTGGCGACGTGGATTCGAATGCCGCATTAAGAATCGCGGTTGATAAAGCGCTTGGCGCTAATATGACCAGAGATACAGTCGAGCGCGCGATTAAGCGCGGGACTGGTGACCTTGAAGGCGTGAGTTATGACGAAATTCGTTATGAAGGATACGCGCCTTCTGGCATTGCAGTATTGGTTGATTGCAGCACCGACAATAAAAATCGAACCGTAGCCGAAGTTCGGCATGCATTTAGTAAATATAATGGCAACATGGGCACCGAAGGCTCAGTTGCGTATATGTTTGACAAGCTCGGCATCGTTCTCATGCCAGAAGGCACTGACGAAGAGCAAGTCATGGATGTGGTGTTGGATGCAGGTGCCGAAGACATCGTCACTCACGATGACGGCACAGTAGAAATCACTTGCCCCGCGGATGTTTACCACGCTGTGATAATAGCTTTGGATGCCGCTGGCATGAAAACCGAGTCTTCCGAGGTGGTGTATAAAGCGGCCAATGAAATCACCCTGGATGACTCTGATGCGGAAAAGGTGATGAAGTTAGTTGATGCCTTGGAAGACTTAGACGATGTTCAGGAGGTCTATACTAATGCCGACTTCCCGGAATCAGTGTTTGCTGCAGAGTAGCTTTAAGCACATTAAGCTTACTGGTGGTTTTAGTAGTGTATGTAAGTTTGGAGTTAGCCACTATTCTCATACTCGAGCCTAATGCAAAAGCTAACCATATTGGGTATTGACCCTGGGTCACAAATTACCGGAGCCGGTGTAATTTCAGTGCACGGTTCCGATTTAAAGCATGTGTACTCTGAATCACTAAAACTTTCAAAAGGTGAATTGCCGATTAGATTGCAGCAAATCTATGAGCGTTTACAGACTATAATAGCTCAGACTCGGCCAGATATTGTTTCCATAGAAAAAGTCTTCATAGCTAAAAACCCGCAATCGGCCTTGGTGCTAGGGCATGCCAGAGGTGCTGCAATCTTGGCAGCCACTAATAATGACATACCTATATTTGAATACAGTGCGACTGAGATAAAGAAAACTGTGGTTGGCCGTGGTCGTGCTGATAAAGCCCAGGTTCAGCACATGATGCGAGTATTGCTAGGCTTAAGAGTCGCGCCACCTGAAGACGCTTCTGATGCTCTAGCGGCAGCTGTTTGTCACGCGCACCACATGCAAATGAGTAATATAATCAACAATCAAAAAGGTAAAGCATGATGATCGCGTGGCTATCTGGCGTATTAATGAATAAATTGCCACCAATGATTTTGCTCAATGTTAACGGGGTTGGCTATGAGCTTGAAGCACCCTTGTCTACATTTTATGAATTGCCAGCGGTCAACGAGCAGCTTAGTCTGTATGTGCACATGGTGGTGCGAGAAGATGCGCAATTATTATTTGGTTTTTCGAGCCAACAGCAACGCGATTTATTTCGTAGCCTCATCAAAGTTAACGGTGTTGGCCCTAAGGTTGCGCTGGCTGTTCTGTCTACAATGTCGGCCCAAGAATTGCTGCAATGTATGGCGCAGGAAGACTATGCTCAGCTAACTAAAGTTCCGGGCATAGGTAAAAAAACCGCTCAACGCCTAGTTGTAGAAATGAAAGATCGGCTCGAGAAAGAATTCGCCGATGTTGCCCTAGAGGCGGCGAGTGCCGACCGACCGAGCGATAACCGACAAGATGCCATTGCAGCGCTCGAGTCCTTGGGCTTTAAGAGCGCCGACGCAAGCAGAGTGGTTCGTGGCCTTGCAAATGATTTGAGCAGTGAGGAGTTAATCCGGCAGGCCTTACGAACTCTTTCTGGTAAGGTTCTCTAGACCTGCGTCAGACAATAAAATCTAAGCCAACAAACACAGTATAATTAAAGCATGGTCGAAGATAATCCAATTAATCCGGAAATTCAAATGGGCGATGAAGATGTCATCGACAGGAGCCTGCGCCCAGAGTTTCTGCAGGATTTTGTTGGTCAGCCCAAACTCAAAGAACAGCTTTCAATTTTTATTGCAGCCGCAAGATCACGCAAAGAATCGCTGGATCATGTATTGCTTTTTGGCCCCCCAGGCTTAGGTAAGACCACCTTGTCTAACATTATCGCCAGAGAAATGGGGGTAAAGATTCGTCAAACATCCGGGCCAGTGCTGGAAAGAGCAGGTGATCTGGCTGCTGTGTTAACTAATTTGGAACCGCACGATGTGTTATTTATTGATGAAATTCATCGGCTAAGCCCAGTAGTTGAAGAAATACTCTATCCAGCGATGGAAGATTTTGAATTGGACATCATGATAGGCGAAGGTCCGGCAGCCCGAACAGTAAAATTGTCTCTACCTCCATTCACCTTGATAGGTGCCACCACACGAGCAGGCTTGTTAACCTCTCCACTGCGCGATCGTTTTGGCATCGTGCAAAGGCTTGAATATTACAACACCGATGATTTGGCTAAAATTGTTAAGCGATCATCAGATATTCTAGCTGTTCCAACCGAAAAAGAAGGCGTGCAAACCATTGCTAACCGCTCGCGTGGTACTCCGCGTATAGCCAATCGTTTGCTTAGACGAGTGCGCGACTACACGCAGGTCAAAGGCGACGGTCGCCTAAGTGAAGATATGGCAGAGCGCGCTCTGGATATGATGGAAGTCGATCCGAATGGGCTCGACCAAATGGACAGGCAATTGCTCAAGGCTATTATGGAAAAGTTCGATGGTGGTCCAGTTGGAATCGACAGTCTATCAGCCGCCATAGGCGAAGAGCGCGGAACCATAGAAGATGTAATCGAACCCTACTTGATCCAACAGGGGTTTATGATGCGTACTTCCCGTGGCCGTGTAGTGACCAAATTAAGTTGGCGGCATTTTGGTCTAAAATCACCGGAAGGCGATTTGCTCAGCCCCCAATCTAAACTGTTTGACGCCTAGATTTCTTTATTGGGCAAGAGCGCTGGAGAAGGCGTAGCCATCCCCTTTTCATCCTAGAAAATTCAGTTGAAACGCGAAAGCTTCCGCGTCCTGCTCACGCCCCTTACCGACTTCCTGTAGGCAAAAAGATGTGCAAGTAATTGATGTGAATAGGGAAGCCATAAAAAAGCGCCCCACCTGGTTGGTGAGAAGCTCTTTTTTGGCTTTCTTAGGCATATTAAGGATTTGTGTAGACTTTTGTGTTTCAACCCAGATTATGCATTAGGGATCGTTGCGAGAAGGAAAAGAGCAAAGAAAACAAGGGCTTTCGAAGGATTATTTGGCGATGCCATAGTCACTTTATGGTGAGCGAAATAATTCGAGAAAGTCATTGTTTTCAAAGCTACTTTCATTCGTACGACTGCATGGAGCAGGAGGTAGGGCAACGCAGGAGCTGTTGCCGAGTAGATTTCTAATGCATAATCCGGGTTCAACTGAGTTTTCTAGGTTCATCCACCTTCAGAATCTATTACGAAGATACTGATGCCGTCACGACGTTGTGAGTATGGAACAAAATCATAACTTGATGTGGGTGATGCATGAAGCGAATATCAAATATCTGCAGCTCGCAAGGCTGTTTGATGAAATAACCGTAAACTGCCACGTATTGCAGCTGGGTAAGGTTAAGTTGCTGCTGGAGCAGAAAGTCTATAATAACACTCAATTATTGTGTAAAGGTGTCATAAAACTAGCGACATTAGATAGCCAATCGTTTAAATTGTGCGCTATGCCACAGGCAGTCAGCTTAGCCCTGTCCTAAGAGGGCTATTCTGCGTTTAAAACCGAGCAAAAACACCGCGCTGCAAAGCGCTTTTTATAAAATACTTAGAGACTGGCAACATAATTATGGGTGATGAAAACATTGCGGCACAACCGCTAGTAGAAGGCTTGGAGCAGGCAGGAGCTGCTGAAAACTTAGCCGCAGCCGCACAGGCGGCCAGTGCCGACAATATGTCGATTATTTCATTGATCAGTGAAGCTAGTTTGACGGTACAGCTAGTAATGCTATTGCTGTTCTTGGCCTCTTTATTTTCTTGGCAGATCATATTTTCCAAGTTTCTATCACTACGTAAAGAACGTGCTCTGACCAAAGAGTTTGAACAAGAGTTTTGGTCCGGTGGCAGCATGCAAAACCTATATAACCACTGGGGTGCTGAAACTCAAAAAGCCTCAGGCATGTCGGAAATTTTTGTCGCGGGCTACCGCGAGTATCAGCGACTCACCGAAAGAGGCTTTGCTAACAACAACGATCTCCTTGATGCTGTGCAACGCGCGATGCGAGTAGAGTTGAGTCGCGAGATCGAGCACCTAGAGTCGCAAATACCATTTTTAGCCACAGTAGGATCCACTAGCCCTTATGTGGGCTTATTCGGCACTGTTTGGGGGATTATGAATTCCTTCCGTGCCTTAGGTTTATCCACCCAACAAGCAACTGTAGCCAGTGTTGCGCCAGGAATTGCAGAAGCATTAATTGCCACTGCCATGGGGTTGTTTGCCGCAATACCCGCGGTGATCGCCTATAACCGATATTCCTATCATGTAGAAAAACTGGTAGGGCAGTATGAAATATTTATGGAAGAGTTCATCAGTATTGTGAATCGTCAGATGGTTATCGAAAAACGTAACTAATCAGACCCATAACCCGTATAAAAACCATGAGCTATCGCAGCCGCAAACGAAAACCAATCGCCGAGATCAACGTCGTACCCTACATCGATGTGATGTTGGTGTTATTGATAATTTTCATGGTCACCGCACCGCTTTTGACCGAAGGGGTAAAGCTTGATTTACCGCAAACCACAGCCAATCCAATTGATTACAATCCTGACTCTCCCGAACCATTTATTTTGAGTGTTGATGCTGAAGGGCAACTCTATATTGACGATCTTAAAAAGACCCAACAAGAAGTGCTAATAGCTGCAACAGCACTGCATAGATTAAAGCCGACAACTGACTTTTT
>Ga0316189_10005027_pt1 | contig 12674 bp, 6 predicted proteins | sample LowCovwburrow_MG_FD_204930 | JGI IMG/M metagenome (GOLD analysis project Ga0316189, IMG submission 204930) | Coastal sediment microbial communities from Maine, United States - Lowes Cove worm burrow | ecosystem: Environmental > Aquatic > Marine > Coastal > Sediment | place: USA: Maine... | reverse complement strand
CTTCTGGAAGCGCCGTAAATTCACTTATTGTTGTGGTTCAAAATAACAAAACGGAATTTTATATTGTAGGGTGCTAACGGTCAAAAAGAGAGTAAAATGGGTTTTCACGCTTACTTTTATCCCAAGCCGGTTGGAGTTGCCGTCAAAGGTTGGTGTATTCGTTCCTGCGTGTATTTCTACCGCTTGTCAGGCACAGCAGATCTCGTTCGGCCAGCGGCATCAATGGCGGCAGCTCTAATAGCCTGAGCGACGTCATTTGCAACTTTCTCGGTTTTCATGGCCCGTGCAATATTTACCCCTCCAATAAGCACTCCCAACATGGACCAAGCTCTGGCAAGACGATCGTCAAGTGAACCGCCTTCGAGTCCATGAGCAACAAGTTCCGCAACTATCGTCATTTTTTCTTCAAATGTCGCATGCATCTCGGGGCCGAATCGAATGACCTCGGCTGTTAGAGCCGCCATTGCACAGCCGTAAGCAAGATCGTCACGATGTGCTTTCCCCAGATAGTATTCGGCAAACGCCTTAACCCAATCCGCCCCAAACTCGTTTTGGAATCTGGGCACACCTTCGATAACCTCATCAAGCCCAGCCCCCAATGCTGCATTGAACGCTCCATTTTTTGAGCCAAAGTGCGAATAGAATGCACCTGATGTAACTCCTGCTGCTTTGGAAAGGCCGTCGACTCCAACTCCCGAGTAGCCATGCTCTCGAAAACCGCGGCCTGCTGCGTTGAGTACATTCCGTCCTGTTTCTTCTTTATCAACACCCTTTTGACGCATAAATCACTCCCTAACTATAACGATCGTTATTTGCCGTTGACAATACAACGATCGTTATTTAAATAACCTTTATAACGATCACTATATACGAATCAAGAGGAGAAGTCTAGTGAGCAAAAAAGGGGAACCCCCGCACGAAACTATCGCCACTGCAATGAGCCGCCGCAAGGTTATCAAACTGGCCACAACAGCAATAGCTGCTGCGGCGATCGCACCAATCCCTGGTACCCTCAAAGCAGCTGCAACACAAACTAACGATCTTAAGGAGAAAATCATGACCCAAAAAGCATTCATTTACACAGAAGTTCCTGTAGCCACCCCCTTCAAAGATGTCCCGTGGCAGAGGATCAACGACGCAATTAAAAAACTGCCAGGCTTCGTTAACAAGACTTGGCTTTCGGGTGTTGGCGATCACTCTGGCGGAGGATTATATGCCTTCGACAGCATCGAGAACGCACAGAAATTCGTTACAGGTTATTTCCCAGAAGAAGCTAGGGGTTTTGGGGTTGCGCAAACGACGCGGATCTTTGATGCCGACGCAACGCAAAATGCTAGTCGCGATATGAATTCAATGCACTACGACGGAAAGATTGACCAGAAACCCGGTGCCTATGTCTATACAGAGGTCCAGCTGCACGCCGTACCGTTCGATGAAGCCGCTCCATGGCGAAAGCTCAATCCTGTGCTTAAGCAACAACCGGGACTTTTGGCTAAAACCTGGTTGAGTGGACTTCACACAGGTACGCCAGGCGGATTTTATGCTTTTGACACAATCGAGAATGCGCAAAATTTTGCTTTGAATTATTTTCCTACTGAAGCTGCGGCACTCAATGCAGCTTACATGACAAAGGTGTTTGACGCGAATGTCACTGAGGCGGCGAGCCGTGATATGAACTCACCTTTCTACGTCTAACCCCTTGACTCTGCGGAAACCTGAATTTTCTTCAGGTTTCCGCTTCTTAGAAAGAAGGATGTATTGAATATGAGTACAAAAACACACCCTAAAACCATCCAACCATTATTGAATACACGTATGCGGCCCTAGTTATTTTTGAAGCAACGGGTGCCTACGACCGCAGCCTTGAAGCCATATTGGCAAAACATAAACACCTCTTTGCGAAGGTAAATCCAAGGCAAGCTCGGCGCTTTGCAGAAGCTACGGGGAGACTGGCCAAAACAGATCGGGTTGATGCTGCAATACTTGCTAAAATGGGCGCAGTTTTGGGCTTGGCTGCATAAGGACCCACAACTGAAAAGGTTAATGTTCTCAGAGAATTATTAACGGCGCGACGCGCACTTACCAAAGACAATGCAGCAACAAAAACGCGTGCCAAACCACAATACATACAGTTCTAAAATCGCAAATCCGAGCCCGTCAAAAATAGATAAGTTTGCAAATTAAACAAATTGACACAATCATTGCCGAGATAATCAGCATGGATGAACCTCTATCGTGAAAGTTTGCAATGCTTATCAGCATTCCAGATATCGGGCAGGCAACAGCATTTCAGGCAAATGGCAAGGCAAAGAACGTATTCAAGGTGGTAGGGCGTTCTGCGACGGGCGATGTATATGCATGCTCTTTGCATCATTCGCCACAACCTAAGCAGTAAGCAGAAATACGACTATCTGATTAAGCACGGTAAGCCACCAAAAGTAGCTATAACTGCGATCATGAGAAAGCTGGTAGTGTTAGCCAATGTCCTTTTACGCGATGATCGAATATGGGCTGAAAAACCCACTTGACCAACACGGATACTTGTCACAGGTGAGTTATTTGAAGGATAACAATATTTGTAAGTAATCAAAATTTTAACTGTTAAAGATGAATATTAACATGCACACGCATATAAATGTTCATGGACTTACGGACAGTTTGCAGCTTAATCTTGGTCAATCAAGGCGATTACCAGAGTTTAACGCTTTATAAAATAGTGAGGACAAAAAGATGCAATTTTTGGCAACTTTTATGCGAACATTTTGTATTCTTAACGTTTTAGCGATGCCGTTACAGGCCCAGCAAACTAATGAAATACGCAGCTATGTTTTTGGTAACAGTCTTATAAATCATTTAAGCGAAAGTGATGAAACAACGGTTCCGCATTGGCTATACCATTTGGCAAAAACTGCGGATAATGAATACGCCGTCGAAGGTCAATGGGGCCTGTTGCGTAACTTTGCCATAGACCTGCCGCCTTTTGCGAATTGGTCTTTTCGTGACATTCCCAATTTTTGGTCGCCAGATAGAAAACCGTTTGGCAAGGCGGGTTTTAATACGATTTTAATCAATCCTGCGAATTATATTCAGTATCAAGCCCCAAACGTACCTTATGATGGTGACAATGAAGGTGGTGCCACACCTATCAGTGCGACATTGAAAACCTTTGATTGGCTTGCCAATCAACAGCCGGGCATGAATTATTATATTTATGAAGGCTGGGCCGACATGGCTGGTTTGATAGGCCACTTTCCACCGTCCCAAGCGGGATTGGCACAATATCATAGATTTGTATTAGGCGAGTCGCATGAATGGTACAAAACTTATGTAAAAGCATTGCAGGAAGCACGACCGGATTTGAATATCAAACTGATCCCGGTTGCGCCCATTCTGTCAAAGTTACTGACTGACCCTGCCCTGTCCAGTATCCTGGCGACAGAGCTTTATTCAGATGATGCGCCGCATGGCACCGCAACATTATATTTTTTGGCAAGCCTGATCACCTATCAATACCTGTATAATGAAAATGCGCCGTTGGACTTTGAAATACCAAAGACCGTGCATCCTTTGGTGCGCGACAATTATCCAATGATTGTTCGTTTTATAGCGTCTTATGACATAGCATCCGCCAGAAACAGCCCTGTTAATCCCTCGCTTGCTATGGGGCTGGACGGGATTGCGGATTGGTCTGCACAGCAGCCTTTTGTTGATATTATGAAATCAGCCCGCCCATGGACAGGACATTTACCGGACCAATGGGGCGGCTGGGATGGCAATGATTTGGAGACTCGTGGATACCTGGATAAGAATGGTTGGCCAAAGCGTATCCCGAATGAAGTAACCCACGTGGAGACTTTTATTCTAACCAACCAACCCGAAGAGGCCGTATCAACAAAAGGTCGTTATCGGTTGAAATACGAAGGAAAGGGCAGCATTAGCCTAAGTGGCCGCGCGCGTAATATTAAATATTTAAACGGTGAAATCCGGTTTGATTATACGCCCGGCGAAGACACGGTTGGGATAATAATCAAGGAAACGGACCCGAACGGCACGGGAAATTACATTCGAAATATTTCCGTTGTAAAAACCGACAATATACCGCTTTTTGAGGTTGGGGTTGTTTTCAATCCTAACTGGATACACCGTATCAAGGACTTACGTGCAGTCCGGTTCATGGACTGGATGTTTACCAATGGGTCAATGCAATCCGAATGGGGCGAGCGGCCAAAGATTGCAGATTACACCTATGTGCGCCGTGGTGTGCCTGTAGAAATAATGGTTCAACTGGCAAATGAAATTGGTGTCGACCCATGGTTTAATATGCCCCATATGGGCACGGATACATATAGCCGTAATTTCGCAAGCTATGTTTATGATAATCTTGATCACCGTCTGAAAGCCTATGTGGAATATTCCAACGAGGTTTGGAATTTCACTTTTCCGCAAACTGCATGGGCGTCACGCCAAGCCGAAGAACGTTGGGGAAGCAAGGGCAAGCAAGATGGGTGGATGCAATTCGCCGGAATGCGTGCGGCAGTTACGGCGGGAATTTGGGGTGATGTTTTCGGTGCGTCTACAAATGATCGATTGGTACGCGTGATTGCAACACATACTGACTGGCCGGGATTGGAAGAAAGTCTTCTGCAGGCCCCATTGTGGCAGGCCGAAAATGGTAACGCCCCCCCTGTTTCTAGCTTTGATGCTTATGCTGTTACCGGGTATTTTGGATTGGATTTGGGTACTGATGAAAAAGCCCCAATGGTTCTGAAATGGATCAAGCAAAGCGTAAATACAGCGGGTGATGTCGCAGGGTCACTTGGCCTTTCGGGGCAAGAATATGAAGCTTACATTGCTGCACACAAGTATGATTTGGCTGTGACCTTGGTTGCCCAAGATATTTTGGATAGTTCTTTAAACTATCTTTTAGCCGAAGCTTTGCCCTATCAGTCAAAGGTTGCGGCTGAGAATGGGCTGGATCTGATAATGTATGAGGGTGGTACCCATGTTGTCGGTATCGGTGATTGGGCCGGGAATCCGGATTTAAGCGCCTTTTTCAATCACTTTAATTACACACCGGAAGTCGCCGAGATTTATAAAGTGTTATTAGACAAGTGGCGTGAAATTGGCGGTACTCAATTCAATGCTTTTGTGGATGTTGCACGCACCAGTCGATGGGGTAGCTGGGGTGCACTGCGTCATTTGGATGATCAGAACCCGCGTTGGGAAATATTAAAACAGTTCAACGCAGAGACGCCTGCCTGGTGGTCGAACAGGCCAGTCAATACCTTTGCACACGGCGTCTTTCAAAAAGGAACTGAGGCGGCAGAAACACTAAATGGCACATCCGAGGAAGATACGCTTTTAGCGGGTGACGGTGATGATGTATTGGTCAGTTCAGGTGGTGCGGACTATTTGCACGGTGGGGATGGCTTTGATCAGGCGGTGTTATCGGGATTGATGACAGATTACAGTTTTCAGAAGCAAGGTGCAATTTTGCTGGCAATAGGCCCTACAGGTACGGCCCGGTTGTTCAGCATTGAGGCCCTTCAGTTTACCGCCGAGCCTAATGTAGTTCATACAGTTTCAGATCTTTAGGATTTCACGTTTCAAAACTTTGGCACCCAAGGCAGACCGATAATGGTTAACAATATGATCGCGACCCGCTTTACTTAGGGCCAAAGCCTGATCCGGGGTATTTATCATGTCCTGAATTGTATCTGCAAGTTCTATTGGGGCCTTTGGCTTTACCAATCGCCCATTGATACCATCTTGAATAAGTTCACCCACGCCGCCTGCATCGGTTGCGATGGTCGGAACGCCGCATGCCATTGCCTCCATATAAGCAACGCCAAGGGGCTCGTGCCAGCTGGCAAGTGCAAAAATATGGGCGTTTTGCAGTTTTTTGCGCACAGACTGAACATCAATCGCGCCTAATAATCGAACGCGGTTTTCCAAACCAAGATCTTGCAAAAACGAGTTCAGTACTTGATGGTACCCTTGCCCGCCATCATCATCTTCACCTGCTATTTCCAATTCTATATCCAAACCACGTTCGATCAGTATATACACAGCCTGCATCAGATCCTGATGTCCTTTGACGATGTTCAAGCGACCACAGGAAAATAATTTGATTTTACTGTCTGGAACAGCGGGTTTATATGCGTTGTTACGTGACATTTCCACTATATCGACGCCCATTGGCTGCACAACAAGCTTGGTCGGGGCATCATCACCTAATGTTTTATGGACTTCGGCCAGAAGTTTTTTTGTAATGATTGTCGCAAATTTTGCGTGGCGCCATTTCATTGGCTGGCCCGTCCCATAATCCGACATCGGACCATGCAAGGTTAAAGAATAAGAAAGCCCGCCCATATGATGGGCAAGGGTCGCAATTAAAGCGGCACGGGCGCAGGAATGAACGTGAACGTGTGAAATTCCTTTTGCACGGCATTCTCGTAGCAATCGTTTTGCGGCAGGAGCACAAATCAAGACATCTTTCAGAAAGGCTTTGCCGTCTTGACGTATGGTGCTTACAATTTCACGGTATGGAAGGGTTAAAAGGCCGCTGAACATATCATATAATTTTGGATGCCCTATATAAATAGTGCGTTCAATCGCGGTTTGTGACCAATTATGTGACATCAATGATGGTGGCGGTAATCGTGTACTGAAAATCTGTGTACTAACCCCAAGTTTTTCCAGTTCCATCAGTTCCCGCCAAAAGAAAATATGGGTTTGGCCCGGGAATTGTGGGATTAAATATCCGATTTTTAAATTATCACGCATGTCATAAATCTCATTATTTAGTTCTAAGGTAACTTGACACAACGCCAACCTTAGCGGATTCCTAAAATGAATTAGAGAGTATACCAAGGATTTCACAAGACGTTATGGTAAGGAAAACGCAAAATCTATGTTAAGTGTGTTGATACCAGCAAATAATGAAGCAGATCGGATTGGCGCTTGTCTGGCTGCTATTCTGGCATCCCCTTTGCCACAAGCACCAGATAAACGCCCTGAAATCATTGTTATTGCCAATGGATGTAACGATGATACTGCCACAATTGCGTCTGACTATACGGATATGGCTGTATCTAAAGGTTGGTATCTGATTGTTCTGAATGTGCAGGAAGGGGGTAAACTGAATGCGTTGAATATTGGTGACGAATGTGCATCAAACGATACCCGCATTTATCTTGATGCGGATGTTATTGTCAGCCCCTTATTGATTGGCCAGCTATATGCAGTATTGGATGAAAATACCCCTGTTTACGCCAGTGGAACTGTTATTATCATGCAGCCTAAAACATGGATTAGTCGCGCTTACAAACGCATTTATGCCCGAGTGCCGTTTTTTACAGAAGGGGTGCCGGGATGTGGTTTATTTGCAGTGAATGGGCAAGGCCGTGCGCGATGGGACCATTTTCCGGATATAATATCGGATGATACGTTTGTGCGCTTGCAATTCAGCCCAAAGGAACGGATTGGTGTTTCCGCTACATATCTATGGCCTATCGTGGAAGGGTTTTCAAATTTGGTTAAAGTTAGAAACCGCCAAGACGCAGGCGTTACGCAGATTGTAGAACAATATCCTGGGCTGATGAAAAATGATGATAAACCGCCGTTTGGTTTTATAGGGGTTATAAAAATAGCTATAAACGACCCTATCGGCTTTTGTGTATATGCCGCCGTTGCTATCGGCGTTCGCATGCAGGGCAAAGCAGATAACAAAGACTGGAGCCGCGGACGATGAAAGCCATAACTAGGCACCTTCGTGGTGAAGGATTACGTGCGCGTGCGCTGCGCGGCTCGGTATGGATTGTTGTCGGGTATGGTGCGTCACAAGTTATGCGGTTGGCCACAAACCTGGTCATGACCCGCTTATTATTCCCCGAAGTTTTTGGCATGATGGCCCTTGTTTTGGTTTTTATACAGGGCTTGGTTATGTTTTCGGATATTGGTGTCGGGCCTTCGATTATGCAAAGCAAACGCGGTGATGATCAGGATTTTTTAGATACGGCATGGTCGATTCAGGTCATACGCGGGTTTTGTTTATGGATTGCGTCTTGTGCAATCGCTATACCGGTGGCGCGGTTTTATGCGGAGCCACAATTAGCCCAGCTTGTTCCCGTTGCCGGGCTGGGTTTGCTGATTTACGGCTTTAATCCAACACGATTGGAAACCGGGCAGCGTCATTTATTACTGGGGCGCATTAATATTATCCAAATTATCGCGCAGCTTATTGGGGCTGTCAGTGCTATTATATTAGCTTATTTATTGCGTTCCGTTTGGGCCTTTGTGTTTAGTGGGCTTATCAGCGGGTTTGCACAACTTTTGATGTATGATGCGTTTCTACCCGGCAAACGCAATAAATTCAGGTGGGAAAAAACGGCAGCGCATGAGCTGATTAAATTTGGCAAATGGATATTTTTAAGCACAGTTTCCGGGTTTTTATTTTTACAGGGCGACAAGATGATACTTGGTAAGTTCCTGACGCTTGATTCGCTCGGCGTCTATAATATCGGTTACTTTTTGGCCAGTTTTCCTTTGTTGCTAAGTTCTACAATCGTTCATAAAACCCTTATTCCGTTGTACCGTGAAAGACCGCCCTCGGTGTCTGTCGAAAACTATAATAAGCTGCGGATAATGCGGTTTGGGATAACTGTTTCCAGTTTATCTATGCTGTTGATATTTGCGTTTTTTGGCGTTGTTTTAGTCGATTTTCTATATGACCAGCGCTATCAATATGCGGGGGCAATTGTTGTACTGACCGCATGCATGCAAATTCCTATGATTATTGTACTGACTTATGATCAAGCAGCTCTTGCATCCGGTGATGCCCGTCGATTTTTTGTTCTTGCCGTATCAAAGGCTGTAGTCATGATTTCAGCACTTCTTATTGGCGTGCAAGTGGCAGGGCTTTTTGGTGCCTTGGTTAGTCAGGGTATTGCGATTGTGGTAATTTACCCTGTGGTTGTCTGGTTGGCACGACGTCAGGGAGCTTGGGATCCTTTACATGATGCGATGTGTTCCATTGTCGGGCTGTTAATCGGATCAAGTGCGATATGGTATAATCTAGATGCAATTTTAGCCCTTAAAGCACTTATTTTATGAAAATTGAGACGCGTTAAAGAAAAAAATAATTTTTACGGAATCGCCATAATTTTGACAGTAAAGTTCACTAAGTAACAGTAAAGGTCGCTACTGAAAGTAGAATCACCTTTTCGTGTAATGAGTTTATAAGTGTAAGAGTATTGAAAAATGGTGAATGAAAAATCGCTAAGCGATTGCGTCGAAAACGACGTGGCCATTGTTGGCATGGCTGTTAACTTGCCTGGCGCAAACTCTTTATCCCGGTATTGGTCCAATTTACGTGACGGTATTGAATCCATTGCGAAACTCAGTAATGAGGACCTGATCGCAGCAGGTGAGGATCCGGGCCGCATTCACCATAAAAACTATGTTGCTTCTGCGGCCGTTTTAGACGGTTATAAAATGTTTGATGCCGATTTCTTTGGTTTAAGTCCCAAAGAAGCGGCCATTATGGATCCACAACATCGCAAGTTTCTGGAAACTTCGTGGGAAGCACTGGAAAATGCAGGGCATCCCCCTGAAAATTTTGCGGGACGTATCGGGGTTTTTGCCGGTTGCGGTATGGGCAGCTACTTTTATTTCAATGTCTGCTCCAATCCCGATCTTGTAAAAGATACGGGCATGTTCCTGTTGCGTCATACGGGCAACGACAAAGATTTTATGGCGACAAGGCTTAGCCATATACTGGATTTAAAGGGCCCAAGTATTAATCTGCAAACTGCCTGTTCTACATCACTTGTGGCCACGCATTATGCTTGTCAATCATTGCTGACAGGTGAGTGTGATATGGCATTGGCGGGTGGTGCTACGATCGAGTTGCCGCATGGACGTGGGTATATTTTTGAAGATGGCGAAATTCTGTCCCCTGATGGACATTGCCACGCATTTGATCACCGGGCAAAGGGAACGGTTTTCGGCAGTGGCGCGGGTGTGGTTGTTTTGCGCCGCATGTCTGATGCGCTTGCTGATGGAGATCACATTTGGGGTGTGATCAAAGGCACGGCCGTTAACAATGACGGTGCAGCCAAAGCAGGATACCTTGCCCCGAGTGTTGATGGGCAAGCTGGTGCGATTGCCGAGGCACATGTTATTGCCGGTGTGTCTGCTGACAGTATTGATTATGTGGAATGTCACGGTACCGGCACTTATCTGGGTGACCCGATAGAGGTTGCCGCATTGACGGAAGCCTTTGGCCGGACCACGGATAAAACGGGATTTTGTAAAATTGGCTCTGTAAAATCCAATATAGGCCATCTGGATACTGCAGCGGGTGCGGCAAGTTTGATCAAAACGGCATTGTCGTTGCATAATCGACAAATTCCACCAAGTCTTGGTTATGAAAAACCCAACCCTGCAATTGATTTTGAAAATAGCCCATTTGCTGTGAATGCAGAACTGAAGGATTGGGTGTCCCGGGCAGGCCCGCGTAGGGCGGGCGTAAATTCCTTAGGTGTCGGCGGTACCAATGCGCATGTTGTATTGGAAGAAGCCCCTGAAAGTGCGTCATCAGAACCTTCTGACTGGCCATTTCACATTTTAACAGTTTCAGGGCGATCTAAAACTGCATTGGATGCAAATGCCAAAGCTTTGGCTGAACACTTGCGCACACATCCTGATCAATCGCTTGCCGATATATCTTTTACCCTGAAAGAAGGTCGTCGCCAGTTTGAACATCGCCGTATTCTAGTTGCAGAAAACCATGAAGAAGCAGCTTCACTGTTAGAAACCAATGATCCGCTGCGCGTTTTCAATCACCGATCTGTGGGTGATAGTGCAGAAGTCGTTTTCATGTTTCCGGGCGGTGGCGCACAATTTACGGGAATGGCCCGTGATCTATATGAAACCGAACCGGTATTTCAGGAATGGGTTGATCGTGGGTTAGATAATCTACAACTGAAACTGGATTACGATATTCGTGCTTTGTGGCTGCCTGAAGAGCAAGATACTGAGGCTGCCGCTGAACAGTTAAAGCAGCCATCGGTGCAATTACCGTTAATCATGATCATCGAATATGCGCTGGCGCAACTTTGGGTGTCTTGGGGTGTGCGCCCAAGCGCGTTAGTTGGTCATAGTATGGGTGAAAATACGGCGGCATGCTTGGCGGGCGTTCTGTCTTTTGAAGATTGCGTAAATCTGGTTCACTTGCGTGGTCAGTTGTTTGATACAATTCCTGCCGGCGGCATGTTGAGCATACCGCTTCCAGAACAGGAAATCCGGGAACTTTTGGGCGGCGATTTGGATTTGGCCAGTGTGAATGCACCGGAAGTTTCTGTCGTGTCCGGCGCAACAGAAGCACTTGAACGCGTTGAGGCGCAATTGGCGCAACGCGGGGTTGCCTGCCAACGTATTGCGATTGATATTGCCGCACACTCACGAATGCTGGACCCTATACTGGAGAAGTTTGGTGATTTTCTGCGTACTGTCACACTAAATCCGCCACAAATTCCAATTGTATCAAATAGAACGGGCCAGTTTATCACGGCCGATGAAGCGACCAGCCCGGAATATTGGGTCAAGCATTTGCGGGGAACCATTCATTTTGCTGATTGCATCACAACACTGTCACAGCGATCCAATCGGATTTATCTGGAGGTTGGCCCCGGCAAAGCATTAAGTTCTCTGGCGGCGATGAACAACGATGTTGATGCGCAGCAAACTTTTAGCTCTTTGCGGCATCCTGATCAGAAGATTGCTGATGACGTTTATTTTATGAGTGTTTTGGGGCGTCTTTGGGCGGCGGGGGCAAATATAGACTGGGCACAAATTTGGGGCGATGCTAAACGCCACAGGGTTGTATTACCAACTTATGCGTTTCAACGAGCATCATATTTTATTGAGCCCGGTAAAGTCGCCGATGTTGGAGTTTCAAACTATTTGATCCGTAATGACGATCCAATGAGTTGGGGTTATCGCCCAGTTTGGCATCCACGGTTGGCGGATTGTACGATTGATGTCGAACATGATCTTAATTCCGCAGACAAACAAACATGGTTGCTTTTCGTCGATAGTCTTGGGGTTGGATCACAGGTGGCCGATCGCCTACGTAATGCGGGACAAACCGTTATTGAGGTGCACACAGGTGATGCGTTTGCCCGTGCAGGTGATATAAGTTATGTCCTTGCCCCTGAACGAGGGCGCGAAGGCTTTGATTTGTTGATTAAAGATTTAGTCGGGCGCGGCATTGCCCCCAACCGTATTGTTAATTTCTGGCTTTTGACACAACAAGAAAACGTCCGCCCCGGCAGCAGTTTTTTTCACCAGAATCAGGAACAGGGTTTTTATTCTTTGGTGTTCTTGGCGCAGGCTATTGGGGATGAAAATCTACCTACGCCATTGCATATAACAGTGATCACCTCGGGTGCTACCCAAGTTCATAACGAACGTTTAGCCTATCCGGAAAAGGTAACAATACTTGGCCCTGTACGGGTTATCCCCCGTGAGTTCCCGGGTGTAACCTGCGCTGCATTGGATGTGGATATTGAAGATGCTTTAGTGTCTGGCACACAAAAAAGCGGCTTATGGTGGCGGAGAAAAGTTAAGACAGATGTTTCCAAAGTGGATGCACTTGCCACAAAGATTCT
>Ga0316189_10005026_pt1 | contig 12674 bp, 14 predicted proteins | sample LowCovwburrow_MG_FD_204930 | JGI IMG/M metagenome (GOLD analysis project Ga0316189, IMG submission 204930) | Coastal sediment microbial communities from Maine, United States - Lowes Cove worm burrow | ecosystem: Environmental > Aquatic > Marine > Coastal > Sediment | place: USA: Maine... | reverse complement strand
CGGGCGCGCTCCCGTCTGGGCGAGCGCCCATCGCTGGCGCTACGCACTCGCCGATAACCCCCTCGACGAGGGCTGCCTTTACGACGAAGCGACGGGTATTGGCGCCTCTGGCGATTGGACTCATGGTAACCGGGTCGAAGGCGCAATCCTGTCGGGTCGCGCCATGGCCCGTCGCATCGCCGAAGCCGCGAACGTGACCTAGTCTCGATCACAGCTCTATGTTCGACACCGCCAACGTGACCTGCCCCTATTGCTACGAGCAGCTCGAGGTCTACATCGACCCGGACACCGAGGGCGAGCTCGTCCGCGATTGCGACGTGTGCTGTCACCCCTGGACTCTGCATGTGAGCCGAGACGCTGCCGGCGCCCTCTACGTCCAAGTAACTCGCGCGCAATAGCCCACCACGCACTTCATTCGCCCGGCTCTTCAGAAGAATTACGTATTGCGGCGTGGGGTCAGGTGGCTAGGGTCCCCGCATGAAGACGGCTTCTGTCTCTGCGATGCTTGCGGCTTCCTTCGTCATTTTACCTCTGGGATGGGGGGGTGTGGAGGAGCACGCCGTTCGCGGCCCTAGTGATATCGACCGGCACCTCGCTACTCTGCTTGCGCTCAGCGATGAAGGGGTCGCCTCTGCGGAGTATCGGGAGAGCATCGGGTTCCTCCGAGAGCATGCGCCGGCCGCCGTCGACTCGGTGAGCGGCGTTCTCCTCGAGCAGTCCGGGACCTTCCTCAAGTGGCACCTGACCTACCTCGTTGGCGAATTCGGCGACGAGACGGGGGTCGAGCTACTGCGCGAACTCCTCGACCAAGCGATTCCCGTGCCGAAGGGGCGTCCGGAACTCTCGTCTCACGGCATCGACCTCCAACACGCCGAGGAGGTGGCCGCTCACATCCAAGCGGTCATGTCGATCGGACGCATCGCATCTTTGAGGCCAGAGCTCCGGCCGGATGTCATCGCCGCGCTTGTCGAAATCGGCAACCACACTCCTATGGTCACGAGCTCTGCCATCTATGAGCTCCGAAGCCTGCTCGGCGCCGAGGCCGAAGACCTCCGCCAGCTGTTCGGCCCAGAGCACGCCCAGGAGTTCGAGCGGGTCATGCCGCCCCCGCGGTGGCAGGGCCTGCTCGCCGAGCGGATGAAGCGGAGCGCGGAAGCTCGAGCGGAGCGAGAGCGGATGGGGTCGATATGCCGAGTCGACTGAACGAACACCTCAGCGTTCGCGCGGCGCTGCTCTTGGTGGCCGCGACGGGCGCACTTGCGTACATGTTCATGCCGAGCTGCACAGCCTTCGTGCCGGATGCCGACGACGCCATCTGTCACGCGATCGACGCCGCCGGCGGGGGACCTGTCGATTGGCCCGCCAATACTTACAAGATGTGGGCGGCGGGCCAGTACCACCAATGCGAGGTCTTCGATCACGTCAGCCAGAGCTGGTGGACAGAGAGCGAGGAGGCCCGCGACTACCTGGCTGGCTACGGTATTCGCCAAGGCCACAACTGGGCAGAGCTCGGCCGCGACGATCTCACGAGCATCGACGAAGCAACCGGCTACGTCGATTCACCGATGGCGCGCACGTACAACGGCTATGCCAACATTGCCTACGCGAATGCCGAGGGCATCGACCTCGACCGTGGTCGCTCCCTCGACGACTTCGAGTACTACGACACCTTTCTCAAATGGGCCTCGGCATACGTTCACCAGCGAACGTTCCGTGTCAGTGGAAGCTGCGAGCGAGCCTGCCGTACCGTCGGCAGCTCGGCTTGCACCACCGCAAGGACGGTGTCCGGTAGGCTGCGCAACGACTACATCCTGCTGTACCACAGCTTCTTCTACGACATCGACTCCATCTGGCGTGCCTCGACCGTCTTCCACGAGGTTCGCCATGCCCAAGATGGGAGGCTGCACACGGGAAACGGCTGCGGCCGACGTTTCTCGTGCGACTACAAATGGTCCGACGCCGGCTCGAACACCTATGAAATGCTCTGGCTTGCCGCGTACTTTCATTCCATCGAGCAGAACGAATACGTCAGCGACGTGCGTCAGGCTCGAGCCGAGGCCATGTTCGAGATGCTCCGGCTCACCGCGTTCACCGAGCAGGTCCGCTGGAACAAGGCATCGTTCGCGAGTATCAACGAACTACCCGAGTGGTACCTGGAAGAGGTTGCCTGCTCGGAGGGAGCACCCACGCATCGTTGCCTGATGCTTGCCAATTAGGAGACCGACATGCCCATCGCATCGAACCGTCCGCTCATCTGGCTCCCGCTCGTACTGTCTTGCTTGTCGAGCCTCGCCTGCAACACACAGGCCGAAACCTCCGGCGAGATTGGGAGAGTCACGTTCGTTCAAGACGATGTGGCCGAGCGCCTAGCCCTCCGGGTCGAGCTCACGGGTGTCGAGCCTGCGGCATGCATGCGCGTGCGAAAGCCCATCGAGGGCTTCGTCGAGTGGACGGAGAACGCGCTCGACCAAGCCGTGCACCAGAAGCTCATCGCTTTGGTCAGCGACGCCGACCGGTTCGATTCTTACCGAAGCGACACCGACCTGGCGGCGCGAAGCGAGATTGAGGGGTGCAGCGCTTGGCCCGGGGCCGATGCACCCTGCTACGTCGAGGAGCTAGTGGTTGCCGGAGGTGGCACCCCCTGGCGCTTTTCCCTACAGCAGGGCGTCACGCTAAGCGACGAGGGCCAAGAACTAGTCGACGAGTTCTTGACCGCCCACGAAGACTGCTCAGGGACACGCAGCCCCTCCGAAACCTCAACACTTTCAAACTCTTCCGCACCGTAGTGCGCACTTTCCCGCCCGGCTTGTGGGACCGACGGAAATAGGAGACTGTACGCCTCGATGCGCACGCTCTCTGTCTTCCTCGTTTTCGCCTGTTTCGCTGTCGGCTGCGGTAGTTCCCAAGCCGTGACCGATCCCGGCACCGGTGCCACTGGCGGAGAACGCGGACCCGATGGCGCCGCCGGCCAGGGCGGCTTCGGGGGCCAGCCAGAGACCTTCATCAAGAGCTTGTCCCATGTCTTTCCTCCAGTGTTCGTAGACGTCAACGGCGAGGTCGCCGACGTGTGCCAGAGCTGGACCCTCGACAATGACGAGCCGATCTACGTGAACGCCGTTCGCCAAACCAATGAAGGCGGTTGGCACCACTCGAACTGGACGTTCGGCCCGGAGAACGTCTTCGATGGCCCGGACGGAACCTGGGACTGCGCGGAGCGCGACTACTCCCTCCAGTTTGCCGTAGGGGCCGGCGGGGTCCTGTTCGCGCAGTCCACCCAAGCCTTCGAAGAGACCCAAAGCTTCAGCGAAGGCGCGGTGCTCGTGATTCCGCCTCGCAGCCGAATCGTCGGAAACATCCACTTGCTCAACGTGTCCGGCAGACCGATCGAGAACTCCCTCGCGATGGAGCTCGGCCTCATCGAGGAGCAAGACGTCAAGGTCCGCCTGAGCCCAGTCGGACTCTTCAACCAGCGAATCGCGATCGACCCGCTCTCGGAATCGCGCTTTTCGATCGACTGCGACCTCGAAGACATCTACCGGCGGGTCCTCGGTGTCGATGAGATGCCGACCTACAACATCTACTACGTGCTCGGCCACTATCACGCCTGGGGCAACTATCTGAAACTCAGTTTCGTCGACCTAGACGGTAGCGAACGCACGATCGTCGAATACGACAGCACCCCCGGCGACGTGCTAGGCGTAAAGGTCGACCCGCCGATGAGCTCGAACGGCGCCACCGGCATGCGACTCACCTGCGGCTACTACAACGACAGCGATCGGGTGAAGTACTGGGGCATCGGCGACCAGGAGATGTGCGCGTTCTTCGGATACGTCGATGGCGGCGTGACCTTCCAGGGTCAGCCGGGCCCTGGCGACGGCCTGGTTCCCTTGGGTGAGGACGAAGAAGGTCGCCACCTCTACGATCTCAGCGGGTGCAACGGCCTCATCGGTATTCCTGGCGGCCGCTGAATCGGAGCCCAGGCGATTGTCATGAAGCCCCTCGTCATCAGCGACAGAGTGACGATTCCTGTCCGTGAGCTCTCGTGGAGTGCGTCGCGCTCGTCAGGACCGGGCGGGCAGAACGTCAACAAAGTCGCGACGAGGGTCACGCTGCGCTTCGACCTCCGCGGCAGCGAGTCGCTGACGCAATCACAAAAGCGTCGGCTTCGGGCACTCGCGGGCAGGCGTCTCGACTCGGACGGATGCATCCTCGTCAGCGCCCAAGCAGAGCGCTCTCAGGCGCAAAACCTCGAGCGCGCCCGGGGCAATCTCCGCCGCCTCATTTCGAAAGCGCTCATCGTCCCCAAGCACCGCGTCGCAAGTCGACCTTCCAAGACGCAAAAGCGTCGACGGCTCGAGCACAAGCGGCGAGTGAGCGAGAAAAAGCAGCGGCGATCCGCAGTCCGTCTCGACGACTAGCGCGCCTTCGCGCAGCTCTTGCGCCCGAGGTGACCGGGTGCCAAAGGAGCCGGATGAAGCCCGTACTCTTTCTTGGCCTCGCCATGACCATCGCTTGTGCATCCTCCGGATCAAACTCAGGCACCGACGCAAGCGTAGACTCTGGGACCGATGCGGATACCGACAACGACTCCGGGTCTGGTGGAAGCGGCTCGGGCGGAGTGGGCGGAAACGCCGGCGCTGGCGGGGGAGAGGCACCACCCGAGCGGGTCGTATTCGTGACGGCTGCCGTGAGGGACGCTGACTTCGACGGCCTCGACGGCGCTGATGCGCTGTGCGCAGACGAAGCGCTCGCCGCAGGCCTAGCGGGCGAGTTCAAGGCGTGGCTCTCCACCCTCGACTCCCCAGTGTCGAACCGCCTCAACCAGTCCGCGGTTCCCTACGTCTTGGTCGACGGAACACGCATTGCCGACGACTGGGCCGACCTGACCGACGGCTCCTTGCTCGCTCCCATCGACCTCGACGCCATGGGTCAATCACGAGATCTCGATGTTTGGACCGGTACTCTCCCAAGCGGCGAGTCGTATGCAGTCGATGATTGCGCCGGCTACACGAGCAACAACGCAGGCATCATGGGCCTGTGCGGGACGACGCAATCGACCGGGGCCGCTTGGTCGGCGAGCCAGACCCCTGCGTGCAGCAGCCGGCTCCGCCTCTTCTGCTTCGAGCAATGAGCCTCAGTCGGGCTGGGTGTTGCGAACGTCGACGATCTCGCAGGTGACTTCGCCCTTGGGTCGCTTCAGGGTCACCTCGTCTCCCACCTCCCGGGACAAGAGCGATTTCCCAACCGGCGACTCCATGCTGATCCATTGCTTGCTCGCGTCTGTCTCGTCCGGCCCAACGATTCGATAGGTCGACGCGTTGGCGTCCTCGTCCTCGATCGTCACCCAACTCCCGAAGTAGACTCGCCCATCGTCCGGCGGCTTCTCATCCACGATGGTCAGCACCTTCAGCCGCCTCCCGAGAAACCGAAGCCGGCGATCGATCGCCGCCAAGCGCTGCTTGCTGTACTGATACTCGGCATTCTCGGAGCGGTCCCCCTCGGCGGCGGCCACCTGAACGGCCTTCGCCATCTTCGGGCGGTCCACGTTCCAAAGCCTATCCGCTTCCTCCTCGAACCGGCGATAGCCGTCGGGTGTGATGTACCCAGGTTTCCCAGAGGTATCCGGACGTGTGCGGCGCCTTGTCATCGAGGTCGAGGGGCCTGGATACCGGGGGTGTACCTCCGAGTCAACGCGCCCCGCCTCGAGCGAGCGCTTGCGACCCCCTCGGACGGACCCATGATTGAATCGATCATGCGTTTCAAGAAAAAGAGCATCATCAAGGCCAGCGCGGCGCGCGTGTTCGCCTTCCATGAGGCGCCGGACGCGTTCGAGCGCCTGCAGCCGCCCTGGCAGAAGACCGAAGTCATACAGCCGCCGACCTCTCTCGAGGTGGGCACCCGCGTCGAACTTCGGGTCAAAGTCGGACCGTTCTGGCAAACCATGGTGGCCGAGCACGTGGAGTACGAGCCTGGCAAGATGTTCGCCGACCGCCTGATCAAGGGCCCTTTCGCCGAGTGGCTGCACCGCCACATCATCACCCCTCGAGGCGAACACGAGTGTGTCCTGACCGACGACATCGAATACGAGCTTCCATTCGGCGTCTTGGGTCGAACCTTCGGCGGCAGGTTCGCCCTCAACAATCTCGAGCGACTCTTCGAGTACCGCCACCAGGTAACGCGCGACGCCTGCGAAAGTTAGCCCCCAGTCGGGGCTTTACGGTCTATCATCCACGCATGATTTCGCGATTGTCGGCGGTCGTTCTCGCCATGCTAGCGCTTGTAGCCTGCGACAAGAGCCGCACTGGCCGCGGACCCGAGATCGGCGGCACGAACAAGGGCTGCTTCGTCTACCAGGCCAAGGACAGCGAGTTCGAGTACGTCGCCCAGCAGGCAAAAGTCGAGACGCGTTGGCACCAGGACTGGACCTCACGCCACGGCAAAACCCTTCCGGCACCGCTTCCCGAGCCCGAGGTCTGGCAGCACCCGAGGCTCTCGAAGCGTTACGCCTCCACGATGCACGAGAACAGCTCTGCTACCGACGTGAGCATCGAGCCGGGACCCATTCCAGCGAACCCGCGCGTCGAGTACTTCCACGTTCTCGAGAAGGGGACGCGGCTCTCCGGGATGTCGCCTTTTTACACCTTCCTCGACGACCACACGATCGTGACCATCTCCTTCGGGCGGGATGCGGCGACGCTACTCGTCGTCGACATTTCGGGCGAGGCAGTCGTGCTCGACCAGGTCGCGATTCCTGGCCGCGGCAGCGCGGCCATCGACCTGATCAGCAAGCGCGCTCGACTCGACATTTTTCGCGACACGTCCGGCGGCGCCTACTCGTATCTCGACGGCCGTGGCAACGTCTACGTCCCCGGGGCAGACAACACTCTGATCGGCATCCCCATCCGCGACCGGCGCATCGTCCGCGACGAGATGGTCTTGGTCGACCTCTCGAAACAGGTCGCCCAAGGCACCTGGGTGAGCGACACGATGGAACAGAACGACAACGTGCTCACGGCGCTCATGCCGGACGCCGAGGGCCGGGTCTGGTTCACGTCGAAGTACGGCATCATCGGGGTCGTCGACGTTGACTACTCCGGTCGCTGTCCCCCGGTGTACACTACTGCCGCAGCCTACTTCGAGCTTACCGAGAAGCTCGAACGCTACCTCGGGGAGGTTCCCGACGAGCTTCAGGATCTAGTCGAGCGTGTGGCGGAGGCCAAAGAGCGAGGTGACGCATCCGACCTTGCAGCGATTCGTTCGGAGGGGCGCCGGCGAATCAAGCTGAAGGCGCACTCCTATGAGCAAATCCAGAATTCGTTCTCGGTGGGCCCCGACGGGGTCTACATCGTCACCAACCTCGCGCTCTACAAGTTCCGCTTCAACGACCAGGAGAAGCGAATCGAGCTCGACCCCGCCTGGGAATCCACCTACGCGGACGGCCATCTCATCTACGAGAACGACCGGACGGTCAAGCCTGGTCACCTGAACGACGGCAGCGGTACGACGCCGACGCTCGTGGGAGACCGGTTCGTTGCCATCGTCGACAATGCTCCCGAGCAGGTAAACCTCCTCGTCTTTCGGCAAGACAACGGCAAGCTCGTCAGTCGACTGCCTTTGTTCGAGCCGGGAGCCGGCGCAGTGGAGAACTCCGTGGTGTCCTACGGCGACCATCTGATCGTTGGAAACACGTTCGGATACACCGACCCCTTCAGCGAGAACGACACCGCAGGCGGGATCATGCGCTTCGATTACGACGAGTCGACAGGCGGCTTCGTTCACGCCGAAGACTGGCCAGCGGTCGGTCACTTCGATGGAAAGACGGCGACTCCGAAGCTTTCGACCGCGAACGGCCTACTCTATATCTACCATCGCGACGCGGAGGCGACTGGCCATCGCGACTGGCAGCTCACGGCCCTCGATTTCCGCTCCGGCTGGCCCGTATTCAGCATCAAGGGCTACTTCGATACCAAGGCGTTCGACGACAATACGATGCGCCTCGTTCGGCGGCTGACGCTCGGCAAGAGTGACTACGGTCGGAAGGTCTTCAACAACATCTGGGGCACATTCTCGTTCGGACCCGACAACAGCATCTTCATCGGGACCTTCCGAGGCTACGTGCGAATATCCTCGGACCCCACGCTCGAAGAAAGCGGCGCGCTCGATGACGCGCCGCTTCTTTCAGAGACGAGCGTGGGCCAAGACGACTAGAGCGGCTCGAATGCGAACTTCTGTCCGCCGCCAGCGGCTTCGGCCATCGCCCCCTTGAGCGGCAGCACCATGATGAGGACGCCGTCCTTGTACTTCGACGCTGCCGCGGCACCTTTCTTTCCGCCGACCGCCGTCGCAGCCGCGCTTCCCTCGAAGCGACCTTCCTTGAATCGCTCGAGCGCCTTCTTATTCTGGAACAGAATCACCTCGGCGTAGGTTTGTCCGCCGACCTGCGCACCGACCGTCGTTTGCGTCATCTTCGCGCGGCCGATGAGCTTGCCCTTTTTGTAGACCTCACCTGCCCCGTGGGAGGCGCCGACGATAAATCCGCCCTTCCCAACTTCCGGGAAAATCGCGTAGCCGTAGGCCTTTTTCAGAGTCGAGTTGAAGGTGTCGTCCTGCTCCTGCCAGACCTTCCTGACTTCCTTCACCTCCTGGCTGATGTCCGAGTCGGACTTCCGCTTGGCGGAGGCGGGCGGGGCCGTGCAGAGCAACAAGGCGGGCACGAGCACACTTAGACGAAGTAGTTGGATCATCGATTTCTCCTCGCAAAGGGTTAGCGCGGGTCCGGGAGTCTGCAAGCGCCGGCAATCTAGCCCATGCAATTCCCGCTTTCGCACGCGAGGCGTCGCTCGCATTTCGTCGTCTTCCCACGACGATTCGTCGCATGGGAATGGACAGGGGGTGACGGTCCTCGTACCGTGCTCCATAGGTTGACGGGCATGTTCGACAAGCGATTTCTCGCGGATGACGTCCGGGCCGGCGTGGTCGTGTTCCTCGTCGCGCTGCCCCTCTGCTTGGGGATCGCGCTCGCGTCCAACGCTCCCTTGTTCAGCGGGCTCATCGCCGGCATCGTCGGCGGCCTGGTCGTGACTGTGTTCAGCGGCTCTCGCCTCGGCGTGAGCGGCCCCGCCGCAGGCCTTGCCGTGATGGTCGCCGCGGGCATCGAGCAACTCGGGCTCGAGACCTATCTGCTGGTCGTCGTCTTCTGCGGCGTGGTCCAACTCGTTGCGGGCTTCTTGAAGGCTGGGGTCATCGCCCACTACTTCCCCTCGAGTGTCATCAAGGGGATGCTCGCCGGCATCGGGATCATTCTGATCCTCAAGCAGATTCCCCACGCTCTCGGTTACGACCATTCCTGGGAGGGTGAGCTCGAGTTTTTTCAGCGCGACGGGCACAACACGTTCAGCGAGATTTTGTTCGCGCTCGAGGCACTGAGCCCCGGCGCCATCATCGTGACCGTGGCGTCTTTGGCTATCTTGCTCGCGTGGCAGCATCCGGCCGTGAAGGACCGCGCCTTTGCCAAAGCGCTTCCCGCTCCCCTGCTCGTTGTCCTCTTGGGTATCGGCCTCAACGCCCTCCTCGGGCGAATCGCCAACGGCTTCAGCATCTCCTCCGAGCACCTGGTGGCAGTTCCGGTGTCTTCGTCGATTGGCGAGTTCTTCTCGAATTTCCGCCGCCCCGACTTTTCACAAATCACGAATCCCGTCGTCTACACCACCGGCCTCGCCCTGGCCCTCGTGGCCAGCATCGAGACCCTTCTCTCCGTCGAGGCGACGGACAATCTCGATCCCGAGAAACGCGTGACGCCTACGAACAAGGAGCTCAAGGCCCAGGGCATTGGGAATATCGTCTCAGGCCTCCTCGGTGGGATCCCGCTCACTCAGGTCATCGTACGAAGCTCAGCGAACGTCGTTGCCGGAGGTCAGACCCGGCTGGCTTCCTTCATCCATGGTGTCCTTCTGCTCATCTGCGTCGCGTTCATACCGGAGCTTCTGAATGAGATTCCGCTCGCGAGCCTCGCAGCCATCCTCTTGGTCATTGGCTACCGACTTGCGAGGATTTCTCTCTTTCGACAGATGTGGGCCGAAGGGGTGTGGCAGTTCCTTCCGTTCATCGTGACGATCCTCGGGCTCGTGTTCACCGATCTTCTGACCGGCATCATGCTGGGCATGGTCGTCGCCTTCTTCGAGATCCTCATCTACAACTATCAGCTGAATTTCTACCGTGAGCAGAGCGACGATGGATCGATGAAGATTCGTCTCACGGAGCACATGACATTCCTCAACAAGGCGGCCCTCAAGCGGATCCTTCGAGAGGTACCCAAGAACTGCACACTCACCATCGATATGACCCGCACGAGAATCCTCGACCACGACGTCCGCGAAGTCATCCAGGACTTCGCGACACATGCAGCCGCAGACGGGGTCACGCTTCGGGTTGAAGGCGAGGGCGAGCCGAAGGTTGCGCTCATGGGGATGAGCTCGCCGCCCCACTAGCCGCCCGCCGTTCACGGCTCTGGTCATCGGACGATTCTTCCGGCAGGATGGCTGCGCAGTGACCGACCCACGCGACCGACCAATGAACCTCGCTCCGGCGAGCGTGATGGACTACCGGGAGCTCGCTCGGCGAAAGCTTCCGAGGCAGCTCTTCGACTACATCGATGGAGGCGCCTACGCCGAAAGCACGATGCGCGCGAATGTCGATGACCTTCGGCATATCCATCTCAGGCAGCGCATCTTGCGGGACGTCTCGGACATCGATCTCGGGGCGAACGTTCTCGGAGAACGCCTCTCACTTCCGATCGTCCTCGGGCCCGTTGGACTCGCCGGGATGTTTGCCCGACGTGGCGAGGTGCTGGCCGCCAAAGCTGCCGAGCAGGAAGGTGTACGGTTCTGCGAGTCCACCGTTTCCATCTGTTCCATCGAAGAAGTGCAGGCGGCCACCAACGTGCCCTTCTGGTTCCAGCTCTATGTCATGCGCGACCGCGGATACGCCGAGGACCTGATGCGACGCGCCCGCGAGGCAGGCTGCTCGACGCTCGTTCTCACCGTGGATTTGGCGGTCGTTGGTGCGCGCTATCGGGATACGCGGAACGGGATGATGGACACGATCTCCGGCACGAAGAAGCTTCTGCGCGGCTGGGACATCGTCTCGCATTTCGCCTGGGTCACCGACGTCGCCATCCGTGGCAAGCCCCTCACATTCGGAAATCTCGAGGCGGCCGTGCCGGGTGCACGAAGCCCGGCAGGGTTCAAGGATTGGGTCGACGGTCAGTTCGACCCGAGCGTCACTTGGGACGACCTCGCATGGGTTCGCAAACACTGGGACGGCAAGCTGGTCCTCAAGGGCATTCTCGACGTGGACGACGCGAGACGGGCGGCGCAAGTCGGCGCCGACGCAATCGTGGTGTCGAACCACGGAGGCAGACAGCTCGATGATGTCCGTTCGACCGCCTCGGCACTCCCGCCGATTGCAGCGGCCGTCGGCGACCATCTCGAAGTTCTAGTCGACGGAGGAATTCGAAGTGGTCTCGACGTCGTGAAAATGCTCGCTCTCGGCGCCAAGGCTTGCCTGCTTGGACGTGCATGGACGTACGCCGTCGCGGGCGGCGGCCAAGAGGGCGTGGCCCATGCGATTCGCATCATCCGCGAGGAGATGAACGTGGCCATGGCACTGACCGGCAAGCGTTGCCTCGCGGACCTCGGACCCGACGTGCTCGATCGCTGACGCCCGCTAGAGCGAGTTGGCCGGGCGGACCAGCACCGTGCCCCAGAGCATCGAACAATCATCCTCAGCCCGGTTTGCGGGGGAGTCGGCTTCCGCCTCGCCAAAGCTTCGCAGCACAGTCATGGCTCGGGGGGATGCCGCTCGCTTCACCGCTTCGAACAAGCGAGTTCTATACGCGTCCTCCGCCCCGTCGAGGATGTTCGAAAGCGTGAACCCGTCGAAGCTGCCCGGCTCCTGGCTCTCGAGAAACGAGGCGGCGTCCGAATGGACCAATTGGATTCGACTGGCGTCGGCAGTCACTGGATCGTGATCGAGTTCTCCGAGTAGTAGCGAGCGCGCAAAGCGATTTGTCTGGTTCGGGTGCCTTGCAAAGCAGCGCTCCATGCGACCCCTCATTACCTTCCCGAGATGTCTCGGAAGAAAATCGAGAAACCGAGGCGAGTACACCGAGCGGAGTGCGGTGATCGAGAACAAGCCATCGAGGGCGGTCCGGAAGCGCCAGGTATTCAGATCGCGATTCCAGACCTCCATCTGCTCCTCGGGGTCGCTCAGTTCGACGAAGGCCCGCACGCGCGAAGGCCACCAACCGGCGAGGGGAGCGAAGAAGCGCATGAAGTCCATCACTCGCTCGGCTCGGCCGCGAAAGCCGGGGTCTCCGTCGATGCGACGCGACGCGTACTCCAGTTGAACCGGGTTGATGTCGATGGCGACCACCTCGTGATGCGGAGCCAGCCTCATCGCCGTGCAGCCCGCGGAGGCGATGCAGAGAATGCGGCTGCCAGGCTCGAACACGTCGAGCTCGATCGACGTATCCTCGTACATCCGCCCAAATAAAACCTGGCGTGGCCCGACGCGTGCGTCGAGGCGACCCCGCTCCCAGATCGTGACGGCCGAGCTCATGGAGTCGGTCCGGCAGGCACGCTCGCTGCGACCCATGCCAGCACGAGAAACGCGAA
>Ga0316189_10005025_pt1 | contig 12676 bp, 8 predicted proteins | sample LowCovwburrow_MG_FD_204930 | JGI IMG/M metagenome (GOLD analysis project Ga0316189, IMG submission 204930) | Coastal sediment microbial communities from Maine, United States - Lowes Cove worm burrow | ecosystem: Environmental > Aquatic > Marine > Coastal > Sediment | place: USA: Maine... | reverse complement strand
CCCAAGCCCGTAGGTCTCCTCCACTTCGGCAAAGAACATCTGGGTTTCGTAGGAGGCGATGTCCTCATGGCGGACACCGACGCTGCCGATCAGGTTGTTGTCGGAGCTGCCGGCTTGAGGGATGGTATAACTGGCTTCAAAAAACTGCGTCTTTTCTGCCAGAGTGAGGTCGAACAGGCGAGCATGCGGATGCTCGCCGGAGAGCATGTTTTTGTAGCTCAGCGAGACCCTGCCCCCGGTATTGGTGCCGTAGCCGATCCCCGGGCGCAGGCGATGCCGATTGCCAGTGGTCAGGTCCACCCTGATCGGGACCTTTTTATCGACCGCTTCATCTTTCAGGGGGACAAGCAGAACATTATCAAAACGATCGGCCGCGTAGAACCTGAGCCTGCTGCGATGCAGTTCCGTATGCGAGAATACCTCGCCTGGCCGATACGTCAAAAAACGTCGCAGGAACTCTTCCGGATAGCTATCGTTCTCATCTGTAAAAGATGTCTCGCCGAAATAAAATTGCGGACCGGTCTCAAGGATCAGTTCGACGTCCGCGGCATCCTCATCAGGGTCGATCCGGATGACATGGGTGGAATAGTTCGTTTCCAGGTAGCCCAGGTTGTTCGACTCAAGGCGCAGGGACCGCTTGCCCTGCTCGTAAAGCTGATGATCCAGGGGATCGCCCTGTCGCAACGGAAACTCGCGAACTTCACGGAGCAGGCTCTTTTCCTGGCTGCCCTCACCCGTCAGTTTAATTATCAGGCTACGGACAACTGTTGGTGGACCAGGGTTGACATGGACTATGACCCGGGCCGTAAGTTCGTCAACATTCTCTATAGTGACCTTGGTCTCGGTGCGGTAAAGGCCGAAGGGCTCGAGGGCGCCGGCGACCATCTTCGGGACCTTGCCGGCATAGCGCTCGAGCCAGCGCTTTTCTATCGTGCCGTTCCTGACGATCCCGGGTGGCAGAGTCAAGGCCGCCTTGACATTCTCTAGCCGGGTGCCGCTCAGCCCTGTAATCTCTATCTTGACCGAGGCCTCGCCGGCCCAGGCATGGGGAAGCGTGAACTGGATCAATATGCAGAGGAAAACAAGCAGTTGTTTATACTTACAGGGCATCAGCTAGCTCTAGTCGTTTACTTGTCGGAAGCAAGCAAGGGTGATCGTTGTGTGTACAGGTAAATTCTACGCCAATTAAATGTCAGTTGCAGAATAAAATTTATGATTTATACTTGCCGAAGGTACTTAAACGATGGTTTTTTATCAACTCAATAGATGAACGGGAGAGGTAATGATGAAGATTTCCAGACTTACAGGGTTGTGCCTGGTCCTGCTGCTTGTCGCCAGTCCGGTGTGGGCTCTTAATGGGCTGGCTGGATTGGGTGTCGGGGTTGCCCCTGACTATGAGGGTTCTGAGGACACCACCGGCGTGCCGTTGTTCATGTTCCAGCATAATTATGACAGTGGCCGCTTCGTCAAATTGATGGGGCCCAACCTGAAGGTCAACCTGCTCGCCGACAAGCAGTTCAGCCTCGGTCCGGTTCTGAATTATCGCTTCGAGCGCGACGACGTCGATAACGACCAGGTCGATAGAATGGACAAGGTCGATGCCGCCTTCGAGGCCGGGGTTTTCGGTGGGGTCAACATCGACAACCTGTTGTTTGGCCTGGAACTGCTGGCCGACGTCTCCGATGAGCATGACGGTTTTCTCGCCCAGGTGAACGCAGGCTACCGGTGGAAGGCCATGCCTGAATTGACCCTGACCCCCGGCGTGTTCCTGACCTATGCAGACGATGATTATATGGACACCTATTTTGGCGTCAATCCCGGCAACCGCGGCAGCAGCAGTCTGCCCAATTACTCGGCGGATTCCGGTCTCAAGGATGTCGGCATCAACCTGGTCGCCCATTACACTCCCTGGGAGAAGTGGGGGATCATGGGGATGGCCTCTTACAAGGCTTTGCTGAATGACGCCAAGGACAGTCCGATCGTCGATGATGAGGGCGATGACAAGCAATTTATGCTGGGGTTGATGGTCACTTATCGCTGGAGTAAATAAGTGAAGAAAAAGCTTTTAACCACAAGGGGGCCGGCGTTTAACGCCGGCCTCTTTTTTTGTCCGGTCACCGTCGTCACTCTTTGGGCTGTTGCTGGTGCATCAGGAACATGCCGACCAGCCTTGCAACGAGGATGGTCAGGTAAACCTGACCGACCAAAGCCTCCATGGTTGCCAAGGTCTGTGCCACGGTGGTCACCGGTGCCATGTCGCCGTAACCTACTGTGGTCATAGTCACCAGGCTGAAATAAAAAAACGGGAAAAACTCTTTTGATACCCAGAGCTGCATCCGCTCATGTCCCTGAGTAAAGCTGAACGATTCAGGTGTCAAAAATTCCGTGATCAGGAAAGCGTATCCCCAGATCAGAGCGATCATCAGGTAGATACAGACTGCTCCGGCCAGCTTGTCACCGGTCACTTCACTGTCTTGGAACAAATCTTTCAAGATACTCAAGGCCACCAGGATGAGGAACAGCGCCCGCCCGACAAGCCCGAGGAGAAACAACAGTTCGTGGTTCATCAGGCTGCCGGCGACGCCGCAAGCCAGGCTGGTGATTAACAGGATTAGCTCGAACTGCAACAGTTTTTTCTCGACCTGGATCGCCCGCAGCCCGGCCAACAGGACGGCAATAAAAAAAACCTCAAGGACGAGCTTGCCGATGCGGGTGTCGATGGTCGGCTGAAGAATCATGACCAAAAGGAGACAGAGCAATAAGCCGCCGTAACGCCCGAAGATAAAGGTCTTGACCCCTGGAATAGTAATTTTCATGCTGATGCCCCCGGTTGATGCAGGCCTTCGAGAACCTTCCAGGCATGTTCTGCAAACCCGAGCCCGGCCTCGTTATAGACATTGAAGGCGGCATGGACCCCGGCCTCGCGGAGTTCCTTGACCTGGTCATCGAATTGTGCGATCGCCGTGATCCGGCCGGGGAAGCCGACTTCGATCAGGTGACGTGCCGCGGCCAGGTTGGCCTGGTGTTCCGGCATGGTCAGCAAGACAAGGCGGGCCGCTTTTTCCGGCCGGACAACCCGGGACCAGAAATCGGGGTCGGTCGGGTCACCGAAGACAACGCGTCGTCCTGCCGCAGAATGTTCACTGACCGTCTTTTTATCAAAGTCGACACCGATCACTGTCTCACCGTACTTGTCATGCAGGAAATCATAGGCCATGGTGCCGATCCGTCCCATGCCGAAAATCCCGATCCTAGAACCGGAGGGGTCAATCGGCTGATCGTCAGGGTGGCGGGTGTCGGTTTCGAACCTGCACAGCTTCTCCCGGTAGCGAACGTAGAGTGCGTCGGCTGTTGTGTTCAAAGGTGACGCGATTATGAATGTCGCTGAAAGCGCCAGGGCGATGATTACCAGCCACTCCGAAGCTAGCCAACCCTGTGAGGCTCCTACCGCGGCGACGATCAGGCCGAACTCGCTGTAGTTGGCCAGGCTCAGGGAACCGAGCAGCGAGGAGCGCGCCCGCAGCCTGAAGCGGGTCAGCAGAAAGAAGAAGAACGCGGCTTTCAGGGGCATCACGGCGACCAACAGCGCTGCGACGCCGATTGCCGCCAGACTTGGAGCCCCCGAGAGACCGATGGTCAGGAAGAAGCCGACCAGCAGCAGGTCCTTGAAACCCATCAGGGTTTTTGCCAGTTCAGAGCTCTTTTCGTGTCCCGCCAGCAGCACGCCGAGGATCAGGGCACCGAGGTCAGCCTTGAGTCCGACCAGCTCGAACCCGCCGGCGCCGGTTACCAGTGCGGCGAACAGGCCGAACAGCAGGAGCAGCTCGCCGTGCCCGCTGCGCGTCATCAGGCGGTAGAGGATTGGTTTCAGGCAGAACAGGGCGGCTGGAACCAGTACCGCCCAGGGCGACGGCAGCTTGCCGAGCGAGAAAGTGAGGAACAGCACGGCGTAGATATCCTGCATGATCAGGATGCCGATCGAGACCCGGCCATGCATCGCCCCCATCTCGCCTTTCTCCTCGAGAATCTTGACGGCGAAGACAGTGCTGGAAAAACTCAGCGCAAAGGCGACCAGGATTGCCAGGGGGAAGTCCAGGTCGGCAAAGAACGGCAGGCCGGCCAGGCCGAGGCCGAACACTCCAGTACCGAAGACCGCCACCGTGATCGCCATATGCAGTGAGGCGCCCGCCCAGACTTCCGGTTTGGCGAGGCTTTTCAGGTCAAGCTTGAGGCCGATGGAGAAGAGCAGCAGCGTGACGCCGAGGTCAGCGAAGGTCTGCAGCGTCTCGCCGCCCTCGAAGCCGAGTCCGTTGAGTGCGAAGCCGGCCGCCAGAAAGCCGACCAGCGGCGGCAAGCCAATCTGACGGACCAGGAAGCCCAGAATAAAGGCGACGGATATCAGCAGCGGGTCCATAAAACCTCGTGAGGCGCAACGCGGTGTTCGAGAAGCTTATGAAAGCCCGGTTTGCACCATGCAAACATATCGCAGGTCTTTATGCGTGAAGCGTTTCATGACCGTTCCAGCTACATCGTCAGGTCGTGTTTTTCCTTTACCAGGAAGCAAAACGCAGAGAGGAGAAGTCAAACTCCTCCTCTCTGTCGATCTTGGGGCATAAATATTTCCCTGTTGATTCAACCCTGCACCATGTCGCTAAGTCTTTGGTGACGGCACCTTGAAGAACATGCAGTAGAGCACCGGCACAACGAGCATGGTCAGAACGGTGCCGAAGGCAAGTCCTGCCATAATCGTGATCGCCATACCAACCCAGAATACATCCTGCAGCAGCGGGATGACGCCGAGCACCGTGGTCGCTGCAGCCAGTACGACCGGACGCAGGCGTGCCAGCGCGGCAATGACCACGGCGTCGTATTGCGTCATGCCGCCGGCAAGGTTGATATTGACCTCGTCGAGCAGGACGATGGCATTCTTGATCATCATCCCCATCAGGCTCATGGCACCGAGCAGGGCCATGAAGCCGAAGGGGGCCTGGAAAGCAAGTAGGCCGCTGGTGATACCGATCATTGCGAACGGCACCGTCAGCATGATCACGATCGGTGGCTTGAAGGCATTGAACAGGGCCACCAGGATGAACAGGATAACGGCAAAAGTCGGCACTAGGCCAGGGATCAGGGCCTTCTGTGATTTTGCCGAGTCCTCGGTTGTTCCGCCCCACTCCGCCTTGTAGCCGGGTGGTATTTCGAGCGCCTCGATCTTGGCCTGGACCTGCTGCATAAGCGTCGGCAGGGTCTGTCCGAGTATCGGGTTGGCCTGGACGGTGATCGTCCGCCGCCGGTCCCGTCGCCAGATCCGGGTCTCCTCCCACTCCATCTTGACGCCGTCGGTGACCTGGGCAATCGGCAGGGTAGAGGTCGTGAGGCCGGGTTGCACCTGCAGAACGTCAAAAGAAGCCAGGCTGGCTCGGTCATCTTCGACATGACGCAGAATGATCGGCAGCAATTCGTCCTGTTCACGATAAAGTCCGATGGTGCGGCCGTCGTAAGCCCGCTTGGTCGCATTGGCGACATCCTCGCGGGCGACTCCGGCGTAGCGGGCCCGCTCCTGGTTGTAGACCGGTACCATCTTCGGCACTTTCTGCCGCCAGTCGACCTGCATGGCACCAGCCAAAGGCTCATCTCTCAGGATTTCCTGTACCTGTTCACCGAGTCCCCGCAAGATTTCGGTATCGGCAATCGCCGGACCGCTGATCCGGTACTGGAACTGCCAGGTCTGGCCCGGACCAACATCAAACTTGCGCATCGGGACCATGGAATCGGGGAAGGTCTCCGCAGCCCAAGGAGTGAGCTCCTTGATCAGTTCATCGATCTTGCGGAAATCGTGCAGGTTGACGATCAACTGTCCGTAAGCGGGGTTGGACGATTCCGGCTCCACCGGCAGGTAGAAACGCGGCGGTCCGGAACCGATGAACGCCGCGACATTATCAACCCGTTCGTCGGCGAGCAGTTTTTCCTCAAGGGCCTTGAGGTCGTTGGCGACAACTTCGATACGTGTGCCCTGGGGGGCGTAGTAGTCGATCATGAACTTGCTCATCGACGAACTCGGGAAGAACAGCTGTTCGACAAAGCCGAAGCCCATGAACGAGGCGACCAGCAGGCCGAGCATCGCCGCGATGAACAAAACGCGCATGCGGATCACTTTTTCCAGCAATCCGCGGAAGATCTTGTAGAATTTGCTTCCGTACGGGTCGTGCCCGGCTTCCTGCGGCTTCGGGTCCTGCAGCATGTCGAGACATTTGATCGGCGTCAGGGTCATCGAGACGACCCAGCTGACCATCAGCGAGATGCCGACAACGATGAACAACGACAGGCAGTATTCTCCGGTGCTCTCCTTGGAGCCGCCGATCGGGTAGAAAGCCATGACCGCTATCACGGTTGCGCCGAGTAATGGCATCGACGGTGAACCGGCGGCTTCAATGGCCGCCTTGATCTTGTCCATGCCCTGTTCGCGACGCACAACAAAGCCTTCGGCGACGACGATCGAGTTATCGACCATCATCCCCAAGGCGATGATCAGGGCACCCAAAGACATGCGTTGCAGGTCGATCCCCATGATCGCCATGATAATGAGTGTTCCGAGGATGGTGAGAATCAGGTCAAGGCCAATCAGGGTGCCCATACGCCAACCCATCGACAGCGCCAGAACGACAAGTACGATACCTACGGCTTCCGCCAAATTGATAAAGAAACCGTTGACCGAGTCGGAGACCACATCAGACATCCAGTGGACATGGTGAATATCCAGGCCGATCGGCAGGTCTTCCTCGAGCTCGGCCATCCGTGCGTCGACATTGCGGCCGACATCGACGATGTTGGCCCCGGCAACGTTGGTGATCGAAATCGCCAGGGCCGGCTTGCCATCCAGTCGCATCATGGTCGGCGGCGGGTCTTTGTAGCCGCGTTTGACCGTGCCGATATCGCGAATCCGGATCAGCTCGTCGCTGCTTTGAACAGGCTGCCCCTTGTCGAGACTTTGCAGGCTGTCGATCAAAGATGGGTGGATGGCAAGCTCAGCGATATCCTCGGGTGAGCGGAATTCGCCGGTTGGCGCAATCCTTACCCGCTTCTGCTGCACATCAACACTGCCGGCATCGACCACCATGTTCTGCTGCTGCATGGTGGCGATAATGCTCTTGTCAGAGATACCAAGCTGGCTCAGCTGGGTTTCGGAGGCTTCCAGGTAGATGACTTTCGGCTGCACGCCCCAGAGCTCGACCCGGGCAACGCCTTCGACCAGGCTCAGTTCTTTCTTCAATCCCTTGGCGGCGTCCTCCATCTCGGCGTAGGAGTAGCCGTCGCCGGTAATCGCCATCAAAAGACCGTAGACATCGCCGAAGTCGTCGTTGACGATCGGCCGGTTGCAGCCCGGCGGCAGCGAGCCTTCGACCTCGCGAACCTTGCGGCGCATGTCATCCCAGATCTGCGGCAGCTTGTCCGACCAGTACTGGGTTTTGATATTGACCCAGATCTGCGAATAACCCGGAGCAGAAAAGGATTTGAGGTAGTCGATCGTCTTCAGCTGCTGCAAGGCGATCTCGATGCGGTCGGTCACCTCGAGTTCGACCTCAGCGGCACTGGCTCCGGGGTACTGGGTGATGATGACCGCGGTCTTGACGCTGTAATCCGGGTCTTCGAGCTGACCCAGGGAAAAGAAACTGGCGAGACCGCCGGCTACCAGCAGAAAGGTGATGAAATAGCTGAGTGCCTTTTTTTCAATGGCTATTTTGGCAAGATTCACGGACGAATCTCCTCAATGCAAAAGATTATTCAACGATGCGAACCTGCTGGTCTTGAACCAGCATATTAGCCCCGGCCGTCGCGATGACTTCCCCCGGTTCAAGACCGGTGATCATGGCGCCATTTTCAGTCAGGTTGATGATCGTCACCGGCCTTTTGTTGACTTGTTTACTGCTCTCGTCGACCACCCAGACAAAAGTCTGCTTGGCTTCATCGGAGAAGGTCGCGGTAATCGGAATTTCGACGCCGACCAGGCCCTCCTTTGCGGCGATTTCAGCGGTTGCCTTTTTGTCACCTTTTGCTTTGCCGGCCATTCCCGGCAGGATCTTGAAGCCTTCAGGTTGATCCATGATCAGCGTCACCGGGTAAGTCCTGGTGGTCTTCGAGGCTTCTTTACCGACTTCCTTGATCCTGGCGGGCACCTCGTCATCGGGGTAGGTATCAAAGACCACGATGGCTCCCAGCTCACGGACAACGTCGACATGCTCCATCAGGGTTTCCGGAACTTGGACGGTAAACTCGATACTGCTGTTGTCGAGGACACGGACAACCTGTTGCTTGGCCTGCACATCTTCGAATTGCTCGACGAATTTCTCCACTACGACTCCGTCATAAGGTGACTTCAGGTAGGTATAGCTCAGGTTGTCCATGGCACTTTCAACTGCGGCCTGCGCCGAGACAATATTTGCTTTGGCGGTGTCAAGTTCCGCCTTGCGAACATCGACCATCGATTTGCTGATCGCGCCCGGATCCTTTTCGAAAACCCTTGCAACCCGGGCATATTCAGATTCCGCCAGCTCCAAACCTGCCGAAGCTTTGCGCAACTGGGCCTTGGCATCATTTAAAGCGACCTGATAATCTTTCGGATCAAGACGAGCCAGCAGGGACCCTTGATTGACATTGTCCCCGACATCGACAGGGATGACTTCAACCGTTCCGGGGACCCGGAAAGAAAGGTTGGCCTCCTGGGTTGCGGTTGCCTTGCCCGGGAACCAGCGCCCGCCGAAAGGCTGCTCGTCACCGACCTTCATGGCCTTGATCGGGCGGACCGTATCTTTTTCAATCACCTCTTTTTCGCCACAGGCAAACAGGGCCAGCAGCGTTGTGAGCATCAGCATTGTCAGGAAGAATCGATTTTTCATGGCACACCTGATTTCAGTTAACGGTGAATGGTTCATGGTTATCAATCAATATGTGGTTTGTGATTTGATTGTTCGCACCTCGCGCTTCGTCGTCTTACCAATCCGGCCAGCGCCAGTCGGAAGCCTCGGTGCTACTGTCGGCCTCTTGTTTCTGTTCGTCCAGCAATCCACCCCAGTCGGTGCGCTCAGCCATCTCCTGCTGCGTTTCGGGCTTGACAATCTCCTGCCCGGACCGGCTCAGCCAGCCTCCGCCAAGAGCCTTGTACATGTTGACAAGGCTGATCGCCACCGATCCACGGACCAATGCCAATGCATCCTGGTCTACCCGCAGGCCGCGCTGTGCGTCGAGGACTCTTTGGTAGCCGGTCAAGCCTTCACCGTACTGCAGGGCAGAGATATCGACCGATCGTTTCGATGCGGTGACAGCGTCAGCAAGGTATTCCGCCTGTACCTGTCCTTCGATGAATTCGGCCATCGCGTCCTCTGCTTCCCTGGCGGCGTTCAAAACCGTTCTCTGATAATCGACTACCAGCTGCTGCAAACGGGCATCCTGGACCCGGACCTGGTTCTTGATGCGGCCATAATTCAACAGATCCCAAGTCAGTGACGGCCCGGCAAAATAGGTAAAACTGTCGCTGCTGAAGAGATCGCTCAGGCTGCTGCCGCCCTCTCGCGTCAAGGGGCTGTCGCTGGCTTGCAGGCCGATACTGCCGATCAAGGTAAAATGAGGATAGAGGTCTGCCTTGGCCACTCCCACCAGGGCACTCTGGGCCGCCGCCTGAAGCTCGGCACGGCGGACATCCGGTCGACGCCGCAGCAGATCGGCCGGTACACCGACAGCGACTTCCGCAGGAGGCTTCGGGATCCCGATTGTCCCCTTCTGCAGTCGATCTGTGAGGTCTCGGGGAGGAGTGCCGAGCAGGACGCTCAAAGCGTTCTGTGTTTTACGGTAATCGGCCTGGAATCGAGGGATCGCGGCCATGGTGTTGGCCAGCAAACTGCGTGCCTGCTGGACATCGAGCTCAGTGACCAGGCCGCCTTCGAATCGATTTTCGGCAATCTCCAAAGAACGTTTCTGGATAGTGGCACTCTCTTCTGCAATGCTGATGCGCTCTTCCAGGGTCCGGATCAAAAGGTACGACCTGGCCACTTCCGCAAACAGGGTGGTCATGACGTCCTCATAGCTGGCGATGGCGGCAAGGTATTGAGCATCGGCGGCTTCGATGCCGCGACGGAACTTGCCCCAGAAATCGAGCTCCCATCCAGCGGTGAAACCGGTATTCAGATCCTTGTAATCAAGATCACCCGAAATGGTGTTGGCCGCATTTCTGCTGGCTCCAATGGCGGCGGCAGAAGCACCGAACTGTTGTTGTTGCGGATAGAGGTTGCCTGTGGCGATTCCCAGTTGCGCCCTGGCTTCCAGAATGCGCAATCCGGCGATCTGCAGGGTAAGGTTCTGCTGATAGGTTTCTTCGATCAGTTGATTGAGGAGGGGGTCGTTGTAAACTGTCCACCACTCCTCGTGTATATCTGGCCTGGCGGTTAATTGCTTAGCATCCGGCCCCAACCATGACTCCGCCACTGGAGCCGGTGGCGTGGTGAAATCGGGCCCGACCTTCATGCAACCTGACAGCATCAAGGTCATGGCCAGCAGCAAAATGACGACAGAACGCATCGAGTCTCTCCTGAAGTACAGCCGGCGGCATTTATATAAGTGTGATCCGTAAAACCGGTCAGGGACTGTCTGTATGCAAAAAAGCTTTACATAGCAATTAAAAAGACGAAACTAATGATACATTATATGGCTGAAACTGCAAACCTTTGATAACGCGTTGCCATAGTGCAATAGGCTGTAATCAAATGGACTTCAGCGGTGGACCAGTTTAGATGAATTGGCTGTCCGGGCAGAGTTTGTTAGACTTGTCTGCAATCCATCCAGATAATACATCGGCTTACGGAGGAAACATGCCCTGGAAAGACACTCAAAGCTCACGCCTGCGGCGCCTTTTCCTCGACGGGTTCTCGGCGATGGATATCGCGGAGCCGTTGGTCTCTTTCGACGCGACCGCAGACGCCGGAACCGTTCGGGAATACATGAATGGTAAGGACTTCGACCTGGTCGGTGTCAGAAAGGACGGCCTGGTCGAAGGTTATGTGCGCGGCGAGGAGTTGATTTCCGGCTGCTGCGGCGATCACATCCATCCGTTTACCCCGGATGACGACCTGGTGCCGGACACCGCCAACCTGACCGAGGTGGTCAAGTCGCTGGCGATCAACAAGCAGTGTTTCGTTACCATTCTTGACCGAGTCGGCGCGATCATCACCATGACCGACCTAGAGAAACCGCCAATGCGGATGTTCATGTTCGGTATCATTACCCTGGCGGAGATGCTGATGACCGAGATCATCCGCAACCGCTACAGCGATGGTTCCTGGCAGGAGCTTCTTTCCGAGACCCGTCTGGACAAGGCCAAGCAGCTGCAGCAGGAGAGAGGCCGGCGCGGCCAGAGGGTTGATCTGATCGACTGCCTGCAGTACGGAGACAAGGGTTGGATCCTCTCTTATGACGAGGCATTTAGGAAGGCCGTCGGGCAGGCTTCGCGCAAGGAGGCTCGACAGTCGATCAAGGAAATGGAGATGCTGCGTAACAATCTGGCCCACACCCAGGAGATCATTCCGATGGGGTGGCAGCGAATCGTTATTGCCTGCAGTCGCCTGGAAATCAACCTCGAGACATTTTCCGGAAGTTTTAACTTTCCAGGTCAATCGAAAGCCGGAAAATGACGGAAATGGTATTGGCCGAGGCGTTGCTACGGCAACGCGAGGATGATTGGTGGAGCCGACTCTGTACCATTATGCCCGAGCTCCATGCTCTCTGTGGAACGCAACAGCCACCCGAATATCATGCCGAGGGCGATGTCGCCATCCATACCCGACTGGCCATCGAAGCCTGCCCGGCCGGCTGCGACCCGGACCTGCTATGGGTCGCCCTGCTGCATGACATCGGCAAGCCGGCGACCACGGAACAGAATGCCGATGGACGGATAACCGCCTACGGTCATGCCAGGCTGGGCGCTGAAATGGCGGAGGTCATTCTCGCCAGGCTCGGCATGCCCGTAGAGCGTCGCGCGCGAATCAGCTGGGTAATCCGTCACCACACCTTCCACCACTCGTGGCAGTTGCAGAGGCCGGAAGATCTTAGTAAAAAGCAGCGGCAGTACCTGCTTGACCCGAATTTTCCGCTGCTGTTGGAATTCCTCAGAATTGATTCATTGGCCTCCCACGACAATCCTGGCGGCATGGAAGCCTACGATTTCTACAAAAAACTTCTGGTGTCAATCTCGTAACGATCCTGAACATTTACAAGCAGAAGAGAGACTGATTTTAGCAAGCGGGGGCGTTTCCGGCTGTTGCCCTCTGTATTGCTTTTTGCTTTTGCCTTTCTCTCCCTTTGAGTGCCGCCGAACAGAATGAAATTAATCCGGAAAAACGAAGAAAAACTGTCTGAGGCGTCAGCCGAGTTTTTTTCTTCGCCGGATTGATTTCGTGGCGTGAGGGAACCCGCCATAGGGCGAAGCGCTATGGCGGGCAAACGGAGGGCGGCCTTCTTTTGCCTACTTTTCTTGGCCGGCAAGAAAAGTAGGGCGCCTGCCGGGCGCAACCGGCAAACAATCAATCAATGCAAGTGGATGCAGGGGTTGCGGCCCCTGACGCCGCCTTACTTTCTTTGCTTGTGCGAAAGAAAGTAAGCAAAGAAACACACCCCAATGCCTTGCCCGCTG
>Ga0316189_10005024_pt1 | contig 12678 bp, 15 predicted proteins | sample LowCovwburrow_MG_FD_204930 | JGI IMG/M metagenome (GOLD analysis project Ga0316189, IMG submission 204930) | Coastal sediment microbial communities from Maine, United States - Lowes Cove worm burrow | ecosystem: Environmental > Aquatic > Marine > Coastal > Sediment | place: USA: Maine... | reverse complement strand
GGCGGATTCAGGCTCGTAATGATGATCGGCACTTCTTCCCTGACACACACTTCCATGTCCGCCAGCAGGCGGGTGTTGCTTGGATGAGCGATCTGGTTGACGGCAAACGGCGCGACAGGCTCGTCAGGATGCGCTTCGGCATGCTCCGCCAGCTCACCCTTGATCTGGTGAATCCACTCAACCAGCGTCTCCTGCGGCCGTGCATTGAGAGCCGGAAACGAACCGACAATGCCGGCCTTGCATTGGGCCGCCACGAGTTCCGGCCCGGACACGATAAACATGGGCGCGCCGATCAACGGGATTCGCAGTTTGCCTTCGAGTGATGACGGTAACGCCACTTATCGCTCCACGAGAAAACTTGCCGTGCATTCGGCAATGAGTTCGTTGTTTGACTTGCGGCGCGCTTCTCCCCGGAGAACCATCAGCCGCCCTTTCTGCTTTTCTTTCCACCCCTTGAGGAGGACCGTTTGACCTTGGCGCAACGGCTGACGATAACGGATTTCACAACGTGCCGTGTGCGCCACCATTCCCTGCCGGTAGGGAATGTTACCCATTACGTCATCAAGAGCCGAGTAAATGATGCCGCCATGGACGGTATTTTCCCAGCTAAGGTGATTCTCGTCAGGTGTGAATTCGGCCGTACAGACATCACCATCAACATGAAAGGTAATGTGGAGGCCTATCGGGTTGTCTTTGCCGCAGGCAAAGCACATACGCGCTGACGAATTGTCTTCGTCTGCCAAAGGCTCAGGGTACCTGCTGATCGATAGTCAGAATCACCGAGTTATTCTCGGCAGGTCTCACGAGCATTGAGCCAAACCAGTCACCGGGTGCCGCCGCGGGACCACCCGACAGCGAAACTCGAGCCAGCAGCTCTATCTCTGCGAACAACGACAAATTACGGCCAGCCACCATCGACTGGGCGTCCGTCAACGACACGACTGTCGGCAGTTCGCTCAAGCTTCGCCGGGACACTGCAATGGGCGGTGAAGGCGCAGCGGGATCGCGCGCGATAATAAAAACACTGGCGTCGCCCGTCATCGCGGCCATCGCTTCTTCGGAAAGCGATACGCGCGCCGAGACAATGGCATCATCCGGCACTGAAGCATCCGGCTCAGCCGGCGCCATTGCCGCTTGGGGCGAAGTTTCGGGCGGAGCTTCGCCGCGCCACTCCGCAATGCGCTGCACGATCATCGCGCGAATATTCTCTGGCGGATTCAAGCCCAGGAGTATCTCCCAATGTCTCGCTGCGGTATCAGTGTCGCCGCGATTTGCGGCAGCCACGCCCGCGTAGAACAGTGCCGCCGGATTATTCGGTTCGAGTGCAAGCGCGCTGTCAATCAAGCTCGCGGTGCGACCTTCGATCTGCGAACCGTCGCGATTGAGAATCGCAACAGTCAGATCGACCATCGTCTGAGCGACCTTGCCATCTTCAAGCGCCATCGCTTTTTCGTAGGCATCAGCACCACCGGCGAAATTCCCCATCGCCATCTGCGTTCGACCCAGCATTTTCCAGCCGGCAACATCGTCGGGGTTTTCTGCAAGCCGAGCCTGCAGCGACACAATCGCGTCTTGCATACCGGGTGCGCTGCTGTCCCCAATTCCACCTCCACTTCGGCCGGACGGGACGCCCGGACTGCCGATGCGGTCGTACATCCCTGCGGACAGGGCCACCGTGAAGACAATCACTGACGCCACCAGCGGCGACAGCTTGCGTGATCCTTTCCACAACGGCCAAACTGCAAACAGGATGGCCAGCAGGCACAGAACGACGATAACAATCCAGAAGGTCATTCCATTTACCCCTTTTCGCCAGAGTCGTCGTCGATCGGCAGCGACATCCGGTGTTTAAGAACGCGTGCGAGCGCGAAGACGCCGACCAACACAAGCAGAAATGGCGCGAGCCACAATACCAACGTCTTGCCGGAAGTACGCGGGCGATACAGTGCGAATTCGCCATAGCGCACAACGAGGAACTCCGCGATATCTTCGTCGGTCTTGCCCTCGTCTATCATGCGGGCTATCTCACGACGCAGGTCGGCGGCGAGCGACACGTTGGAATCCTTGATGCTCTGGTTCTGGCATTGCAGGCAACGCACCTCGGATATCAGGTGCTCATAGCGAGCCTGCAACTCCGGGTCGTCAAATCTCTTTTCGGTATCAATTGCGGCCGCCGGCGCAATCATGAAAGCCGCGATCATAAATACGAAAATGCGTTTCACGTCCCGCTTCCCCCCGAGTTCATGCGCGACACGAACTCACGCTCCCAGATCGCGGGGTCGAGCGGCCCCAGGTGCTTGTAAACGACCGTGCCCTCCGGATCGACCAGGAAGGTTTCTGGCGCCCCATAGACGCCCCAGTCGATGCCAACGCGGCCATCGGCATCGTAGGCCGACGCAATGTAAGGGTCGCCAAGGTCGTTCAACCAGCGAATAGCCTCGGGTCGCGAATCGCGCCAGTTGATGCCATAGATCGGGATAGCCCCGCTCGCGGCGAGGTCCAGCAGGAAACCATGCTCTTTGCGACACATGACGCACCAGGTAGCCCAGACATTCACCAGTGCGTAATTGCCGGCCAGGTGTTTCGAGCCAATGGTCACTTCCGGATTCTTCAGCGTCGGTAGCTCGAACTGCGGCGCAGGCTTGCCTATGAACGGCGACGGCAATGCGCGCGGATCACCGTGGCGCAAACCCATGACGAGAAACACAATCAGCGCGGCAACCGCAATCAATGGCCAAAGGTATCGATTCATGCCGTGGCCTCCGCCGATACAGCACCAACTTCAGCTTTCTTGCGTACGTTAACCCGATAACGCCGGTCGCTGATTGCGATCAGCCCCCCGAGTGCCATCACCATGGCGCCAAGCCAGATGAAACGAATCATTGGCTTGTACTGAATACGTACGCTCCAGCCGCCGTTGCCAAGTTGGTCACCGAGGGCAACGAACAGGTCCCTGTCCAAGCCAGCATCAATGCCAGCCTCGGTCATCCAGTTCTTCTGCACGAGGTACTGGCGTTTTTGCGGCCGCAAGGTGCCGACGACATTGCCATCGCTGCGAATCTCGATTTCCGCTTCAATGGCCGAGAAGTTGGGGCCCTGTACGTTGCGCAGCTCGCGCATCTCGAATTCATAGCCGGCGACCTCAATGGTCTCCCCCGGTTGCAACGCGCGGTCAGACTCGACCCCGAATGCCGAAACGACGGTCACACCAATAACAAACAAACCCATGCCGAGATGCGCAACCGACATTCCGAGTGCTGAGCGTGTAATACCGGCGGTTCCTTTTTCACGCAGTAGTGAACGAATGGGATGAATGAGTGACATTACGACTATCCACACAGCCGCACTGCAGCCGACCACCAGCAGGACGCTGACGCGACCATAAACAAACATGGGGATAACAACACCAAGCACTAACGCGGCGATTGCTGGAAAGCGGATCGTCTTCCACCAGATCGCCTTGTCTTGCGATCGCCATGCCGTGTGCATACCGAGTCCGAGCAGGAGGATCAGTGGAATCGTCGGCACCAGGAACGCGATGTTAAACCACGGTGGCCCGATCGAGATCTTGCCGCCGGTAGCCATTTCGATAACGAGCGGCGACAACGTACCAATCAAAACCAGGGCTGTTGCCACGACGAGCAGCACATTGTTGAGTAGCAAGAATGTCTCACGGGACAGCAAACCGAAACCCGCGTCAGAGTCCAGCGACGGTGCCCGCCAGGCGTAGAGCGCGAGCGCCCCGATTACGACCACTGTGAGGAAAGTCAGGATGAAGAAGCCACGTGTAGGGTCGGTTGCGAATGCGTGCACCGAAACGATGATGCCCGACCGCACCAGGAACGTGCCGAGAAGGCTCAGCGAGAACGCTGAGATCGCAAGCAACAAGGTCCAGCTCTTGAACAGGCCACGCTTCTCCGTAACGGCCAGCGAGTGAATCAACGCGGTACCGATCAGCCACGGCATGAACGACGCGTTTTCGACAGCATCCCAGAACCACCAGCCGCCCCAACCCAGTTCGTAGTAGGCCCACCAACTTCCGAGCGCGATACCCAGCGTCAGAAACAACCAGGCCAGCGTAGTCCACGGGCGTGTCCACTTGGCCCATCTCTGGTCCAGGTCACCGCTGATCATGGCTGCAATGGCGAATGCAAATGCTACGGAAAAACCGACGTAGCCGATGTACAGCAACGGCGGATGAATCGCGAGCCCTGGGTCCTGCAACAGCGGGTTCAGGTCACCACCATCGGCGGCGGCCGGCACAAGCCGATCAAACGGGTTCGATGTCAGTAGCGCAAACAGCAGGAAACCAACCGACAGGAAACCCAGCACCCCGATCACGCGCGCGGCAAAGGCATCCGGCAAGCCGGAGCTGAATCGCGCGACGGCGACTGTCCAGGCCGCGAGCAGGAATATCCAGAGGAGTAATGAGCCTTCGTGCGCGCCCCAGACTGCGGACACCTTGTACAACGTCGGCAATGCCAGCTGCGAGTGATTCGCAACGTACAGGACCGAGAAGTCGTCCGTCAGGAATGCATAGGTCAGGCAGATGAACGCGACGCCGACAAACAGAAACTGCCCGGTTGCCGCTGTGCGACCGACGCCCATCATCGCGGCATCGTCACGATGCGCACCAACCAGCGGAAAGACTGTCTGGCAAATGGCCAGGGACAGGGCAAGAATCAGGGCGAATTGCCCAATTTCAGGAAACATCGGGACGACACTCCACAGCACCCTTGACGACGGCTTCCTGTATGTCCTGCTGGTGCTTGGACAACGAGTCAGCTACTTCCGGCGCCATATAGTCTTCGTCATGCTTGGCCATGATCTTGTCCGCGTGGAAAACGTCGTCGTCACCCATGCGGCCATGGGCCACAACGCCCTGACCTTCACGAAACAGGTCAGGCAATACGCCCGAGTAGACCACGGGCACTTTGCAGGCTGTATCGGTAACTTCGAAGCTTATGTCGATGGAGCCTTCTTCTCGCTGCACAGAGCCGCCGACGACGAGTCCGCCGATGCGGAAATTACGTTCCGACGGATAGTTCCCGGCGACGACGTCGGAGACCTCCACGAAGAACATCATGTTGTCCTGGAAAGCCCGAAGCGTTAATCCCGCAGCAATTGCGATGCCAAGCGCGGCCAGCCCTAAGGCCAACATGCGTTGCTGTCTTGGTTTCATTCACGATCCTCTAGCGCCTTAAGGCGCACTTCAATATCTCTATAAACCCGTTTTTGCCTGAGGCGCGCACGCCAATCGGAGAACACGATAATTACAAAGGTCAACGCGAAACAACTCCATACGTACGCGCCGTAACCACCCATCGCAAAACCGTCCATTACGCTCCTCCCTGAGGTGACAGGATCATTTCGCGAACCCAGCGTGTGCGGCGCTCGCGGAACAGAACCTCGGTTCGAATACGGCGCAGCAGCAGCGAACCGAATAACAGCGTGAAGCCCAGGATGTTGGCTAACAACGGATACAACATCTCGGCATCCATGCCCGGGCCGCCTTTTCTCATGAGCGTCTGACCCTGGTGCAGGGAGCTCCACCATTCGACCGAGAAGTGCACGATAACCACGTTAACGATCCCCACGAGCGCCAGCACGGCGCTTGCCTTGTCTGCCTTGGTCGTCTCATCGATCGCGCTGCGCAATGCCATGTAGCCGAAGTACAGGAACAACAGGATCAATTCGGACATCATTCTAGGATCGCCCCACTCCCACCAAGTTCCCCACATTGGCCGACCCCAGATGGAACCGGTGCACAAAGCAAGAAACGTAAAGGCAGCACCGAGCGGCGCGGCGGCGGCGGCAACGGCATGCGAGAGCTTGATTCGCCAGATCAGGCCGATACCGCCTGATATCGCCATGATCATGTACGCCATCATCGACAGGTACGCCGACGGAACGTGCACATAAATGATGCGAAACGCATCACCCTGCTGGTAATCCATCGGGACAACGAACAGGCCGAAGTACACGCCATAGCCTATAAGGATCAGACCGGGCACCAGGAGCCAGGGTGCCAGGATGGCGGATATACGATAAAAGTGCGGCGGTGAAGCCAGCTTATGAAACCATTTCCACATAGTCGGGATTCTACTCGTTGCTGATTCTTAATGCGGCGGCCGTTGCGTAGGGTGCAAGGCTAAGGGAACCTATCGCATAGGCGCCCAGCGCCCATATTCCAGTTGTGTATATGTCATTGTGAGCCGCGAGCGACACGGCATTCGCGCCGAGGATCATGATCGGCATCGCGAGCGGCAGGATAAGCAGGCTCAGGAGCGCCGTGCCGCGATGCAGGCCAACCGTAAGCGCCGCGCCAATCGAGCCTAGCAGGCTCAGGCTGATCGTGCCAAGAGCCAGGGTCAGCATCATGACGCCGACTACGGATAGTGGCATGCGGTAGGTAATCGCGAGGATTGGCGATACGAACACGAGCGGCAGTCCACTGGTCATCCAGTGCGCCAGCGTCTTCCCGAGCACGAGCACTGGCAGTGGCTGCGGACTGACAAGGAGCTGGTCGAGGCTGCCGTCCTCAAAATCCGTGATAAACAGGGAATTGAGCGACAACAGGGTCGCCAGCAGGGCTGCGACCCAAAGCACGCCGGGCCCGCTGAATTCGAGCTGTTCGGCGCTAGGCCCAACGGCCAGCGGAAACAAGGTGCAGACCATGGCGAAAAAGAACAGCGGATTGAGGACGTCACCGGGCCGTTTCCAGGCGAGAAGCAGATCGCGCTTCGTCATCGCGACGAGGCCGGTCAGAATGCCGGGGATTTCTCGTTGTTGGTCGTTCATTTGATAGTCACCCGCGTGGTCGGCGCGTTGATCTCGACATCCTGGTGCGCCGCCATGACGCACATACCACCGACAGCCAGATGCTCCTCAACGAGTTCCATAACGAGCGCCCGGCCCTCACGATCGAGATTGGTGAACGGCTCGTCCATCATCCATAGCGGCACATCGGCGAGCAGCATTCTGGCAAGAGCAACTCGACGTTGCTGTCCGGCCGACAGCGACCGCAGGATTAGCTTCTTGAGCCGCGAGATGCCGAGACGCTCATAGATCTCTTCAGGCTCACGATTTGATACCGCCCTGAGCGACCGCTCAAAGCCCAGATTCTCAACCAGCGTCAGGTCGCCCTTGAGGCCGGTGCGGTGCGCTAACCAGACGAGGGAGCCGTGAAAGGTCTGGCGCTGCTTTTCGACTGGCACATCGTCCCAGTGGACTTCGCCGGTTTCGAGGCTCAGCATGCCCGCAATCGCGCGCATCAGACTGGTCTTGCCGCAGCCATTGCGGCCCTCGAGAATCAGCAAGCCGCCGCTCTCCAGCGCAAAAGACAGGCCCTCGAAAAGGCAGCGCTCGCCACGAATCAAAGTCAGGTTGTCGGCTGATAGTTTATGAGTCAATGTCTTACGCTCTGTCGTCATTCGCCGACGGGGAAAAAGTCACGGATAAACATCCTTGTTAATCAGTTTGTTATCTAATCTTTCTTAAGTTACTTCAAGCAAACGGCTGCGTCTCCTTGATATACAAGGCATGACTGAATTCGCAGTTTACAAAAACCTGAGCTCAACCGTAGACTGGTCGGCCCGGTCAAATTACATCATTAGAAATGACCGGAAGCGGACAATACCAACTTTTGCGCAACTTAACGATTGCGAGTTTATACTTATGGATCTAGGGGCTGCCGGCCTGAGCGAACAACCATTCCCGACCCACGGGAAACCGCTGGCAATAGTAACGTATCAGTCGCAGCGTTTGGCATTTGAAGTGCTGCAGGAAACCCACGAGCACCCGACCGGATTGTCGCTGCTGCAGGGACCAGCCCTGTCCGGCAAGTCCATCCTGATCCGCAGTTTTATCGAGTCTTTTGACCCGGAATGTGCCGTGGCCCTGGTTGATGGCAAAGGCCTCAACACCACCAACCTCCTCCTCGCCATCCTGCGTCAATTCGGTTTCGACATTGACCTCAGCTCGCCCAACGAGTTACTTGGACTCCTGCGCGTATTTGCGCTGCAACAGGCCGCATCGAGCGAGCCTCCGCTGCTGATCATCGAAAATGCGCATGAGCTGAATCCGAGTGCGCTGCGCACCTTGTGTGAGCTGGCGGGACTTCGCGATCGTAAGGGTAGCGTTTTGAAAATGGTTCTTGTCAGCGATCGTTCGATGGCGTCGATCATCAATGCACCAGCAATGGAGCCAATCGCCAAAAGATTGCTACATGACTTCCACCTGCGCCCGATGACGCGCGATGAGGCACGGGATTACGTGCACGAAAAACTCATTGCTGCTGGCGCGGACTTTCCTGCTTTGGTGTGTCCGAACGATGTCTGCGAGGTGCTGTGGAAAGCGTCAGGTGGGTGGCCGGGCATCATCGATCGCATTGCCTTGCTCGCACTCGCCCGGGCAAAAAACCTGCCGGTCAGCCCCGACGAAGTGGAATTTCCTACGCTACCGAGCGGTACCTGGGACGAGGTTGCCGAAGAGCCCGAAGCACCTCTGGTTCCATCGAAGCCTCCACAACTGGTTGTGACAAACAGTGGCAGCGTGATCCAGGAACTTTCCATGGAGAAGCCACGCCTGCTAATCGGCCGTTCCGAACACAATGACATCGCGATAGGTAGCAGATTTATCAGTCGTCACCACGCCCTCCTGGTTCGCCATGGCAACTCGACATTCCTGATGGACCTGAACAGCACGAACGGCACGATGGTCAACGCCAAGCGTGTGTCCAATCACGTGCTGCTCCACGACGACGTCATCACGATCGGACATCACAAGATCAAGTTCAGCGACCCGCATGCAACATCACGCGATATGCTCGAAGGTGCCGATTTTGCGGATACCGCCATCATGAAGACGCTGCAGGATATGCGTAACCTGCTGGCGCAGGAAAATACCGCGCTGCTCCCCACGGCAACAGAAGACCTGCCGACGCTGCAGAGCTGACGAGCCTCAGCCGAAAAACTTTTCCTTGAAATGCTTACGGCACATTGACACGTAACGGTCATTGCCGCCGATCTCTACCTGCGATCCCTGCGTAACCGCATTGCCGTCAGCATCCATGCGCAACACCATCGTGGCTTTGGTTCCGCAGTGGCAGATTGCTTTGAGTTCCTTCAGATTGTCGGACCATGCGAGCAGGTACTTGCTGCCTTCGAACGGCTCTCCCTGGAAGTCCGTGCGCAGACCGTAGGCAAGTACCGGGATGTTCAATTTGTCGGTGACATCGCTGAGCTGGAATACCTGGTCGCGGGTCAGAAACTGCGCTTCATCGATGAGCACACAGTGCAATGGTTTCTCGGCAGTACCGGCAGTCACCACGTCATACAGGTTCGTGTCGCTGGCAAACGTCGTCGCGTCGGCCTCAATACCGATGCGAGAGGTGACTTTGCCCTCCCCGTAACGAGTATCGAATTGAGGCGCGAGCACGAGTGTATTCATGCCGCGTTCCCTGTAGTTATAACTGGACTGCAGCAAGCTGGTGGACTTGCCGGCATTCATCGAGGAGTAATAGAAATAGAGCTTGGCCATGGGCGCGCATTGTCGCACTGACGTGCAAACGATGCATCACCCGGAGAGAAAATCAGCGGCTCAGGATCAGGAGCTTTGCAAGCTTGCGGCTGTGACCATGGCGCTCGGGGTTCTCGGCACGGCACTCGACGCATTCATTCGTTAACGAATGACGGCCTGAAATGACCTGTGGAACCGGCGTTACAACACCAGAACGCAGGCAACGGCTGCAAATCACCAGGTCGCTGAGGCGATTCAGCAGGCGGTAGCTCACATTGTCTTTTGCGACGGCGGCCATTACAGCTCTCCTTGATAGAGACCCTGTTTTGGCACCGCCGGCCAGTCGAAGCCAGCAAAGACAACATAATTATGTCAAAACTGATAACCAGTCGTGGTTTTGGGTGTGAAGCAGGTCAACCTGGCCGAAGATTCCTGTCGGACAGGTAAGTCGCGTTTCGTAACCCAATAATGAGACTCGCTCAGCCTTGGTGCCCAGGGCCGGACTCGAACCGGCACGCCCTTTCGGGCAGGGGATTTTAAGTCCCCAGTGTCTACCAATTCCACCACCCGGGCGTTGGAGAAAAAATGGAGGCTAGGGTCGGAATCGAACCGGCGTCCACGGCTTTGCAGGCCGCTGCATAACCACTCTGCCACCTAGCCTCGGTGGTCTATTGGTGCAGCAAAAGATACTACACCGCTGAGCAGGCGTCGCAGTATACATACGTTGTGGGCCTTTGCATAATGAGCAGATGCGCAAATTTTTGCTTGCTGGATTGGTCGTATTCTCTGCCTTCGTAGCCGCTTGCGCGCCTGCTGATGGGCCTGTATTCGGCTCTCCGATTGAGGTGTCAATAGCGGCCGGCGTGGGGGTTACCGGGCCGCGATTCTCAGAAGGCGCGGATGGCGACCTGGTGCTCAGCTGGATGGAATCAGGTGAGTCAGGAACAACCCTGCTGTACTCGACACTGTCCGGCGACTCGTTCACCACACCAAACCAAGTTGTGACCGAGCCTCTTATGTTTGTGAACTGGGCCGACCTGCCGTCTGTCATGCACATCCGAGCCAGGCACTGGATAGCTCACTGGTTGCGCTACAGCTCGGACGAGACCTACTCCTACGATGTTGTTGTGTCGCAATCATTCGATGACGGAATGTCATGGACTGAGGCCGTGACGGCCCACAACGATGGTACGCCGACCGAACATGGTTTCGTATCGATGCATCCGGAAGCCGACGGCGTCGCCCTTCTTTGGCTTGACGGGCGCGATACAGCAGACGAACCCGGAAACAATGCCCTCGAGACGAGCATGACATTGCGAGCAGCGGTAATGGCACCCGACGGCCAGTTGAATCGCGAGCAGCTTGTCGATGATTCCGTCTGCGACTGCTGCCAGACTGACGTGGCTGTCTCCTCCAGGGGCCCTGTTGCCGTTTACCGTGACCGCACGATTGAAGAGGTTCGCGATATTTACATCACGCGATACGCCGCCGGCAAATGGCAACCCGGAACGCGTCTCTACGAAGACAACTGGGTTATCGCCGGCTGCCCGGTTAATGGACCCTCGATCGTGGCGCAGGACGAAATCGTTGCCGTCGCATGGTTTTCGGCCGCGAACAATCGCCCCGTTGTACGGGTCCTCCTATCGGCTGATGGAGGCACGACGTTCGCGGAGCCAGTCGAAGTATCTGCCGGCCGAATTAGTGGCTACGTCGGCCTGGATTTCCTCGGTGACAATTCCCTGGCCGCCAGTTGGGTAAGCAGGAACGCCTCAGGAAGCAACACACTCAACGTGCGCCGAATAACACGGGATGGTCACCTGGATGCTACTCTCGAAGTTGCTGAAATCAGCCAGCTTCGCGTATTCCCGCAACTCGCGCACAGGCAGGAAAATCTGTTTCTTGTCTGGACCGACGAATCTGATGATGGCCGACACATGCAAGCAGTCCGAATCCCCGTCGAACTGCACTGAACTGGATCCCGCGTAGCTACTCAAACACCAGGTTCGATCCTTGGCCGTCAATTCGCCCAGCGCGTCATCATCGACGTAATTAATGAAAAAAAAAGGCCGTCCAATGGACGGCCTTTTTTGTATTTGGAGCGGGTGATGAGGATTGAACTCACGACCCTCACGTTGGCAACGTGATGCTCTACCGCTGAGCTACACCCGCTAAATCTACCTGGAATTGAGCGTCTCGCGCCCGGCATTTTCCAAGAAGGGCCGAGATTGTAGCCGCTTGGGCCGGACTGTCAAGGCCCAATCCGGGTATTTCGCCTACTCGCCCTGATCCGCCGCGATAAAGGGCCAGGCCGCCCGCAGGTAAATCATCATCGACCAGATGGTCATGATCGCCGCCAGCACCAACAAGACGAAACCAATGGTATAGATCGGCAGGCCAAACAGGTCGTTCTGGTAGACCATGAAGGCAATACCGAACATCTGCAGCGTTGTTTTCACCTTGCCAGCCGCCGACACCTTGACGTTGGCTCGCTCGCCGATGGTCGCCATCCACTCGCGCAGCGCCGAAATCGTGATCTCGCGCCCGATTATGATCATCGCGATGATGTCCTCGAACCACCCGGAATCTGCCTGCACCAACATGACGAGAACGATGGACACCATGAGCTTGTCCGCAACCGGGTCCAGGAATTCGCCAAACCGCGACATTTGCCCGAATTTCCGCGCCACCCAGCCATCGATCATGTCAGTGATTGCCGCCAGGCCAAACAGGATGGCCGCAATCGGACGCGCGTAATCCAGCGGACTGTAAAAACAGACCACCACGACCGGAATCGCCGCGATGCGCAACAGCGTCAGAAAATTCGCCAGGTTGAGTCTCAAGGAAAGCCCGTTGTTCTTATTGGTGGTCCAAGTGGAGGTCATTGTATATCGTTTCGGCGAGCTTGCGGCCAATCCCGCGTACTTTTACGAGGTCATCGACCCCTGCACTCATAACGCCCTGCAGTCCGCCAAACTGCCGCAGGAGCTCACGGCGTTTCTTCGGGCCCAAACCAGGAATCTGCTCCAGCGGTGATGTCTTCCTCGTTTTCGCGCGGCGCTGCCTGTGACCCGTGATTGCGAATCGATGTGCTTCATCACGAACCTGCTGAATCAGCAGCAGCGCAGGTGAATCCGGCGGTAACTGCATCGCCTTGTCACT
>Ga0316189_10005023_pt1 | contig 12679 bp, 11 predicted proteins | sample LowCovwburrow_MG_FD_204930 | JGI IMG/M metagenome (GOLD analysis project Ga0316189, IMG submission 204930) | Coastal sediment microbial communities from Maine, United States - Lowes Cove worm burrow | ecosystem: Environmental > Aquatic > Marine > Coastal > Sediment | place: USA: Maine... | reverse complement strand
TTATATTTTCAGGCCTTTCAAAAGTAAGGTTTTGAACTCTTCCCGGATGGGTTGATGGAATAGTAATAATGTCGCTACCATTGGTTTCAATTAGTCCTAAAAATGTAACTTTTAAATTGGCAACGGTTATGGTTTTATATGGGCTAGGTTCAGGAATACCGGAGTTGCCCATGTCTACATTTGCACAAACCCAATCGAAATTGGCCTGATTAATTCTATCCGTTAGGATGGATTCTCCATAATCAAACTCATGATTACCAAGAACTGAGATGTCAAATCCAACTTGATTCATAACATCAATCATAGGAAACCCTTTCTGAGGGTAATTATCAACAACAGGGTTTCCTGAAAATATATCGCCACTGCAAGCTGTAATGACGTTGGTTTTCAATTTTTCTTGATCAATAATATGTTTAATTTTTGAAAAGTTATCTAATTGCCCATGTTGATCGTTTATAAAAAAGATTGTTAGGTTTTTTGATTCTAGAATTTCATCAATATTTTCTTCTATAATCTCTCCAGCCTTCTCATTTGAACATCCATGAGTTAAGAAAATAACCACTAATAGGAAGATGAATACTTTTTTCACGTTCAAAAATATTAAATGGTCATTGTTAGCAATTATAATAGAAACAATGACTGGTTTAAAGATAGGAATTTTTCAGTTAGGAAATTTAGTACTAGTAAGCTAAGTTCGGTGAATTATTGTTAAAAATCAAACAGTTAAATGTTATCTTATCTTTATTACCAATGGGAGAAGTGGAAGATGTATATGAGATTTTTCACTATACTCAGAAATCGAAAATTCAAAGATGCTAAAGCGAGTCCATGACATTATTATTTCAAAGCTCTTTTCAAAATACTTATAGGATGCTCTGCAATACGTTTAGTACCATCAAATACCTGATGACGACAACTAGTGCCAGGAGCGGCAATAATTGTTGACTTTTCTATATTTCTAATTTTAGGAAATAAAGTATCCTCACCAACTTGCATACTCAAATCATAATGTTCTTTTTCGTAACCAAAAGAACCGGCCATCCCGCAACATCCTGTATTTAGAATACTTACCGAATAATTTTTTGGAAGATTTAATATAAAGAAAGTAGCCTCAACACTACTCAATGCCTTTTGATGGCAATGTCCGTGAATTTTCACAGCCATAGGTTGTTTTGTAAAAGCATCGTTATGGATATTTCCTCTTAGAACTTCATTTTTAATGAATTCTTCAATAGTAAATGTATGTATCGCCAGTTCCTGTGCTGCAACTTTATCATCTGCTAAACGTACATATTCATCTCTAAAACTTAAAATAGCAGAAGGTTCAATCCCGATAAGGGGAACATCGTTTGAAACCAAGTCTTTAAAGATTGAAATATTGGTGTTGGCTATGACCTTTGCTTCATCTAAAAAACCTTTTGAAAGATGGCTCCGTCCGCTTTCTTCATGATCGATAATAAGAACTTTATAGCCTAATCTAGTTAGTAATTCAAATGTATCAATACCAATTTGAACATCATAATAGTTCGTGAATTCATCTATAAATAAATAAAGACTTGCTTTATTGGATGCTCTATTTGCTAACCGCTCACTGTTACGAGCATACCATTTTCTTAAGGTTTGTTTTGCTAGTTTAGGAATACTCCGTTTTTGGGCTATGCCTAAAATACTTTTTGCAACTGCTGTATTGAGGGCAAAATTTGTTAGCGCAGGGAAGAGGCTACCTAATTTATTATATTTTACATTATTGGCGAACATTCTCGTCCTAAAAGAAGGCGGATGTACCCTTTGATATTGATATAAAAACTCTGCTTTAAAGCTGGCAACATCAACATTACTAGGGCATTCACTAGCACAAGCTTTACAACTCAAACAGAGATCAAAAACTTCCTTTAATTGAGGATCATTGAATTTATTATTTTTCTTACTATTCGCTAAAACCTCGCGTAAAGTATTTGCTCTTGCACGGGTCGTATCTTTTTCATTTCGAGTAGCGCGATAGCTTGGGCACATGGTTCCACCGGCAGAAGTCAATTTTCTACAATCTCCTGAGCCATTACATTTTTCAGCAGCTCGTAATATCCCTAAAGAGTCAGAAAAGTTCAATAGGGTATCTACTTCAGGCTCTTTTCTATCAGTTTCGTAACGCAAAGAGGCATCCATTGGATAGGCATCTACAATTTTACCTTTGTTAAAGATATTATTTGGATCAAAAGCATATTTAATACGTTTTAGTAATTGATAATTTTGCTCGCCAATCATTAAAGGTAAAAACTCTCCACGTACAATTCCGTCACCATGTTCTCCACTAAATGATCCTTGATATTTTTTAACGAGTTTGGCCGTTTTAACAGTTATTTTTCGAAACAATTCAACATCTTCTGATCTTTTTAGATCTAAAATGGGTCGTAAATGCAATTCACCGGCTCCAGCATGCGCATAGTACACTGCTTTTTGTCCAAATGTATCCATCATTTTGGTGAATTCTTCAATATAGTTTGGTAAATCCTGTAAATCTACAGCAGTGTCTTCTATACAAGCTACGGCTTTTTGATCACCAACAATATTGCCCAATAAGCCTAAGCCTGCTTTGCGTAATTCAAGGACTTTATCAATATCATCCGCATATAACTTTGGATGGGCGTAACCAAAATTTTGTTCTTGTAGGTTGTTTATTAAAGCATTGGCTAATTCGGTTGCTTTTTCTTCAGACTTACTTGCAATTTCTAATAATAAAATAGCCTGAGGCTCGCCCTTAACAAAAAACCTGTTTTTAAGCTGTTCTCGATTGTTCTTTGTACAGTCTAAAATGGTTTTATCCATCAGTTCACAGGTATACAAATTGTGTTTCATTGCCACTAAAACGGCCTGTAAACTTTCTTGTATACTCTCAAAATGAGATGCTACGATCACTTTAAATTCTGGAGCTAACGGCTCTACTTGTAATTTAATGGCTGTAGTAAATGCTAAAGTTCCTTCACTACCACAGAGTAATTTAGAAAGATTAATGGGTTGTGATGTTTCTGAAAAAATAGACGAATCTAATAATGCATCTATAGCATAACCCGTATTTCTGCGATGAATAGACTTTTTTGGAAATTCTTTAAGGATCTCATCTTGAACAGACTCTGAAGAAAGTTCAGCGTACAATGTCTTGTAAATTTTTCCTTCTAAATTCGGTTGTAATCGTTTCTGCTTAAATGCCTCCGCGTCAAGCGCATTGAAAACAACTTCTGAGCCATCAGACAAAATGGTTTCGAGTTCTAATACTTTATCGCGTGTTACGCCATATTGAATAGAAGTGGTTCCTGAAGAATTATTACCCACCATTCCACCAAGCATGCAACGGTTACTTGTTGAGGTATTGGGACCGAAAAATAAACCATAGGGTTTTAAAAACAGATTTAATTCATCTCGAATAACACCTGGCTCTACTGTAATTATTCTACTTTGTTCATCAAAAGCTATAATTTTTGTAAAATGCTTTGAAACGTCAACAATGATACCTTCACCAACGCATTGGCCAGCTAAAGAGGTGCCTGCCGCTCTGGGTATAAGGGTTATTTTATGAGAGCTTGCAAAAGCAATGAGTTTTCTTAGATCATTTTTATCTTTTGGTAAAGCAACTGCCAGGGGAATTTTACGATAAACCGAAGCATCTGTAGCATAGATGGTTTTGTGTAAATCATCAAAAAAAAGCTCTCCATTTAATGATTCGGAAAGCTTTTGCAATTTATTTATAGATATGGTTTGCTGCATACTAGCTTATACTTTCACCGTTTTTAGTCTTAGTGGAAGCTTGTAATAAAACAATCTCTCCTTTATCATTTGCAACTCCTAATATCAAACATTCGCTCAAAAAATTGGCTATTTGTTTTGTTTTAAAATTTACAATAGCAGTAATTTGACGATCGAGCAAATCTTCCTTTGAATATAATTCAGTTATTTGGGCACTTGAATTTTTAATACCTAATTCTCCAAAATCTACTTTTAGCTGATAGGCAGATTTTCGTGCCTTAGGAAAATCATTGACTTCTATAATTGTACCGATACGGATATCCACTTTAGTAAAATCCTCAAAATTGATACTATCTTTCATTATCCAAATATTTTTTTAACAACCCAAGCCGGACCAATTAATAAAAATTGTAAATCTTTTAAAAATGATGGTTTTGCACCTTCAACTTTATGACCATAAAATTGCCCGATCCAGGCAACCACAAAAATTACTAGTGATATATAAAATAAGGGTAGATATTGACCTAAATAGTAATTAGCTATTACACATAATGCTGAAAAAATGAGCATTTTTAAAAACATTGAAAATGATAAACGGATATAGAAAACCAAGAATAAGACGAGTATAATTGATGCCCAATTTTCTATAAAAGGATTCTCTAAACTGATTAAATTTTGTAGAAACCGCGTGGGAATCGCCATTAGCATACCTACTAAACTAAAAAAGATTGCAGGTACACATATATAGTGAATAGTAATATTTGTTTCATTTTGATGACTTACAGCGTATTCGTCGAACCATTGTTGAAGTGTTCTCATAAAGTGTTAATTAACATAATTGGTGCTTAAAAATACAATTTTTTTGTATCTTTATTATGTTTCAATTCATAAAGGTAGTTCTATGTCCAATACAGCTTCAAATATGGTTCCTTTAGGATCAATTGCTCCGGGCTTTACATTATATGACACCGTTTCGGGTGATGACCTCTCTTTGTTTGAATTGCGTGGTGACATGGCAACGGTAATTTATTTTATCTGTAATCATTGTCCGTTTGTAATCCATGTAAATAGAGAGTTAGTGAATGTGGCCAATGATTATATTGCTAAAAAAGTAAATTTTATAGCAATTTCATCAAATGACGTAAATAATTATCCTGATGATGCGCCTTATTTAATGCGAAAAAGGGCTCAGGAACTAAAATATCCTTTTCCTTATTTATATGATGAATCACAGGAAGTAGCGATCTCATATGAAGCGGCATGTACACCAGATATTTATGTTTTTGATAAAAATTTAAAACTTGTTTATCGCGGTCAACTGGATGATTCAAGACCCGGAAATGGAATACCTCTTACGGGAAAAGATTTAAGAAATGCATTAGACTGCTTAATCGAAGGGATAGAAAATCTAGAAACTCAAAAGCCTAGTATGGGTTGTAATATAAAGTGGAAGGATTAGTCGAAAGTCTGAAGTCCAAAGCTTGAAGGCTAATGTAAAAGTCTAAATCCAGGCCTTACGGAGTATTAAATTCTTTATATGTGCATAGTGATGTTGGCTATGCCAGGCATAAATACCAATATTTTCTTTTAATGAAACTTCTTTGTTACTTTCAGGATGAATGAATGCACTTTCTAAATCTTCGTGTGATAATCCTTTTAAAAAGTATATTAATTTTGCATGTGTAGAAGTTAAAGCATTTAAAGAAAGTAGTATAGGGGCTGATTTACTATCGTGTAATTCTGCCCAACGATCTTCAAAATAGGCTTTTATTGTTGGCCTATTTTCTGTTAAGGCCCATTTAAATCGTGTATAACTATGATGATGACTATCTGCTAAATGATGTATTACTTGTCTTATTGTCCATCCTCCAGGTCGATAGGGTGTATCTAACTGTTTGTTATCTAAATTTTTTATTAAATCGGTAATTTTATTAGGAAATCCTTCTAAAATACTGATCCATTCTTTTATTTGACCAGACGAAATTGATACAGGAATATTGGCTTTACCAATAGGGTATTTTAAATGTTCTAGTGTTTCCAAGTTAAAAAAATTAATAGCGTACGATTCCTAATGTTGCAGTTTTACCTTTATTGATATTCCAAGCTTTAGCAGTGATGACTTTGCCTTTGTCATCGAAAACTATAAACTGGGCAGTATTAGGCCCTACAAAGCCTTGATTTAAAGCCATAAAATCAATTCTATTATAACCTCTTTTTAAATCTAAATCAATGAATGCAGATAATCCTGTTAAGGTAATATTAGCATTCACGACCTGTTCATTTAAGAATATGCGAACTCTATCGCCATCAACCAAACCATGATCTCTAAATTCAATTCGAACTGTTTTTGTAGAACTTTCTATAGTTCCTAGACCCGTATCACTTTTTAATTTCGGGTTGCTGGTATCTATTCCGTTAAAATTTCTTTGTACTAAAACATCATCATCTACTTTATTTGCAGATGACATAAAATCAGGTTTTTTTTGAAGTGAAGTATTCTTATCTAAGTTGATATAATAATCAAAATCTTTAAGAACCAGCTTTTTCTTTGGATTAAGGTCAAATAAAGGACTAAGCTTATCTGGGATAGCAATACTAATTCCGTCTGCCTTCTTTTGGTTATCTAAAAGAGATTTGAAATTATTATTTTTTTTTATTGAGTCATTTTGAGAGCATAAGATATTTGGTAAAAACATCAATCCAATTAAGAAAAGAAAAACAATACTTATATTTCTACTATTTGATATGACCATATTCGAGTACTTCAATCAAAATACGCATCAAATATAATGCCTTAATTAGTTTTAATAGCTTCTTTACCTTGTAATTTTTCTATAGTGCCTTTTATGCGCCTATTTCCTGAATCAAATTCTAAGGCTTTTTTATAATTTACAAGTGAATTAACGGTATCTTTCTTTTTTAGATATGCTTCGCCTAAATTATCATATGGATTCGATTTAGTTGGATGTAAAGCAATATTTAACTTAAATATTTTGATAGCTAAATCAAGACTATCGAGTCTTAAATAATGATATCCTTTATTTCTAAAACCCCGAGTATTTAAAATTGGGCTCAAGGAATCTTTAGCCTTAATTGCTAAATAGCCTTCTAGCGCTTTTGTATAGTTACCCTCTTCTAAATATTCGCTTGGCAATTTAAAATCATCAGAGACCTTTGCATGAATATATTCAATCTGTTTTTCTTTTTCTTTAGGTAGAAAGACTAGATATAGTTTTTGGTCTTGAGGATTTGTTAAGAATTGAATTTTTGAATTCATTTCTTTTACATAAAAAGAATTATCATCTAATTTTGAAGGTTTTATGTTTTCTGCTCCACGCCAATCAATTAATAAGACATTTTCTTTAGAATATACTTTAACAGTTTCATCTTCAGTATATAAATAACGCCCTTCAACTTTTTTTAAAAAATCAGGATCATTTGAATTAGATGTACAACTTAGAAAGATTAGTGTTAAGCTGTAGCATAGTAGATTAACTTGCTTCATCGTATTAATGGTTTATTTTTTAGACGACAAAAGAATAAATAAGTAACATATTAATTCCTAAAAATAAAAATAATAGTTTTTAAGTTTCAATAAAAAAATCTAATAAACTCTATTCTTTTTCAATTCAAACTTTTCACCCAGATAAACTTTACGTACCATTTCATCCTCAGCAAGTTCTTGTGGTGTACCTTCTTTTAGGATACCACCTTCAAACATTAAATAGGTCTTGTCAGTTATAGCAAGTGTTTCTTGTACGTTATGATCAGTAATTAAAATACCGATATTTCTGTCTTTTAAATGCGCTACAATGGTCTGAATATCTTCAACAGCAATTGGATCGACTCCCGCAAATGGTTCGTCTAAAAGTATAAATTTGGGGTCTGATGCCAAGGCTCTTGCAATTTCCGTTCTTCTTCTTTCTCCACCCGACAATAAATCACCTCGGTTTTTACGAACATGACCTAAACTAAATTCCTCGATAAGCGATTCTAATTTATCTTTTTGCTCATTTTTTGAAAGCTCTGTAAACTGTAAGACGGCCATAATATTATCTTCTACAGATAATTTTCTAAAAACTGAAGCTTCTTGAGCCAAATAGCCAACACCTTTTTGTGCACGTTTGTACATAGAATAGCTTGTAATATCTTCATCATCTAGAAAGATCTTGCCTTCATTTGGTTTTATCATACCAACGATCATATAAAAAGAGGTTGTTTTACCGGCTCCGTTTGGACCTAACAAGCCAATAATTTCGCCTTGCTCTACTTGCAGTGAAACGCCTTTTACAACTTTTCGACTTCCATATATTTTTTGTATGTTCTCCGTTCTTAATATCATAAATTACTTGCTATTTATATTTATCATTTAAACCTATATTATTTAAAATCATAGGTATAATTTTCTCTAGCCTTTTTAATTTTGTAGCTTCTCTTTTAGCGTCACTAATATATGCCGAAAACTCCTTTTTTTTACCCGAAGAGAGACTTTCAAAGAACGCGGCCAATTTTTTATTTTCAGCTAGCTTTAATGTTAATTCTTTAGGTATTACAACAGGTTTTTTAACCAGCTTTATTTCAAGACCTTTCTTTTGATTTTCAATAGCTTCATATACATAATCCAAAACAATATTTTTATTAATCTCTTCTATCTTAGAAAAACGCAATTGACGTAAAGCTTTCGTTTTTCCTTCTTGTGCATTTGATAGAATATGATGAGGATCTGATAAAAAGACACCATTAAAAAACCAAATTCCAAAATGCTTTTTGAAAGCACTAATACCCAAAACATTTTTATTATTGATCGTGTATGTTGGCACTCCCCATTTAACCGTTTCCATCATTTCAGTAGAAAGCATAATATTTCTTAGCATCATAAGAGATTCACCATATTTCTCTTGATTTTCTATATATTCCTCAACTGATTTGGCCATTTTCATAATTGGAATATTTTATCAACTAATACAAAAATACATAAAGTAAATTTTAAGACGTTTTTGCATCAGTTTTAGCCTTTTGCTCTTTACGGATAATAATTTTTGAGATTGAAATACTAACCTCATATAAAATCAACATTGGTATTGCAACGATGACCTGGCTAATAACATCAGGAGGTGTAATCAGGGCTGCTAATACCAATACCAATACCAAAGTATATTTCCTGTATTTTCTTAAAAATTCAGGAGTGACCAGCCCCATTTTTGTTAAAAAATATATAATAATTGGCATTTCAAATATTAAGCCGGCAGATAAAACAGAGGCTCGCAATAAGCCAATATATGATGCTAAATCAATATTATTTTTTACTTCTTCTGCAACTCGGTAAGAACCTAGAAAGTTAACCGATAAAGGCGTTATCACATAGTATCCAAACAAAATACCAATAAAAAATAAAAATGAGGAAATAATAATAAAGCTTTTAGCATTTTTTTGTTCTTTGGCATATAGGCCGGGTTTGATAAATTTCCAAATTTCCCAAAGTATAAATGGAAATGCCAGAATAAATCCTGCGGTAATTGACGTCCAAATATGGGCAGAGAACTGACCGGCCATAGTCCTGCTTTGAACAATGAAAGGTATTTCGTCAATGCATAATCCTTGAGTGCCGAACTTTTTCGAAATATTACATAAAAATTCATAGGTGGCAAATGAAGCATTTTTTGGAGAGAGAATAATCTTATTGAAAATAAAATCCCTCATCATAAACGCAAATACACTTACTACAAGTACTGCACCTGCAGACCTGACTAAAGTCCATCTCAATACTTCAAGATGGTCTAAAAAAGACATTTCATTTTGCTCTTTTGCCATCTTTAAATAATTCCTTCTTTTATTAAATCATGTAAATGAACAACACCTACATATTTTTCTTCATCAACTACTAATATTTGAGTAATATTATTGGCTTCCATAACATCAAGAGCATCAATTGCCATTGCATTTGAATTAATTGTTTTGGGATTTTTACTCATAATATCTTTGGCAATCATATTTTCAAATTTTTGATTGTTCTTTAACATTCTTCGAATATCTCCATCAGTAATGATTCCTACAATTTTTTCATTATCAACTACAGCTGTGGTACCTAAACGTTTTTCAGAAATTTCTATAATTACGTCTCTAATATTGGTATTCAATGCTACTTTAGGGATTTCATTTTTCTCAACCAAATCATTTACGCGTAAATACAATCGTTTTCCCAACGTTCCTCCCGGATGATATTTTGCAAAATCTTCACTCGTAAATTCACGCATTTCTAATAAACAAACTGCCAGAGCATCACCCATAACCAACTGCGCTGTTGTACTGGTTGTTGGGGCAAGGTCATTAGGACATGCTTCATGCTCAACATAAGCATTCAAAACAAAATCAGCATTTTTAGCCAAATAAGAATCCTTATTTCCGGTAAGTGCAATAATTTTATTATGAGAGTTTTTTATAAGGGGCACCAACACTTTTACTTCTGGGGTATTACCGCTTTTTGAAATGCAAATTACAACATCATCTTTTTGTACAATGCCTAAATCACCATGAATGGCATCAGCGGCATGCATAAAAATAGATGGTGTGCCTGTAGAATTAAGTGTAGCAACAATTTTGGTGGCTATATTGGCACTTTTTCCAATACCTGTCACGATAACTCTTCCTTTAGAATTTAAGATAAATTTTACTGCATTTTCAAAGTCATTATCCAAAAAATTTATTAAATTCGCAATGGCTTCACCTTCTATCGAAATCGTTTGTTTTGCAATAGCTAATATATTTTTTTTAATTTTCAAAATTTGATTTTTTCAATATAAAATAAAGTAGTATCTTTAATTGCAAATGTATCTAAAATATACAGATAATAATAATTCAAAGTGACAAAAATAGACTTACACCGTGCTTTAAAAAAGTATTTTGGCTTCAGTCAATTTAAAGGATTACAAGAGCAGGTAATTACAAGCTTAGTTAATAGAGAAAGCACTTTCGTTATTATGCCAACGGGTGGAGGTAAATCATTATGTTACCAGTTGCCTGCATTGACCCAAGAAGGTACGGCCATTGTTGTTTCTCCGTTAATTGCTTTAATGAAAAATCAAGTCGATGCTTTACGTGCAATATCGTCTGAATATGGCATTGCCCATGTGTTAAATTCTTCCTTGAATAAAACTGAAGTTGCTCAGGTAATGAGTGATATTAAAAGCGGCATTACTAAATTATTATATGTAGCCCCTGAATCATTGACCAAAGAAGAGTATATTGATTTTTTAAAAAGTCAAAAAATATCTTTTGTGGCCATTGATGAAGCACATTGTATATCAGAATGGGGACATGATTTTAGACCTGAATATCGTAATCTTAAAAATATCATTCAAAAAATTGATGATGTTCCAATCATTGGTTTAACCGCAACAGCTACTCCAAAAGTTCAAGAAGATATCTTGAAAAATTTAGGAATGACGGGAGCAAAGACATTTAAGGCTTCATTTAACCGTGCCAATCTTTTTTATGACGTTCGTCCGAAAACCAAAGATGTAGACAAAGATATTATACGCTTTGTAAGACAGTATCAAGGTAAATCAGGTATTATTTATTGTTTAAGCCGTAAAAAGGTTGAAGAAATAGCTCAGATACTTCAGGTTAACGGAATAAAAGCAGTACCATACCACGCCGGTTTAGATGCTAAAAAAAGAGCGAGGCATCAAGACATGTTTCTGATGGAAGATGTAGACGTCGTTGTGGCCACCATAGCCTTCGGAATGGGAATTGATAAACCAGATGTTCGTTTTGTAATTCACCATGATATTCCCAAGAGTTTAGAAAGTTATTATCAAGAAACCGGAAGAGCAGGTAGAGATGGAGGTGAAGGTTATTGTTTGGCATTCTATGCTTATAAAGATATTGAAAAGTTAGAGAAATTTTTATCCGGTAAACCAGTTGCCGAACAGGAAATTGGTCATGCTCTTTTGCAAGAAGTAGTTTCTTATGCTGAAACTTCAATGTCAAGGCGTAAATTTTTACTGCATTATTTTGGTGAGGAGTTTGACGATGTGAATGGTGATGGAGCTGACATGGATGATAACGTTAGAAATCCAAAAAAGAAATTTGAGGCTCGTGATGATGTTAAATTATTGTTAGAAGTTATTCGAGATACCAATGAGGAGTATAAGTCTAAAGAAATTGTAAATACAATTGTAGGTAAGAGTAATGCACTTTTAAAGTCAAGGAAAACAGATACGCAATCATTTTTTGGTTCTGGGAAGGGTAAAGAAGATCACCATTGGATGGCATTGATACGCCAAATTTTAGTTGCCGGTTATGTAAGTAAAGAGATTGAGCAATATGGTGTTTTAAAAGTCACCAAAAAAGGACATGATTTCATTTCAAAACCAGAATCATTTATGATGACTGAAGATCATATGTATGATAGTGGTGATGATAGTAATATTGTTACGAATGCTAAAGGTTCTGGTACTAGCGTTGACGATCAGTTAATGGGTATGCTTAAAAATTTACGAAAAACTGTAGCAAAAAAGTTGGGAGTTCCGCCATTCGTAGTTTTTCAAGATCCATCTTTAGAGGATATGACCTTAAAATATCCTATTACCATAGAAGAACTTTCTAATGTTCATGGTATTGGAGATGGAAAAGCCAAGAAATTCGGAAAAGAGTTTGTGAGCCTGATCGCTACATATGTTGAAGAAAATGATATCACACGACCTGATGACCTTGTAGTCAAAAGCACAGGTACCAATTCTGCTTTAAAACTTTATATTATTCAAAATACTGACAGAAAATTACCTCTAATTGATATCGCAAAATCGAAAGGGCTAACAATGGAAGAGCTTACCAAAGAAATGGAGCGTATTGTATATTCAGGCACTAAATTGAATATAGATTATAGTTTAAATGATTTATTAGATGAGGATCAGCAAGAAGAGATTTACGAATACTTTAT
>Ga0316189_10005022_pt1 | contig 12681 bp, 10 predicted proteins | sample LowCovwburrow_MG_FD_204930 | JGI IMG/M metagenome (GOLD analysis project Ga0316189, IMG submission 204930) | Coastal sediment microbial communities from Maine, United States - Lowes Cove worm burrow | ecosystem: Environmental > Aquatic > Marine > Coastal > Sediment | place: USA: Maine... | reverse complement strand
TGGTCATGCCGGGTGATAACGTCAAGATGGAAGTCACACTAATCGCACCTATCGCCATGGACGACGGACTTCGTTTCGCCATCCGTGAAGGTGGTCGTACGGTCGGTGCTGGTGTTGTCGCAAAAATTATCGAATAAGATAGTTTAATACCATTGCATCAGGGCGGGAGATGGGCTACCATCCCCGCCCTTTGTTTGATGGCGGGATTGATTCCGGCCAAATATTTAGGACAGTAGCTCAACTGGCAGAGCAGCGGTCTCCAAAACCGCAGGTTGGGGGTTCGATTCCCTCCTGTCCTGCCATTTTCGCAGATTTTCGACGCACTTAGGGGTGATTTGTGGTCACAAAGACCGAACCAACGACATCGGCTTTCGACACCTTAAAACTTATGCTGGCGTTGCTTATTTTGATAGGCGGCGTGGTAGGTTTTTACTACTTTGAAGACGAATCGCAGCTATTGCGCGTAATCGGCATGTTAGTGATTGTCGGCATTGCATTTTTTATCGTGTCGATGACGGACATTGGTCACCGCAGCCTGAGTTTCGTGAAAGATGCCAGGATTGAGGTGCGCAAGGTGGTCTGGCCAACACGGCAGGAGACATTGCAAACCACTATAGCGGTTTTAATTATGGTGGTTATAGTCGCGATAATGCTTTGGGGAATCGACTCGCTACTTGGTTTGGGTATAAACAGTTTACTTGCGTAAGGCAGAAAAATGACAGACGAAGAAGTGGTCGCGGAGCAACCCGCAGCCAATGACAACCCAGCACTTCGCTGGTATGTAGTGCACGCTTATTCTGGCTTTGAACCTTATGTAAAAAAGGTTCTTACCAGTCGTATTCTGTCGTCTGCGCATAAAGATAAATTTGGGCAGATTCTGGTTCCGACCGAAGAAGTCGTGGAGATGCGCGAAGGCGTCAAGCGTAAAAGCGAGCGTAAATTCTTCCCTGGATATGTGCTGGTGCAAATGGAAATGGATAACGATACCTGGCATATGGTTAAAGAAGTGCCAAAAGTGCTTGGTTTCATTGGTGGTACCAGTGACAAGCCCGCGGCAATTACCGAGGCTGAAGCCAATTCGATTTTAAATCGGGTTGAAGAAGGTGTTGATCGTCCCAGACCGAAAGTATTGTTTGAAGTCGGTGAAGTGGTTCGCGTCAACGACGGGCCTTTTAATGACTTCAACGGTGTCGTCGAAGAAGTCAATTACGAAAAGAGCAAAATGCTCGTTTCGGTACAGATTTTCGGACGTTCGACACCAGTCGAATTAGGTTTTGGCCAGGTCGAAAAAGGGTAGGAATCCGATTTACCGGATTATTTGAATTTTGTAACAACAATGGGGAGGGCGAAATGAGTAGTCCGATTGCACCCGGGAGAATAGCTGAATGGCTAAGAAATTAACGAATTACGTCAAGTTGCAGGTGCCTGCGGGTGCTGCTAATCCGAGTCCGCCAGTGGGTCCAGCCCTTGGTCAACACGGCCTCAATATCATGGAATTTTGTAAGGCGTTTAACGCACAAACTCAGGATATCGAAAATGGCATGCCTTTGCCGGTTGTCATCGCTGTTTATAGTGACAAGAGTTTTACTTTTGAGATCAAAACTCCGCCAGCCGCTGTATTGCTGATGAAAGCAGCGGGTATTAAAAAAGGTAGCGGTACGCCGAATACAGCTAAGGTTGGGACGGTTAATCGTGCGCAACTCGAAGAAATTGCGACCACTAAAATGAAAGATTTAAATGCCAACGATATGGATGCAGCAGTCAAGATCATCGCTGGTAGCGCCCGTAGTATGGGCCTCGACGTGGAGGGCGTGTAACATGTCTAAGACTTCTAAAAGATTTGCGGCCATCCGCGAAAAAGTCGATCCAACTCGTCAATACACCATTGATGAAGGTTTGCAGTTATTAAAAGAACTGAGCACGGTTAAGTTCGACGAATCTGTCGATGCGGCCATTAACCTTGGCGTTGATCCACGTAAATCGGATCAAAACGTACGCGGTTCCAGTGTCCTGCCCAATGGTACGGGTAAAGTTGTTCGTGTCGCGGTTTTCACCCAGGGTGATAACGCCGACAAAGCCAAAGAAGCCGGTGCCGATATTGTTGGTATGCAGGAACTGGCTGATGCAATGAAAGGCGGCGATCTTAACTATGACGTCGTCATAGCAAGCCCGGATGCGATGGGTGTTGTTGGCCAGCTCGGTCAATTGCTCGGACCTCGCGGACTGATGCCTAACCCGAAGGTTGGCACGGTATCTCCCGATGTGGCGACAGCGGTTAAAAATGCCAAAGGCGGCCAGGTTCGTTACCGCACCGACAAGGGTGGCATTATTCATTGCACCATTGGCAAATCCAGTTTTGAAGTCGCGCATTTGCGTCAGAACCTTGAGTCTTTACTAGCTGATCTGAAAAAGGCCAAGCCGAGTAGTGCGAAGGGTGTGTATTTACAGAAAATCTCAATATCGACCACCATGGGTGCCGGTGTTGCGGTTGATCAAGCCTCTCTAGATCTTAAGTAGAGAAGCGATAAAGAATCTTTGAGAACGTTGGCGATTTCGATCGCCAGCGACTCGTCAAAGACCGTGGGTGATGCGGGTAACCGCATCTTAATTTCCTGCGTAGACGATCTTCTGAGACAGGAATACCTGGTTAAGAGATCGTGAAGGAATCGGTAGGGATATCGAACAGGGACGAAGGGCTGGACGCTTGATTCTTATGAATCGAGGTTCGGCATGGTTAATTAATCAGGAGAACTTATATGCCTTTAACACTCCAGCAAAAGCAGGCTGTAGTTAGCGAAGTAACGGAAGTTGCGTCGCAAGCTCATTCTGTCATTGCAGCCGAGTATCAGGGCTTGACAGTTGGCGAGATGACCGATTTGCGCGTCAAAGCTCGTGAGTCGAATGTGACGTTGCGTGTGGTGAAAAACACACTCGCAAAACGTGCGTTCGAAGGCACGGACTACGATTGCATGAGTAGTGCTTTACAAGGTCAGATGGTTTATGCGTTTTCGATGGAAGAGCCAGGCGGAGCCGCCCGGGTCTTGAAAGAATACGCAGACTCCAACAAGAAACTGGTTGTTAAGTTAATCGCCTTTGGCGGAGAGCTTTTAGATCCTTCGGAGATCAAACGACTAGCTTCATTGCCAACATACGATCAGGCAATCAGCCTGTTAATGGCCGTTATGAAAGCGCCTGTCGAAAAACTAGCACGTACCATGAACGAGGTACCCGGCAAGTTGACTCGTACAGTCGCCGCAATTCGCGACCAGAAGCAAGCTTAAACTTTATTTAATATTTCTGTATCAGGAGAAAACAAATGGCAGTTTCTAAAGAAGATATTCTTGAAACTATATCAAACATGAGCGTGATGGAGGTCGTTGACCTTATCGCTGCAATGGAAGAAAAATTCGGCGTATCAGCGGCAGCAGCCGTTGCAGCGGCACCAGCAGCTGGTGGCGGCGAAGCAGCGGCAGCTGTTGAGCAGGACGAATTTGATGTTGTTCTAGCAAGTTTTGGTGACAAGAAAGTAGGTGTTATCAAAGCCGTTCGTGGCATTACAGGTCTTGGTTTGAAAGAAGCCAAAGACATGGTTGAAAGTGCACCGACTACCGTTAAGGAAGCAGTATCAAAAACCGAAGCGGAAGATCTGAAAAAGCAGCTTGAAGAAGCTGGCGCGACTGTCGAACTTAAGTAATCTACTTTAGTAATTGGCAGTTGTCGGGTATTCGTACCCACACTTAACCGTAAGGGCTGATGGCAGAAAATGCCATCGGCCCGCGCGTGCTTTCAAGGCGCGGAATCGAATGTGACACGAAAACGTAATGTTTTTACGAGGAATATAAATGGCTTACTCTTTTACTGAGAAAAAACGAATTCGTAGGAATTTTGGTAAACGACCTGCTGTAATCGACGAACCTTATCTGCTAGCTATTCAAACCGATTCGTACAAGCGTTTTCTGAATCCTGAAGGCGAGCAAAAAGGCACCGGTTTGCAGCGTGCGTTCGAGTCCATTTTTCCGATCGTCAGTTTTTCCGGCAACGTTGAGCTTGAATATGTCAGCTACCGTATTAATGAGCCGGTATTCGATGTTAAGGAATGTCAGATTCGCGGACTCACCTACGCCGCGCCATTGCGCGTGCTCGTGCGTCTGGTTATTTACGATAAAGAGGCTTCGGCCAAAAATCGTTCGGTTAAAGATATCAAGGAACAGGAAGTCTACATGGGCGAAATGCCTTTGATGACCGACAACGGTACCTTTGTTATCAATGGCACCGAGCGCGTTATCGTATCTCAGTTACACCGTTCCCCTGGTGTGTTTTTCGATCACGATCGTGGTAAATCACATTCATCCGGCAAGTTATTATATTCTGCCCGCGTGATTCCTTATCGTGGTTCATGGCTCGACTTTGAATTCGATCCAAAAGATTCCCTGTTCGTACGTATCGATCGTCGCCGTAAATTGCCCGCCAGTATTCTGTTGCGTGCGCTCGGCTTCGATAGCGTGCAAATGCTCGACATGTTCTTCGAGCATAATGTGTTCAAAATTAAGAAAACTGGCATCGATATGGTGCTCGAAGCCGACTGGCTGAAAGGCGAGACCGCTACCTTCGATATCCTCGTCAAAGGCGATGTGCTGGTACCGCAGGGTCGCCGTATTACTGCATTGCATATTAAGGCGCTGAAAAAATCCGGTATTAAGGTATTACCCGTGCCAGAAGATTTCGTCATGGGCAAGGTACTTGCCGAAAACCTGGTCGACACTGAAACCGGCGAAGTTTTTGCCAACGGCAACGACGAAATTACTGAAGAGTTAATCGCGATGATCCGCGAGAAAGGCATTAAGCAGATTAAAACCATTTTCACCAATGAAGTGGATCGCGGGCCTTATATTTCTAACTCGCTATCGCTCGATCCTACAACCAATGATCTTGAAGCCAAGGTCGAAATCTACCGCATGATGCGCCCGGGTGAACCACCTACGCGTGAGTCGGCTGAAAACCTGTTCCAGAATCTATTTTTTAATTCCGAGCGTTACGACCTTTCAGAAGTGGGTCGTATGAAGTTCAACCGTCGTCTGGGCCGCGAAGAAATCGTCGGCGAAGGCGTGCTTTCTACTGACGATATTGTCGATGCCATGAAAGTCTTAATCGACATTCGCAACGGTAACGGCATAGTCGATGATATCGATCACCTCGGTAACCGTCGCATCCGTAGTGTTGGCGAGATGGCAGAAAACGCTTTTAGAACAGGTATTGTTCGAGTCGAACGCGCCGTACGTGATCGTCTTGGTCTGGTTGAGTCTGAAGGTTTAATGCCGCAGGATATTATCAATGCCAAGCCAGTTGCCGCAGCTGTGAAGGAATTTTTTGGTTCCAGCCAGCTGTCGCAATTTATGGATCAAAATAATCCACTCTCGGAAGTCACCCACAAGCGACGTGTCTCGGCACTCGGCCCGGGTGGTTTGACCCGCGAACGTGCAGGCTTCGAAGTCCGTGACGTACACCCGACCCATTACGGTCGTGTTTGTCCAATCGAAACACCTGAGGGACCCAATATCGGTTTGATCAACTCGCTGTCGGTTTATGCGCGTACTAACCATTACGGTTTCCTGGAAACGCCTTATCGTAAAGTGATTAACGGTAAGGTAACTGATGATGTTGAATACCTCTCGGCTATCGAAGAGAGCCAATACTCCATCGCACAGGCCAATGTTACATTGGATAACAAAGGCAAGATGACCGACGAATTGATTCCCTGTCGTCATCAAAACGAATCGACGCTATCGACTGCTGACAAGATCGATTACATGGACGTTTCGCCAAAGCAAATCGTTTCGGTTGCGGCCTCGTTGATTCCGTTTCTTGAGCATGATGATGCTAACCGCGCACTCATGGGTTCGAACATGCAGCGTCAGGCAGTGCCCTGCTTACGGGCTGAAAAGCCATTAGTTGGCACCGGCATGGAACGTGCCGTGGCGATCGATTCCGGCACAACGGTTACTGCCAATCGTGGCGGTGTTGTCGATTCGGTTGATGCCAGTCGTGTTGTTATTCGTGTCAACGATAGCGAAACAAGTTCGGGTGAACCTGGTGTTGATATTTACAACTTCACCAAATACACGCGTTCTAACCAGAACACCTGTATCAATCAAAAGCCGCTGGTTAAACCTGGCGATAGCATCGAAAAAGGCGACGTGCTCGCCGATGGCGCTTCGACCGATCTGGGTGAGCTAGCGCTCGGTCAGAACATGCAGGTCGCGTTCATGCCCTGGAATGGTTACAACTTTGAGGATTCGATTCTGTTATCGGAGCGTGTTGTAAAAGAAGATCGATTCACTACCATTCATATCGAAGAGCTTAGCTGTCTGGCCCGCGACACCAAACTCGGTGCCGAAGAAATTACAGCGGATATTCCCAACGTCAGCGAAGGCCTGTTGTCCAAGCTCGACGAGTCGGGTGTTGTTTACGTCGGTGCCGAAGTTAAAGCGGGCGACATTCTGGTTGGCAAGGTTACGCCGAAGGGTGAAACTCAGTTAACGCCGGAAGAAAAACTGCTTCGCGCCATATTTGGTGAAAAAGCCTCAGACGTAAAAGATACCTCGTTACGTATGAAGTCGGGCGTAGTCGGAACCGTCGTTGATGTTCGTGTTTTCACCCGTGACGGCGTCGAAAAGGATGCACGTGCATTAGAAAACGAACGTGCAGAAATCGACTCTTTGAAGAAAGATCTCGACGATCAATTCCGCATCATCGAAGGCAATATCTACCAGCGTGTAGCGCGTCTTATCACTGGACAGAAAGCCACAGGCGGTCCTGCTGGTTTAAAGAAAAATACCGTGATCACCGAAGAATATCTGGAATCTATTGGTCGCGATCAGTGGTCAAAAATCCGTCTTGATAATGATGACTTGAGTAAAGAGCTTGAGTCATTGAATGATCAGCTCGAAGGCCAGCGCGCTGAATTCGACAGTCTTTTCCTCGAAAAGAAACGCAAAGTAACTGCGGGCGACGATCTTAAACCGGGCGTATTAAAAATGGTCAAGGTTTATGTTGCCGTAAAGCGTCGTATGCAGCCGGGTGACAAGATGGCTGGACGTCATGGTAACAAGGGTGTGGTCTCGATGATCGTGCCTGAAGAGGATATGCCTTATCGTGCCGACGGTACGCCGGTTGATGTTGTACTCAACCCGCTGGGTGTTCCCTCGCGTATGAACGTAGGTCAGATTCTCGAAGCGCATCTAGGTTGGGCCGCCAATGGCCTCGGTCTGAAGATCGGTGGTTTGCTTGATGCCCATAGCAAGGCTGAGCAGTTGAAGTCTTTCCTCAAAAAGGTTTACGAGAATAATAGCGAAAAGGTCAACTTCAACGACTTTAGCGATGAAGAAATTATTGATCTTGCCCGCAATCTCCGTCGTGGTGTGCCGATGGCAACACCGGTATTTGATGGCGCCGAGGAATCGGAGATCAAACACATGCTGGCACTGGCAGATCTGCCGGAAACCGGACAAACCGAATTGATCGATGGTCGTACCGGCCAGGCATTTGATCGACCGGTTACCGTCGGTTACATGTACATGCTGAAGTTGAACCATCTGGTTGACGACAAGATGCACGCACGTTCGACCGGTCCTTATAGTCTGGTAACGCAGCAGCCACTCGGTGGTAAAGCCCAGTTCGGCGGACAGCGTTTCGGTGAGATGGAAGTCTGGGCGCTGGAATCATACGGCGCGGCTTACACCTTGCAGGAAATGCTGACAGTCAAGTCGGACGACGTTAACGGTCGTAATAAGATGTATAAAAATATCGTCGATGGTGATTTCAGTATGGAAGCCGGCATGCCAGAGTCATTTAATGTATTGCTCAAAGAGATCCGTTCTTTGAGTCTGAACATAGAGCTTGAACAGGAGTAATCATGAAAGACTTACTTAACTTATTAAAGAAGCAGGGATCTGACGACGATTTCGACCATATTAAGGTCGGACTGGCGTCTCCCGATATGGTCCGCTCCTGGTCTTATGGCGAAGTCAAAAAACCGGAGACGATCAACTATCGTACCTTCAAACCTGAGCGTGACGGTCTATTCTGCGCCAAGGTTTTTGGCCCCGTAAAAGATTTCGAATGTCTTTGCGGCAAGTATAAGCGTCTCAAGCATCGTGGTGTGGTTTGTGAAAAATGTGGCGTCGAAGTCACGCAAACCAAAGTCCGTCGTGAGCGCATGGGTCATATTGAACTGGCCTGTCCGATTGCGCATATCTGGTTTTTGAAATCACTGCCATCACGGATTGGTTTATTGCTCGACATGACTCTGCGCGACATCGAACGTGTGCTTTATTTCGAAGGCTTTGTTGTCATCGATCCGGGTATGACTACGCTCGAAAAAGGCCAGTTGTTGACTGACGAATCCTACCTCGAAGCGATCGAGGAATTTGGTGATGATTTTAATGCCAAGATGGGCGCCGAAGCCGTTTACGAACTTCTAAAAGAAATTGATCTCAATACAGAAGCGCAAACCCTGCGTGAAGAAATCGACAGCACCAAGTCGGAAACCAAATTCAAACGTTTATCCAAGCGTCTGAAACTGGTCGAGGCTTTCCTTGATTCGGGCAACAAGCCTGAATGGATGGTTATGACCGTGTTGCCGGTATTGCCACCAGATTTGCGCCCGCTGGTACCGCTAGATGGCGGTCGTTTTGCGACTTCTGATCTGAACGATCTCTATCGTCGGGTTATCAACCGTAACAATCGATTGAAAAGGCTGCTCGAACTCAACGCGCCCGACATTATCGTGCGCAACGAAAAGCGTATGTTGCAGGAATCGGTCGATGCACTGCTCGATAACGGTCGTCGCGGCCGTGCCATTACTGGTACCAACAAGCGTCCGTTGAAATCACTATCGGACATGATCAAAGGCAAGCAGGGTCGCTTCCGCCAGAACCTGCTCGGAAAGCGCGTCGATTATTCCGGTCGCTCAGTTATCGTAGTCGGGCCAACTCTAAAGCTGCATCAATGTGGTCTGCCGAAGAAAATGGCGCTGGAACTATTCAAGCCATTCATTTTCAGCAAGCTGCAATTACGCGGACTGGCAACAACAATTAAAGCCGCTAAGAAACTGGTCGAACGCGAAGTCGCCGAAGTCTGGGATATCCTCGAAGAAGTCATTCGTGAACATCCGATCATGCTCAACCGTGCGCCGACACTTCACCGTCTGGGTATTCAGGCTTTCGAGCCAATCCTCATCGAAGGTAAAGCGATTCAGTTGCATCCGCTGGTTTGTACCGCATTCAACGCCGACTTTGACGGCGATCAAATGGCCGTACACGTACCATTGTCACTGGAAGCGCAACTTGAAGTGCGTGCCCTGATGATGTCTACCAACAATATTCTTTCGCCTGCTAACGGCAAGCCAATTATCGTACCGACCCAGGATATTATCCTCGGCCTTTATTATATGACTCGCGATAAGATCAATGCTAAGGGCGAGGGCATGGTGTTTGCCGATGCCAAGGAAGTATTGCGTGCCTACCAGTCTCATGAAGTTGCATTGCAGGCGCATATTAAATGCCGTGTCATCGAATACCGTCGTGAAGGCGACGAAACTATCGAAACCAGACGTCTGGTAGAGACCACAACTGGTCGCGCCATTCTCAGTGAGTTATTGCCTAAAGGACTGTCTTTTGACCTGATTAACCGCACCCTGGATAAGAAAACCGTTTCGACGCTAATCGATGCCTGTTACCGCGATGTTGGTCTTAAGGATACCGTTATTCTGGCCGACCAGCTCATGTACACCGGTTATCATTATGCAACCCGTTCGGGTATTTCTATCGGTGTCAACGATATGATTATCCCGGATGAAAAAGCCACGCTGATTGGTAATGCTGAAGCTGAAATTAAGGATATCGAAAAGCAGTGGACTACTGGTCTGGTAACTTCAGGCGAGCGTTATAACAAAGTTGTCGATATCTGGTCGCACGCCAATGACAAAGTTGCCCGTGCGATGATGAAAGAAATCGGCAAGGAAATGGTTGTTGACGCCAAAGGCAATGAAATTGAGCAGGATTCATTTAACTCAATTTTCGTCATGGCCGACTCCGGCGCGCGTGGTTCAGCTGCGCAGATCAGACAGTTGGCGGGTATGCGTGGTTTGATGGCAAAACCAGATGGTTCGATCATCGAAAACGCGATTACAGCGAACTTCCGCGAAGGCCTCGACGTACTTCAATACTTTATTTCTACCCACGGTGCTCGTAAAGGTCTGGCCGATACCGCACTGAAAACCGCTAACTCGGGTTATCTGACGCGTCGTCTGGTTGACGTCTCGCAGGATCTGGTCGTCAATATGGACGATTGCGGTACGATCGAGGGTATTTTACTGCGTCCTGTCATCGAAGGTGGTGATATTGTGGTTGACCTCGGCGAGCGCGTGCTCGGTCGTACGCTTCAGCAGGATCTTGAAGATAATGACGGCAATGTCATTATCGAACGAGGCACTCTGTTAGAAGAGCGCGAAGTCGAAATGATTAACGAGCTCGGTGTTGATGAACTCAGCGTGCGTTCTGCGGTGACCTGTGAAGCCCGCCATGGACTCTGTGTGAAATGTTACGGTCGTGAACTGGCTCGTGGTCATCTGGTTGGCAAAGGCGAGGCTGTTGGTGTTATCGCCGCACAGTCAATCGGTGAACCGGGTACTCAGTTAACCATGCGTACCTTCCATATCGGTGGTGCGGCGAGTAGCTCGGCCTCAGTCAATAGCATCGAGATCAGAAACTCCGGTACGGCTAAATTCTATAACGTCAAGGTGGTCAAAAACTCATCGAAGAAACTCATCGCCGTATCGCGTTCGGGTGAAATCGGTATCGTCGACGAAAACAACCGTGAAAAAGAACGTTATAAAATTCCTTATGGCTCAGAATTTCAGATCGCCGATGGCGATAAAGTGAAAGCAGGCCAAACCCTGGCTAACTGGGATCCACACATGCACCCGGTTATTACCGAGGTTGCCGGTAAGGTTAAGTTCTCCGACTTTGTCGAAGCAGTAACCGTACAACACCGTGTTGATGACATGACCGGTTTGACTTCAATCGAAGTTATGGATGATTCGATTCGCTCAAATGTGGGTAAGGAATTGCGTCCCACCATCGAATTGATCGACAAAAAAGGCGAAGTTCTGTGTTATGCCGGTACCAATATTCCAGTTCACTATATGTTGCCGGGTGGCGCATTTGTTAACGTCGAAGACGGTGCTGCGATTAATGTCGGTGATATCATCGCCAAAATTCCGCAGGAATCGTCGAAGAATCGTGATATCACCGGTGGTTTGCCACGGGTAGCCGATTTATTCGAGGCACGTAAACCGAAAGAACCTGCGATTCTCGCCGAGATGACGGGAACGGTTTCTTTCGGTAAGGAAACTAAAGGTAAGAAGCGCCTGGTCATTACCAATAGTAAAGATGAGTCGAACGAAATTCTGATTCCCAAGTTCCGTCACATTAATGTGTTCGAAGGCGAGAGTGTGGAAAAGGGCGAAATCCTCGTCGACGGTGAGCTCGATTCGCATGACGTTGTGCGTATTAAAGGCTTGCGCGATTTGACCCAATACATGGTCAATGAAGTTCAGGACGTCTACCGCTTGCAGGGTGTACAGATCAACGACAAGCACATCGAAGTCATTGTTCGTCAAATGCTGCGTAAGGTGACTATTGTGAATGGTGGTGATACCCGTTTGTTACGTGGAGATCAGGTCGATAAAGCCCGAGTCCTCGATACTAACGATAAGGCTATCGCCATGAACAAGAAGCCGGCAACGTTTGCACAGGATCTGCTTGGTATTACCAAGGCATCGCTGGTTACCGAGTCGTTTATATCGGCCGCATCGTTCCAGGAAACCACACGTGTCCTCACCGAGGCCGCCGTTAAAGGTGCCAAGGATGATCTACGTGGTCTGAAGGAAAATGTCATAGTCGGTCGACTGATTCCAGCGGGAACAGGTCAGACTTATCACGAAGAGCGTCGTCGTAATCGTATGCAGAAGATTATGCCGGTTATGCCGGAAATTGAAGTCGAAGAAACGATTGAAGATATGATGGCGGAGCTACCGAGTGGAACTGCTTCTGAAGAAGCAAGCGTATCGGAATAATGCTCGTTCAAAGCAGTAAATAAGCGGTTGACAGGAGGCGGTTTCGCCCCTAAAATTCCGCCTCCCTAATAACAGGCTATGCGTTTTTGTATAGCCTGTTGTTTGTTAAGACACAAGAAATTTGCAATTTGCTCGTAGGAGAGTCGATTAGATGGCAACAGTTAATCAGTTGGTACGTAAACCACGCCAGTCAAAGCGTACAAAGAGTAACGTACCCGCACTAGAGGCGTCACCGCAAAAGCGCGGCGTGTGTACTCGTGTATACACAACGACACCCAAAAAGCCGAACTCAGCACTTCGAAAAGTCGCGCGCGTGCGTTTAACAACTGGATACGAAGTTGCATCATACATCGGTGGCGAAGGCCACAACCTGCAGGAGCACTCGGTTGTTCTGGTTCGTGGTGGTCGTGTCAAAGATTTACCCGGTGTGCGCTACCATGTTGTCCGTGGCAGCCTCGATACCCAGGGCGTACCTACGCGCCGACAGGGTCGTTCGAAATATGGCGCCAAGCGTCCCAAGTCTTAACTTAAAACATAGAATATAC
>Ga0316189_10005021_pt1 | contig 12682 bp, 11 predicted proteins | sample LowCovwburrow_MG_FD_204930 | JGI IMG/M metagenome (GOLD analysis project Ga0316189, IMG submission 204930) | Coastal sediment microbial communities from Maine, United States - Lowes Cove worm burrow | ecosystem: Environmental > Aquatic > Marine > Coastal > Sediment | place: USA: Maine... | reverse complement strand
TGATGGGGTTTGGGATGGCAATCGGTTGCTGCCAGAGGGCTGGTGCAATGGCCTTCGCACACCGTCGAAGGTCAATGAAGGTTATGGCTCATTGTGGTGGCTTAACACCAACGAAGCCAATTGGCCTAGCTGCCCGACCAATTCCTACGCCGCCATCGGTGCTGGAACCAGTGTCATCTGGATTAATCCGGATGATGACATGATCGTGGTGGCACGATGGATACAGGATGAAAAAGTTGCTGACTTACTGGCGGCGATTGTCAGCGCCCAGGAATAATGTTTGACGACAAAGACTTCAAATAGGAGATACTTATGACGCTCGGTGGACGCATTGCTCAGGCGCGTGAAAGCGCAGATCTTACCGATAAACAGTTGGCAAGTCGCCTTGGGGTGATGCTCAAGACAGTGCGCCAATGGGAGGCAGACCGTACGGAACCTCGTGGTAACAAGCTGGCGACCTTGTCGGGTGTTCTTGGGGTATCCCTCATCTGGCTGACCAGTGGCCGGAGTGAATTTACCGAGAATGAAGAAAACCTTGATGAAACAAAGGCGCTTCAGGTGAAGATGGACAGGTTGTTAAATCTGCACGAACAATCTTCTGCGCTGATTGTTGAGATACAGGAAGATATCCAAAAACTTCAGGGCAAGATTGACCGAGACGATATCGCAATTTGAGTGGATACGTTATTAAGCGGACTTCCCAATTTTATTGTTCATCCTCATCCTCATTAAATGAGACAAAGGGGTTTATCTCCAACCTGACGGTCCGACATTGAAACATATTTATCGGCCAAAGCTTGGATTCTTAAGAATGTTATCACGCGGATGACGAAGAGTAAGAACTATATCCAACATGTACGCCCGTTTGAATAAATATACTGGTTACAGTCCCCAAGCAGATATCAAATAGGCCTTACTCAAGTGACTGCAACATATGAATCCACATGTTTGTTCGCGGTATGATGCTGGAGTAAAAGACGTGCTCTCCGCGGGTATGGGCACCAGCGCCGTCGAGGCCGAGGCCATCAAGGGTCGCGATCCCCATCGCCGCCGTGTAATTTCCATCGCTGCCACCCCCGGTATGGGTATGCTCTAACTCAAACCCGGCAGCCCTGGCAAAGATCGCCGCTTTGTTAAACAAGTCCTGATTGGCTTCGGTAAATTCATAGGCTGGGCGATTGGCGCCCCCGGTTATGGTGATGCTGACATCGGGGTCAAAGGATTGGAAGCCGAGGACCAGCTCGCACATTTCCTTCTCAAGTTCAGCGTTATCAACTCGCATATCAACCTCGACGGAACAAAACTCCGGAACCACGTTAATCGCCGTGCCGCCTTTGATTGAGCCGACATTACACAGAACACCGCGGTCATAATCGGTCAGTTCTTCGAGCCGTAAAATCTGTTTGGCCATTTCCTTGATCGCGCTGCGCCCGTCCATATGACGAGATCCTGAATGAGCCGGTCTTCCCTGAACTTCAATATCAAAGCGGATGACCCCTTTGCGTGATGAAACAACTTTTCCCCCATCACGAGCCGGTTCTGTGACCAGAACGTATTTGTTCTTGCTGGCAATCTCTTCGATGATTTCTCTGGAGGTCGGGCTACCGACTTCCTCTTCGGGGACGTACAGAAAGGTCACCGGCAATTTTGTATCAATTCCGTTCTGCACCAAATGGCGATAGGCGTACTGGGCAACATAGGCCCCACCCTTCATGTCATAGATACCGGGGCCATATATCTTATCGTCTTCCTGGCGGAATTTGAGTTTACCTTCAATTGAACCCATGGGGTGAACGGTGTCAAGGTGGCTGAGAACCAGAATGCCCGGTGTGTTCTCTGCGCCTGTGCTGCGGCAAATCAGGATGTCTCCGTAGCCATCTCGACCGAGAATTCTTTCTGATGTGAGACCAGCCCGCTCTAATCCCTGCTGGACAACATCAACCAGCATGTTGACTTGCTCTGCTTCATAAGTCGGTGTCTCAACTGATACCCATTCACGGATGCCTTCCATTATGTCGTCAGCACTAATTGTTGTCACATTGGTTAACGGAGTATTATTGCTCATTTGGTTTCAAGTCCTTCTGGTTCGATAATTTCACGGGGGTGTTTGCCGACTGCCATCGCCCCGTCAGTTGCCATTGCCGTCATTGAGGATCATGTGGACCCCAGCAAAAGGGTAACTGAGAGAGGAACGCCTGACTTGATAGCTTCGGCCTTCACGGGTGCGTTGGTTCGAGCGGGGGATGCGGTTGGTCACTTCAATAATATCGACGGTAGTCCAGATGGGGGCGCGGCGACAGATTCAAGCGCGCTCATGCCAAAATCAAGGACATTGATGATACCTTGCAAAGTCCCCATGGCGATATAGGTCACCCCGGGAGCGCCAACCACCATATGCGGCCGCCTGTATCATGCGTTTCATAATTGATATCCTCCACAGGGGTTATAACTAGTTTTTTATTGTCTTTCATCAATACAATCATTTTAGGCATTTAACGGTATCAGAAACAAGATTCTTCCTGCTCGAATTGGCGCGGGCATCAAGGGATTGCCGTAAACATCCCGAAAAACAATTACGCAAGTCAGTGTTTCCACTCGATCTGGATTAGTGTTAGATGCACCGAACTCTAAATCGATTGGCTGTGACATGAACTGTGATTTTCTGGTTATTGGTGGCGGGATCGCCGGGGCATCTGTAGCCTATGAATTGGCGGGACGGGGGGGGTCCGTGATACTGGCGGAGCGTGAGCACGTTACCGGCTATCATACAACCGGGCGTTCTGCTGCGGCCTATCTGCAAACCTATGGCAGTCCGGCTGTTCGTGCATTAACCAGAGCCAGCAAGGCCTTTTACGATACACCCCCGGAAGGTTTTTGTCAGTATCCGTTGCTGACACCACGTGGGGCCCTTCAAACCAGTGATGCGGACCCACAGAACATTCGCCTGATAGAACAGGAACTGGAAGATGACAAGGACAACGGTTTTCTGAAACGGGTTGAGCTTTCTGAACTGGGTGAGATGTGCCCGGTACTGAACCTGGATGCTGTTTCTATAGCCTATTATGAACAAGGCGCGATGGATGTTGATGTTAATGCTTTGCTCACCGGTTATCTGGCTGGTTTTCGCCAGCGCGGCGGGACAGTGCTGGTCAATGCAGAAGTAGATAAACTGACCCGAGTTGGGAATGTCTGGCAGGTTAGCACTCGGGCCGGGATGATTGAGGCCGGGGTGGTGGTCAATGCCTCCGGAGCCTGGGCCGATGTTCTGGCTGAAATGGCGGGAACCCGGACGGTTGGCATAACCCCTTTGCGACGTACCGCGGTGACGTTTGACCCCGGGTTTGATATCTCGAAGCTGCAGCTGACAGGAGATGTTGCCGAGAACTGGTATTTTCGACCGGAAGGTGGTGATTTGATGATCTCACCGGCCGATGAAACGCCATCTGAGCCCTGTGATGCCCAGCCGGAGGAACTGGATATTGCAATCATCATTGACCGAATCGAAACGGTAACTAGTATGAAAGTGAAAAGGATTATCAGCAGCCGGGCCGGGCTCCGCTCATTCGTTGATGATCATTCCCCGGTTGTTGGCTACGCGGATGATGTGGAGGGGTTCTTCTGGCTGGCCGGGCAGGGCGGTTATGGCATTCAGATGGCCCCGGCTTTGGCCAAACTCGCTGCGAGCCTTGCGGTTGATGGCGGAATGCCGCCCTCCAGTGACGATTGGGGCCTGACCCTTAAAGATGTCCTGCCGAGCAGGTTTGGCTGAAAACGGGAGGGTGCGGTTTGCGACTCGGCAACAAAAGGGCAGATATCAACCTGAAAATAGTAACTGACAAATTTACTATATTATAGGTGAACACAATTAGAACATAACAGAAAAAACAATTTAATTTCAACGCATTAAAAAAACAGTTGCCAAAGAGAACAAAATGAGTACATTGGGGGAAGATTGTAACATACAACCCCGTGTGAAATAAGAGAGGCAGCAAAATGTCAAATAGTGCATTACGACTTGTGGAGAAAGAGAACGTGGATAGAACCAAGGCGCTAGACGCCGCTGTCAGCCAGATTGAACGGGCCTTCGGTAAAGGCTCAATCATGAAGCTTGGGTCACGCGAAATTGTGGCAACCCCGGTTATTTCATCGGGTTCAATCAGTCTTGATATTGCACTGGGCATCGGTGGTTTGCCGCGTGGCCGGATTATTGAGGTCTACGGTCCTGAAAGCTCCGGTAAAACAACTCTGGCATTACATGCCATTGCCGAAGCCCAGAAAGTTGGTGGAACTTGCGCTTTTGTCGATGCTGAACATGCCCTTGATCCGATTTATGCCAAAAAACTTGGGGTTAATGTTGACGAGTTGCTGATTTCACAGCCGGATGGTGGTGAACAGGCGCTGGAAATTACCGATACCCTGGTTCGCTCCGGTGCGATTGATGTTCTGGTTGTTGACTCGGTCGCTGCGCTGGTGCCGCGGGCCGAACTTGAAGGCGAAATGGGGGATCACCATGTGGGCCTGCAAGCTCGTTTGATGAGCCAGGCATTGCGTAAGTTGACCGGCTCTGTTTCCAAGTCCAATACCATGGTTATTTTCATCAATCAGATCCGCATGAAAATTGGTGTGATGTTTGGAAACCCGGAAACAACGACGGGTGGTAACGCGCTAAAATTCTATTCTTCAATCCGGATGGAAATCCGCCGGATTGGGGCGCTTAAGGACCGCGATGAAGTGGTTGGTAACCAGACCCGGGTCAAGGTTGTCAAAAACAAGCTGGCACCGCCCTTCAAGATGGTCGAGTTTGATATTATGTACGGGGAAGGTTTCTCCAAGGTTGGCGAGTTGCTTGATCTGGGTGTTAAGGCCGGGTTGGTTGAAAAGTCCGGGTCGTGGTTCTCCTACGACTCTGAGCGCATTGGTCAGGGCCGGGAGAATGCCAAGAGTTTCCTCAAGCAACACCCGGAAATGGCCGACAAGATAGAGGCTCATATTCGTCAGGAAGCCGGTATTTTATCTGAAGCGATGCTGGTTGGCCAGGAAGGCGATGAAAATGAACCTGAAGTTGAACCTGTGGACGATGACAATCAGGTCTAAAACCGCTTGATATCTATGACGTTCCGGAAAATTTAGACGCGGCCCTTACAGGGGCCGCGTTTTTTTGTCATTGATGCTCGTGACTCTGGTCATTTTACCCCCATAATCTGGACAGTGGTGCCCGGAGAGGCTACAAGCGTTCGGTCAATTGTTTGTTGCCCTCATGCAGTGCCCTACTATTGATCTTTCTTTCTCGGTTGGAGTCGGTTTTTCGCAATGCAAACGGTTAATGATATTCGCAAGGAATTTTTGGACTATTTCGGCAGAAACGGGCATGAAATTGTTCAATCCTCTGCGCTGGTACCGCACAATGACCCGACCCTGATGTTTACCAATGCCGGGATGGTCCAGTTCAAGAACGTGTTCACCGGTATGGAACAGCGTGATTACAGTCGCGCCGTCACGTCCCAAAAATGCGTCCGGGCCGGTGGCAAGCATAACGACCTGGAAAACGTAGGTTATACAGCCCGCCATCATACCTTTTTTGAAATGTTGGGAAACTTCTCTTTCGGTGATTATTTCAAGGAACTGGCCATTGAATTGGCGTGGAACCTGATCACCAAGGAATATGGTCTGCCACAAGAAAAACTGCTGGTGACCGTTCATTCATCGGATGAGGATGCAGCAACGCTGTGGCGCAAGATTGCCGGTCTATCAGACGAGCGGATCATTCGTATCCCGACCTCAGATAATTTCTGGTCAATGGGTGAAACAGGACCATGTGGTCCGTGCACGGAAATCTTTTATGATCACGGCGACCATATTCCCGGTGGCCCTCCGGGATCACCGGACGAAGACGGGGATCGGTTTATCGAAATCTGGAACCTGGTATTCATGCAGTATGAACAGGTCAGTGTTGAGGAACGGTTGGAGCTGCCCCGACCGTCAATTGATACAGGTATGGGACTGGAGCGGATTGCCGCGGTGATGCAGGGTACCCACGACAACTATGAAATCGACCTGATGCAAGCTCTGATCCATGCCTCTTCCGACGCCTCAAATGTCGCATCGGATGGAGGCCATGCCGTGTCGCACCGGGTGATCGCCGATCACCTGCGGGCCACCAGTTTTCTGATTGCCGACGGGGTGTTACCGTCAAACGAGGGCCGTGGTTATGTGCTCCGGCGGATCATGCGCCGGGCTATGCGTCATGCCCACCTTATGGGCTGTCAGGACCCGCTGATGTGGAAGCTTGTGCCCTCGCTGGTCTCAAAAATGGGGCAGGCCTTTCCCGAGTTAAACCGGGCCGAAGCCCTGATTACAGAAACCCTGCGGCTTGAAGAATCCCGTTTCAAAAAGACCCTGGACCGCGGCCTCAAACTGCTTGATGAAGCGACGAGTGACCTCAGCGAAGGGGGTACGTTGAATGGGGAAACGGCGTTCAAGCTCTACGATACCTACGGATTCCCGCTTGACTTAACACAAGATGCCCTGCGCAGCCAAGGCATGTCGGTCGATACCGATGCGTTTAATGTGGCGATGGAGCGTCAGCGTGATGAGGCCCGAAAGGCGTGGTCCGGTTCTGGTGACGCGGCAACCGAGGTCATCTGGTTTGATATCCGTGATCAGCTGGGAGCAACCGATTTCCTTGGATATGAAACAGAATCGGCAGAAGGAAAAATTGTGGCGCTGGTCGCCGATGGGGTGCGGGTTGAGGAAGTCGCGGCGGGCGGCGAAGCCATGGTCGTGGTCAACCAAAGTCCGTTTTATGGGGAGTCGGGTGGACAGATGGGCGATACGGGGCACCTCTCTAACAGCGATGGCCTGTCGGTGACGGTCAGCAATACACTGAAGAAAGTCAGCGATCTGCATGTCCATGTGGTCACGGTTGATGCAGGAACGCTGAAGGTCGGGGATGAAGTTGTGCTGGATGTCGATGGACGAAGACGCTCTCAACTGCGGGCCAACCATTCGGCAACCCACCTCCTGCACGAAGCCCTACGCCGTAATTTGGGTGAACACGTGACCCAGAAAGGTTCACTCGTTGCCCCGGACCGGCTGCGCTTTGATATTAGTCATCCAACCGGGATTACGCCTGAGGTGATGAGCGCCGTTGAGATTGATGTGAACGATCAGATTACCAGTAACGCTGAGGTTGTAACCCATTTGATGGCACCGGACGAAGCCGTCGAGGCCGGGGCAATGGCCTTGTTTGGTGAAAAATACGGCGATGAAGTCCGGGTTGTTTCCATGGGGAATGATGAGGGTGAGACCTATTCAACAGAACTGTGTGGTGGTACCCACGTGAAACGGACCGGTGATATCGGTTTGTGCAAAATTGTTGGCGAGAGCGCCGTGGCGGCCGGGGTGCGTCGAATTGAAGCCCTGACCGGGGATGCGGCGCGTGATTATTTCTCCTCTGTTGAACAAAGCCTGAATGATGCGGCAACCCTGCTCAAGGCACAGCCCCTTGATGTTCCCAAGCGGGTCAGTGCACTGATAGACGATCGCCGTCGGCTGGAAAAAGAACTGGCAGAGGTTCGCCGCCAAATGGCAACCGGCGGTGGCTCAACCGGGACTTCGCAGGAGGTTAAAGAGATTGCCGGTATCAAGTATATGCCCAAACTACTCGACGGTGTTCCGGCCCGTGACCTGAAGAGCCTTGTTGATGACTTCAAGGGACAAATTGGCTCCGGTGTTGTTGCGCTTGTCTCGATCAATGATGGCAAGGCCTCACTGGTGGTTGGTGTGACCGAGGATATGAGCAGTAAAGTCAGTGCTGTTGAGTTGGTTCAGGCGGGCTCTGCGGCTGTTGGTGGTAAGGGCGGTGGTGGGCGCCCGGATATGGCCCAGGCCGGTGGCCCGGATGGGGCAAACGCACAAGCTGCACTGGATTCGATTGAAGCCGTTATCGCTGGTAAATAACCTGCGTCATCGCGTGACGTTAGACTCGAAAGAAATGCATGTCAGATATGACACCACAAGCCAAAAGCTGGCAACGCCCTGAAGTCCTGTTGATTTTGATGGCGATTGCCATGCCGATCAGCTTTTTCACTTGGATGGCTCTGTTAAACAACTTTGCCATTGAGGAAGCGGGTTTTGATGGCATCAAAATCGGTATCCTGCAAAGCTTGCGCGAGATACCCGGTTTCTTCAGTTTTGCTGTTGTGTTTCTACTGATCTTGTTTCGCGAGCAACCGTTTGCCATGGTTTCCTTGTTAATTCTGGGTATTGGTACAGCTCTTACCGGCTTCTTCCCTTCTACATACGGACTGATACTCACCACCTTTCTGATGTCGATCGGGTTTCATTATTATGAGACCCTGCACCAGTCCCTGTCCCTGCAGTGGACGACAAAGGATGAAGCCCCGGTGGTTTTGGGAAAGTTGGTCAGCGCCAAGTCATTTGCCTCACTGTTCTCGCTGGTGCTGGTTTATCTGGCACTTGATCTGGCAGAGCTGCCGATGAAGTGGGTCTATTTGATTGGCGGCGGTATCTCGATGATCATTGCCGTGTTCTGCTGGATGGCGTTCCCCAGATATGAGTCAAAAGTCAAACAGTCCAAGAAGATTGTTTTACGCAGTCGTTATTGGCTGTGGTACGCCTTGGTCTTTATGTCCGGAGCAAGGCGGCAGATTTTTGTCGTCTTTGCCGGTTTCCTGATGGTCGAAAAATTCGGGTTCTCAGCTGCCGAAGTGACGCAGATGTATATCATTAATATGATTGTCACGATCTATGTCGCCCCGAAAATTGGTCGAATGATCAAACGGTTTGGCGAGCGCAACGCCCTGGTTCTGGAGTACGTTGGTCTGATTTTGGTATTTATGGGATATGCCTTTGTCGAGGCCTCCTGGATGGCTGTTTGTCTGTTCGTGCTGGATCATGTGTTTTTTGCCATGGCGATTGCCCAAAAAACCTATTTCCAGAAAATTGCCAATCCGGAAGACATCGCCAGTTCGTCCGGGGTCAGCTTTACGATTAGCCATATCGTTGCCGTGGTAATCCCGGCGGCCTTCGGCTTTCTGTGGATGATGTCGCCCAGTTATGTATTCTTTGCCGGGGCCGCCATGGCCGGAGTGTCTCTGGTCTTTGCCGCACTGATCCCGAGAGATCCCTCCCCGGAACACACAACGATAATTGGTAACTTTGGCACAGCGGTTAAACCGGCAGAATAGATGAGAAGGCCCTATGGATAAGAAATTTCAAGGCACAGACACCTACGTTGCGACCGAGGACTTGATGATCGCGGTAAACGCGGCTGTTGCTCTGGAACGTCCGCTGTTGATCAAGGGAGAGCCGGGAACCGGCAAGACCGTGTTGGCCGAGGAAGTCGCCAAGTCGCTCAGTTGTCAGTTGATCCAATGGCATATCAAATCGACCACCCGGGCCCAACAGGGCTTGTATGACTATGACGCGGTGGCCCGCTTACGGGATTCCCAGCTAGGGGATGAGCGGGTTCATGATATTTCTAACTACATCGTACAGGGCAAACTGTGGGAAGCCTTTGAAGCAGAACAGCGCCCCATATTGCTGATTGATGAAATCGACAAAGCCGATATTGAATTCCCCAATGACCTTTTGCTTGAACTGGACCGGATGGAGTTTCACGTTTACGAAACGCGTGAAACCATCAAGGCAAGGCACCGCCCAATCATCATCATCACCTCGAATAATGAGAAAGAATTACCGGACGCCTTCCTGCGTCGCTGTTTCTTCCATTACATTCGATTCCCAGATAACGAGACGATGCACCAGATTGTTGAGGTCCACTATCCCGGTATTCAGAAGCGCTTGGTCTCTGAAGCGTTGGCTGTTTTTTATGAACTAAGGGAAGCGCCGGGGTTGAAGAAAAAGCCTTCAACGTCTGAATTCCTTGACTGGTTGAAGTTACTGATGTCTGAAGATATTCCGGCTGAAGCTCTGCGCTCAGAGAACGCCAAAAATCTGATTCCACCGCTGCATGGGGCGTTGTTAAAGAATGAGCAAGATGTACATTTGCTGGAGCGTCTGGCGTTTCTGAACAGACAAGAAAACAGATAAAATTTACGGCGCGTCCCAAAGGACATTTCGACGCTCTGCTTCGGGTGATCGGTTAAATGTTTTTTCCTCGCCAGTTGCATACATTGTACCCGTGATATGGCGAACTTCTCCTGATTTGTCGCGAATAGGTAACAGAATTCGGGAGAACACATAAAATCCATTGTCTGAATATTGTAAGTCTCCCCTGTAGTAGAGAGCCTGTCCTCTATCAATCACCTCTTGATATAGAGGAACGATGCTTTTGGCGGTTTCGGGAGTGATAAAGTCGTCCAGATAGTGGCCCGTATTTTCAACTCTAAAATACTGAACGATTGCAGTGCCATTGTGGACGCAATAGAAGCGTTTATCGTCAGTATAATTATAGAAATACAGGTTTGCCCACATGTGATGCGGCATTGATTGTATCTTAAATTCGCTGCGGAATGGGGGAAGGTTACCATGGTATTGCGCCTTCCATAAGGAGTATATTTCCTTGATTTGAGGCTCGGGGATTTGTGACAGGAAATCAGTCATTACTTTTTACAAATACATGGTTAATACAATTGCTGCAAGAAACCCAAAGGTTACCCATTACGCCATTTGATCATATTACTCTGCTATGTCATATCAAAGAATTCAAGATTAAAACTACAGCCGTTGGTGGGACTATATGATCAATGCGGTTGTTTATAAGATTGTTCTTTGAAATACTGTCGTCAAAATTAACGCCCTAAGTACAAGTAGAAAACCAAGTCATGGAATGTCCTGTTTGTCAGTATCAATGGAAGCCCCTTACCTCATGGCGGCTCAGCCCTTGGTCACCAATTGTTTGCCCAAACTGTCAAACAGCCTGTATCCGCGAAGGTAAACTCCAACCCCTGATGATCACGATCGGGGGGATTGTCGCCTTCAAGATGACAATCAGTTATATACAGCTCTCGATGATCGGCGCTGTCATGGTTCTGTTCTTGTTGATTTCCGCTGCCATGTGGCTGGATGAGAAGACCATTCAGCTAAAGCCAGTTAAAGGGGGGAGGGGGGACTCAATGCCACCTGCTGACGGTAGCGGTGACCTTAAAAAGCCGTTAGAGTAGTGACTGATTTAACATCGGGGAACTGAAACTTGGAAAACGTGCCGGAGCTCGAAGCTCTTCGACAGGTAATCGAGACTAACTTCGTCTTGATCACAGAGTGGCTGAGAGCCAATGCTTTTGTCGTCGGTAATCTGGCACAGGTCATTCTTGTCGGGATGGCATTTCTGGCGGCCCGGCTCCTCAACCCGCATTTTCATCGATTCATAGAAAGTCTTGGCAAAAACCCACAGTATGCCAAGTATTTCAGCAGGGTTGTTCAGGCCCTGTTGCCGCTGACGCTGCCGGTAATGTGGCTGATCGTCCAGTGGTTGTCGGTGATGATTGCCTCGCGTGCCGGTTGGGCACATCACCTGATTGAAGGCGTGGTTAGCCTGTTGACAGCCTGGGTGATAATTCGTCTGGCGACAACAGCAGTTTCCAATCCTTCCCTGTCTCGCTTTATCGCCGGTGCCGCGTGGACGATTGCCGCTTTGAATATTGTTGGATTGCTCGGGCCGGCGACAGAGCTGTTGAACAGCATGGCGATCAATATGGGAGAGGTCAGAATCTCTGTCTTGGGCATCGTCAAGGCGATGATTGCGGTCAGTATCCTGATGTGGCTGGCAAGCTTCCTGACATCCCAGTTTGAAAAACGGCTGAAGCGGATGCCGACGGTGACCCCATCAATGTCCGTGCTGTTTGGTAAACTGTTCCGAATTGTTGTCTACTCGCTGGCCTTCGTGATCGGTCTGGATAGTGTCGGAATCGATCTGACGGCATTTGCTGTCTTCTCCGGCGCGGTCGGTCTGGGTGTCGGGTTTGGTCTTCAGAAAGTGGTTTCCAATCTGATCAGCGGGATGATCCTGTTGATTGATCGCTCGGTCAAACCAGGGGATGTAATCGCGGTAGGCAACACCTATGGATCGATCAATGCCCTTGGCGCCCGTTATGTTTCCGTGATTACCAGAGACAGTGTTGAGCACCTGATCCCAAATGAAGAACTGATCTCCCAACGGGTTGAGAACTGGTCCTACAGTAACCAGATGGTCCGGTTGCGCATGCCCATTGGTATCGACTACGAATCAGATGTCCCTAAAGCCATTGACGTTGCAGTACAGGCCGTGGAGGGGGTTGAACGTATCCTTAACGATCCTTCACCGGTCTGTCTGCTTAGCGGATTTGGAGACGACTCTGTCGATCTGGAATTACGGGTATGGATTCGGGACCCGCAAAACGGCCTGGCAAATATCAAAAGTCAGGTCCTGCTGAATGTTTGGGAGTTGTTCCGTGAAAACGAAATTCACTTTCCCTTTCCGCAACGGGACCTGCATATCAAAAGCTCTGTACCGATTCCGGTTGTTGTCGATAAAGTTGGTGAGTGATGTTTATCAATTTTTTCTTGTCATTGCGTCAGGCCTCAATACCCGTCTCCCTGCGTGAATATCTAACCCTGCTGGAAGGGATGGATAAGGGAATCGCTAACTATTCAGTCGATCATTTCTATTACCTCAGCCGTTCCTGTCTGGTTAAAGATGAAAAAAACCTCGACAAGTTTG